>Ga0207933_1001621_pt1 | contig 16385 bp, 16 predicted proteins | sample NGESurdeep092012_4_FD_184488 | JGI IMG/M metagenome (GOLD analysis project Ga0207933, IMG submission 184488) | Arctic peat soil microbial communities from Barrow, Alaska - NGEE Surface sample F53-3 deep-092012 (SPAdes) | ecosystem: Environmental > Terrestrial > Soil > Wetlands > Peat ...
CCCCCGTACTGGTTCCGCCAGCGGCTGAACGTGTTCTCGCTGATCTCCAGCGCCTTGGCCACCTCGGCCACCGACTTGCCCTCGGCCAGCTGCCGGTCCGCCTCGCGCAGCTTGCGCACAACCTGCCCCGGCGTGTGCCTCCTGCCTTTCACTCGAGTTCCTCCTTGCCCTCCCGGGCTGTGGTGAAACCCACATATCACATGGCTCCGCTTTCGGGGGTCAGGCCAAAAGAGCTCGAGTTCAGGCACAGCGGCGATCTCCTGCTGGGACTTCGACTGCAACGCCAGCAGGCTAGAACTCACCCGCCCCCAGCAGGAATATCTCTCGCCGCCCTCCGCGCCTCGGCCAAGTCGTAAGGCCCTCCCTTCCCCTTCGCGGCATCACTTTTGGCGCGCCCGACCGCTCCCCATCGCAGAAATGTACGCACGCGGCAGGGCCATGGCGATAGTATTGCGTACACGGTCGCCTTAGCCGCCGTACATTTCACCGAGGAGGGCGTGATGCACACAGTCGTCAAGGTCCCCGCGATCCGCGGTCGGATGGGCGGTCGAACCTACTTCACGATCAGCATGAAGCTGAAGACCGTTCCCCGCTTCTTCGAGTTCCAGAACTACAAGGCCCTCGAGCCCGAAGAGCGCGCGCAGCGCGTGATCAACAAGCTCCGGATCCCGGCGATCCGGGATTACCTCCTCGAAAACCCCGATGGGTACGTCTTCAGCAGCATCACCGCGAGCTACGAGCTGCCGGCCGGCATCCAGGAGGATGAGCTGTTCACCCCCTTCGAGGACGGGTCGAACATCGGCGTACTCGACCTGCCAATGGAGGCCGACCTCCTCATCAACGACGGCCAGCACCGTCGCGCCGGCATCGCTGCCGCCCTCGAGTCGGACCCGTCGATCGGCGAAGACTCCATCTCGGTGGTCCTCTTCCCCTTCGAGAACCACGATCGCGCCCAGCAGATGTTCAGCGACCTCAACCGCACAGCCCAGCCGACCACCAAGAGCCTGAATATCCTGTACGACCACCGTGATCGGCTGGCCAACATCACCATGACGCTGGTCTCCAACGTCGGTGCCCTTGAGGGTCGGGTCGACAAGGAACACGCGTCCCTCTCCCGACGTTCGCCCGCCCTCATCACCCTGGGCTCCCTCCACGACGCCACCAAAGAACTTCTCGGCGATGTGACCGAAGAGAACTTCACCGAACGGGTCGACCTTGCCGTCGCGTTCTGGCAGACCGTCGCCGCAGCAATCCCTGCCTGGGCGGAGGTCGCCGCCGGTAAGGCCACCGGACCACAGGTTCGCGAGCAGACCATCGCCACCCACGCGGTGACCCTCCGCGCCATCGGAACCGCCGGCCGGGGCTTGATTGCACAGTGTCCCGATACCTGGGCCTCGACCATCAAGGAGGTGTTCGGCTCGATCGACTGGAGCCGCCAGAACCCGGAATGGGATGGCGTCGTCGTAGCCGATGGCGACGTCTTGAACCGCCGCCAGAATCAGCGGGACTTCACTGAATTACTACGCGTCAAGCTGGGCATCGCCTCGTCCGAGGAGCGCCTGCGCCGGCTCGTCCACGAGATCGGCCACAACCGCCCACAGCTCGCCTTCACCGCCCGACTGCGCGCCGCGGACACCCGCGCAGCCGCCATCGAGGAGATCGAGACACTCGAGCGTGCCGGCGAGGTGAGGAGCGGCACCGCGAACGAGCTGCGGCAGCTCCTCGACGATGTCTACCTGGTCGCGGCATGAGCACGATTGCCGCGCGCCTCACCCGCCCGGCCCTCGACACAACCGTGTCGAACACCGACATCGTCCTCGTACTCCTCGCCGACCTGCACGGTTACGACCGCTTGGTCGACATCGAGGACATCGCGGAGGCCGCCTGGAAAGCGGTCCCTGCCCGCTTCTCATGGCCACGACACCAGGAGTACCCCGACCTCGACGCCGTAGACGTCACCCTGCGGGCCGCGAAGAAGAACGAACACCGGGTCACTGGCTCCAAGAAGGAAGGTTGGATGCTGACCGCCGACGGCATCGGGCGAGTCGAGAAGCGCCAGGCCATCGTCCGCGGCTTCATCTCTGAATTCGGCAACGCCGGTCGCATGAAGAACCGCCGCGAGCGCGGTGGGCTCGACTCCTCCGCGGTCCGCCGCCTCGAGCAGTTGCGCACCAGCGCCGCGGCGATCAAGTACCGCGATGGCCAGGACGAGACCATCACTGTCTACGACTTCCTCGCCTTCTTCGGCGTCAACCAGTACATGCCCGACCGCAAGTACGTGGCCAACCGCCAGGCGGTCGAGAACCTGATTCGCCACGAGCCGAAGTTGATCGCCACCGCTGCACTCCTCCACGACCGCTTCAGCCGCAACTACAAGGCCCTGCTCCAGCAGGCGAAGGATGGGAAGAATGGAATCGCTTGACGGTCTCGAGATGGAGTCCAACGTCGGCAGGGATGTGCTGAGCACCGCCGGCTCGTTCGGCAACGTCCCCAAAGTGGTGGCTGAGTACGTCAGCAACTCCATCGACGCCCGGGTCAACGGCCACGCCATCACCGTCAGGGTCAGCAAGCGCCGGTACGGGGGCGCCACCCGCATCGTCATCGAGGACGACGCCAGCGGCATGGACGCCACCGACGTCAAGCGGTTCTTCTACATGCACGGCGAGAACGAGGCGCGTCGACGCGGACGGAGCGTGCGTGGAGTCTTCGGCACCGGTAAGGCGGCCGCTTTCGGGATTGGTTCCTCCCTGCAGGTTGAGACCATCCGCGACGGCCGCAAGTGGGTGGTGCGCATCGACAAGGCCGAGCTCCAAGCTTCTGTCCGCAACAAGCGCAAGCCGATGCCCGCAATCCTCGACAACGGATCGGCGACCACCGCCTCCAACGGCACCACCATCATCATCGACGGTGTCACCAAGGGTGCCGACGAGCGTCGGATCATCAAGGAGCTTCAGCGACGCCTTGGTCGCCACCTGCTCGCCCACAACGTCGTGGTGTTCGACCACAGGGCCGAGCTCGTCGAGCCCGTCCCCAAGCGCACCTGGACGTTCGCAGCCAAGGACAATCCGACGCTTTCCGCCCTCATCGGCACCGATGTCGTGTGCACCATCAACGCTGCCCAGAACAGCGTCGAGGATGAGCTGCGGGGGGTCATTGTTACGGCCAAGGACTTCCCCGTTGCACAGGTTTTGGGCGGGGGTGATCAGGCCGCCCGGCTGTTCGGTCATGCCGACGTTCCCGCGCTCGACGCCGACACCAGTACCCCCGGGCCGTACACAGACGCCCGTGACCTCACGCTCAACGAGGACAACGCTATGGCGGGACGGCTCGCCGCATGGCTGCGAGGCTGTCTCGCCGAAGCTGCCGCCGAGCTGGGGGCCGAAGAGCGCGAGCTTCGCCGCCGCGCACAGGATGCTGCCCTGCGCAACGCTGCCTTCCGGATGGAGGCCGTCCTCAATCGCCACTTCCATGGGGAGTTCAGGAAGGCGCGCAACCCCCTCGGAGAGATCGGCACCAAGATCACTGGACTCACCCCCGACGAGTCCGGTGCGCTGGTTGTGCCCGGCAATGGCTTCGCGGGCTACGACATCCCCGGCACCCACAACGCGGAGACGACCCCGGCAACCGTGTTCGTCACCGACCCGCCGACTCATTCCGACCCCATTGAGCCTCCGGCTCTGCACCCCCAGGAGCGAGACCCCTTCGGCGAAGGACGCGGAGACCCCGTGGGCCCGAACGAGGAGCCACGGCGCCGCTGCCGCAGCGGCGGGTTCAAGATCGACTTCGAGAACGGCGGCGATACCGCGATGCGCTCCAGGTATCTCGAGAGCGAACTCCTGATCCTGGTGAACCTCGACCACCCCGAGCTCGCCGCTGCGCATCGCGACGGTGACACTGCCTTGTTCCGCATGCTCGCCTTCGAGGCTGCTGCCCAGGAATATTCCTTCGCCACCGCCAACGTCCGTATCGAGGAGGACAACATCGACCCCTTCGACACCGTCCAGTACATCAGGACGACGATGGAGAGCCTCACCCGCGACGTCGCCGACGTCATCGGCGACCTGACGACGATCCCGCTGCTGGCTATGACTCCTGTTGCTGCGACAGGTTGAGCTGCTCTGGCGGAATCGGTTTCTGTGGTTCCCCCGCCACGCTCTTGATCACTCGGCACATGCGCTTGACAGCGTCGTCGATGGACATGCCTCCTGGTGGCGGGATCGCCCGATACGTCACGCGTCCCTCCTCCGTGGAGGGATCGACCGGCTCGTACAAGGCCAGCCCAACGCCGTTCGCATAGGAATTCGCCAGGTGCTGGAAACGTCCGATCACGTTCTTGAGATCGTTCTTGTCGACAATGCGCAGACCGAATATGGCGAAGAACCGTGGCCGTGTCTCCTGAATCCACGACGTGATGTCTCCGATGGTCGTGGTGCCGCCCTGCACGTCGGCAAGCTTGAGGTCGATCACGTTGAGTGCGATCTCGCGAATGCGCTTATCAACGTCCGCGCTGGCGCGCCTCCCCATCGGACCGGCCGTTGGACTACGGGGATGTTTCGGCGTGCCGGCCATCTTGACTTCGGCGATCAATGCCGGTCGTGCTGCGCGGTCGGCGGGATAGCAGAGGTCAACGTCGACCTGCGGGAGAAGAATGCCCGGTCTCTTGCCGCGCTGGGCGACGCCAAATCCGGCGCAGCGCTCGACCAAGCGCGCGATCAGTTCGTTGAAGAACAGGCCCTTGTTCTGGTTTTCGCCGGAGCTCACCTTGCCCGCCTGCACGAGCCGGTCGAACGCGCTCATGGCTATCAGAAAGTCGGCTTCGATTTCCGCGAAGGACCCGATCCGCTCCGCCTCGACACGGTCAAGTAGCGCGCGGAAGGGGGGAAAAGAGAACGGAACCTTAGGCACCTGTAACCGCGCTGGCCGGCACCGACGGATCGCGGCTCATCCGCCGCTTCCGCATGGTCTGCAGCGCGGTGGTGATCTCGCCCACCTCCGCCGCCGACAAAGTCAGGGTCTCCCGGAGCAGCACCTGGTCGACCCGCTCTACCACGCCGGCCCAACGGCCCGCGCGTAGCTCCGCTTCGAGCTTGGGTCGATCACGGCGAAGGCGCTCCCACGCGACCGCCAGATGCTTTGGCGCCGGCAGGGGGAGTCTGGCCGCCTCCCGGGGCTCCATCTTCAGGATCCCACCGCCGTACGACCGACCGTAGATCTCCGCTCCAAGCATCGTCACCGAGTTCATCGCCAAAACCGGCAGCGCCTGCTTGGCGATTTTCATCCCGGGCTTGAGGCGAACCCCGTGCATAGAGTTCACGAACGTCACCCCCGCCGTGTTGCTGATCAACCGGGGATAGCGGTGACTCATATAGGTGAAGAAGAGGTCGGGCCTGGCCACGACGGGCGGTCGCCACCACACCGCGCGCACCTGACACTTGTACGCGTCAGGGACGCCCTTGCTCTCCCCCACCTCCAGGTATCGGCGCAAGCCGGCTGAACGATCTGCGACAGTTGGCTGGAGGATCCACACCGCCTCGCCGGCGTCGCGGAGTGCATCCCAGTCGCCCTGCGTGAAGCTCAGGCCTCGGAGGTGACGCGTACCCGGAGGGCAAATGGGGTCGACGTGCCGATCCGGCTGCAACCCGAACTGCTTGCGCGTTGCCTCGTTGAGGGTGAAGAACCAGTTGGCGCCGGTCACGGTCCCCAGTTCCGGAGCGCCGTAGTCACCCAGGCCGACAAAGTGGTCGTGAGTCACCGCTTTGAAGACCTGACGCTCGCGAATGCTGAGGAGCAAGTCGCTCCACTTGCCCTCGTCAGAAAGTGTCACCGCGTACTCGTCGAAGGGCTGGATCCGGTTGAGATCCTCGCCGTCGTGGACGTAGTAGAGCGAGAAGGCATCGCACCCCCCGCTCCCCTGCGCCAGCACGAGGACGACATTCTCGAGGGCATCGGCGAACTGTCGACGCTCGAAGAAGACCAACTTGACCGAGGCGAACCGGCGGCGCATCCACTGGCGCACGGGCTCGGCGTAGCCCACCGTCAGGAGTTCCGCGGGAAGGACCATCGCCATCCGCCCTTCCGGCACAAGAAAGGCGCCAGCATGCACCGGGAGCGCCGCCCACGATGAGGCCAGGCCGGAGAGCCGGACCCCCTGGCGCAAGGCCGCCCGAGCCGAAAGCCGGCGCGCTTGACCAACGTGCTGCTGGTAGCGGACAAAGGGTGGATTGCCGATTACCGCATCGAACGGACCGAAAGATGAGAACAGTTCCGAGGGTGGGGCCAGTTCGAAGAAGTCCGACGCGATGACATTGGCGTCGAGCCCCTCCTCCTCGAGCAGCCGGGTCGTCTCCTCTAGGGACTCGCCGTGGAGGTCGACGCCAAAGACCTGGTCGTCGAGCCGCTCCTCGACCGTACCGAGGTGGCGCAGCTCCCGCGCCGCGGCAAGAAGGAACACTCCTTCCCCGCACGTAGGGTCCAGGACGCGAGCCGAGCGGTTGCCATGCACCGCCCAGCGAGCGAGGAAATTGGCCAAGGCCGGCGGCGTGAAGTACGCCCCGCGAGCCTTGCGAGCGGCGGGCGCGTCGACGACGAGCTCCGGCAGCTGCCTCATTGGGATATCGTACAAGTGTTCGGCCATGAACGCTTAGCTTTCTCTTAGCCCGCGCTGCATCGGCAAGGGCAGCTGCGGATCGGTGCGGCCGCGGTACTCGCTGAGCGCCTCTCTGACGATATTGGCCATCGTAGTGTGCCGTCGAAACGCCGCCTCGCGCAGCCATTCGTACTGCTCCATTGGGAAGCTGATCGGGATCCTCACCGGCTTGTCTCCGCTTGGGCGTGTCATTGCGGCCGGAAGTTCTTCAATCCGATCACTGTCCGTGGATGGAGTTTCCAGCGCAGTCCGCTACAAGATCTACCTCGGGATAGACCCTGATTAGCTTGCCGCTGCAAGGTGGGAATCGTGCTTTCTAGCGAGCCGGCGCTCATTCAGTTGTGAAAGTGCGCGGCGCAAATTGGTGCCCAGGTGGGCAGGTGGCACCGCCGTCGATGGTCGGCTCCATCAGGAGTTGAGGGCGTGATCCTTCTGGAGTTCGGCCGCCCGGGGGTGCTGGCCGGTCTCGAGGTATGCCGCTCGGAGCTTTCTCGCCAGGACCTCCCGGTCGGGCTGCCGCTCAAGGGCTTGCTCAAGCAAAGGTATTGCTTGCCGGGCGACATGGTTCGCAGCCAGAGCGCCCATGATGTCCACCCTCGCCGTTTCCGCCAGCTCCCGCAGCGATCGGACGTGCTCCGCTGAGGCCCCTCGGCCGCCGTTGGCCTCGTATTCAATCTGCTCCCAGCCCGACAGGAACTCGCCGTCCGTCTCCTCCAGGATCGTCGCGGCCTCGTTCATCAAGTCATGCGGAAGGATGCCGTCTCTCGTGGAGCAGGCTTTGGCCACCTCCTTGAGGCGGACGATGTCGACGCTGACTTTGCTCATCTCGAGGCACACGTGCTTGGGGATTGTGTACTTGACGCAAGGTAACCGCGCGAGTATCGTTCTGGAACGATGCGTGTCATCGACCATCCGCGCGTCGGCTTGGTGGTAGCTCTTGTGATAGGAGGCCTAGGACTGGCCGGAGGCCTAGGACTGGCCGCTCCACATACGCTGGCCTATGTCTTGTGGGGTTTCGCTGGTCTAATCGTCGTTGCCTCCGCTCTTCTGTGGATTTCTCGTAACGCTCCAATTGAAATTAGGCAACGTTCCGGCAGGGTCAAAGCAGTCACCACGTCAGGGCCGATTTCTATGATGAAGCCTGCCCCTCCGGCTGCCGTCATAACGATGCCTGCACCGTGGGATCGCACGGACTTCATAGATGCGACGCCGGAGAGTCTTGAATCAGCGTGGAGTTCTCTTACATCAGCTCAGATTCGAGACCACTTCCAGAACCATGTGCAGTACCACTGGATTAGGCTTAGCGGTGTCATTAAGGATATTAATTACAACGCGAGTCGCTACTACGTGCAGCTATTCGGTACATCCCAGCGGATGAACATAAGCATGGCATTTGGATGGGAGTACGCGGCGCGGTTGCAACTAATGCGGGCCGGAATGACGATCGAAGCGGAAGGGCAAATTGTTTCCACGGCGCCCTCTAGTAATTGGCCGCTTTATACCCTGGCATTGGATAAATGCCGGCTTCTCACGCCGTGAGATTCTTGTACGGCAATGTTTCCGCTTCCAGCAGTCGATTCAGCGTGTCTCGGAAGAGGAACGCATTGTCGCGGTTGTTGAACCGCCATTCAAACTCGCCGAGGTAAGCGGGAAGATGCTTCTTGCTCAACTGGTGGTAGCTGCCAATGATGGCGCGATCCAAGAGGCTCCAAACACCTTCGACGGTGTTCGTGTGAACCTCCCCGCGAACCCATTCCTCGCTCTTGTGGTTGACGCTGGCATGGATCGTGGTGGAGTCGCCGACCTTGGCGTAGCTCTTGAGTTCGTCCGTGTAGATCGCGGTCGCCTCATCCGCCACAACCTCGTTCAGGAACGCTCCAATCGGTCCCTTGCGGTTGTTGGGGGCCACACGGAGGCGAATACGGCCACCGCGCTCAACCGCCCCCAGGATCACGGTCTTGTTCTTGAGTCGGGCAAGAGACGCTTCCTTCCTGCTCTTGAAGCCTCGCAGCTTGCCGCCGATGTAAGTCTCATCAGCCTCAACGATCCCGGTGAGCTGAGCGGTGTTGGCCTCGAACATCGCCGCCCGAATCCGTTGGGTCAGGTACCAAGCGGTTTTGTAGCTGACCCCGATGGTTCGCTGAAGCTGAAGGGCCGAGATGCCTTTCTTCGATTCGCACATAAGGAAGGCCGCGATGAACCACTTCCGCAAGGGAAGGTGAGAGTCGTGCAAGACGGTCCCTACGGTTACGGAGAACTGGTAGCGGCATGAGTCGCAATCGAACTGGCCGCGCTTGGCGATCCTCGACAGCTTGTCGCTATCACAGCGCGGACACTTCGGCGAACCTTGCCAGCGGAGTTCTTCAAGGACTAGGCGACAGTGATCGTCCGTTCCGAATTCATCCATCAACGACACAAGGTTTGGGTTAATCAATGCCTCGGAAGAAACCGAAACTCGCCCACGAGATGACCGGCGACGAGATCGCAAAGCGCGTGTTCCCGAAGGAAGTTCACTCGCAGTTAAAGCGGATTGCGAATCCTGAACCGAAGCTTCGAAAATCTCCACAACCTAAGTCTAAAGAGGTCTGAGCCTTGTGTCAAGTACATAATCCCCCACGTGCTTCCGGGTGACCTTGAAGCGCGAGAAGAGTTCCTCGGGGAGATTCACGGTGGACCATGTCGTCCAGCCGGTCGCGCAGCCGATTGAGCTGCTTTTCGACTGGCAGTCCTGGCGTGAGCTCGTCGGCGAAGCTCCCACGGCTGATCTCAAAGTCAGGGTCCGTGAGCTCCCTGACTAGCAGGTACAGCCAAATGAAGGCGATCACCGGTTTGCCGAGCATCAGTGGGGCGTGAGGGTTGCGACACAGCTCGATGCCCCCAATTGGTCCGCGGTGATCGGAGTTTGCAATCAGCTTGTCTTTCATGACCTAACGCTGTTGGTAGCCGGCTAGAAAGGCGTTAGCCAGCGCGTTGGCAAATGGTAGTAGAATCCGCGACATGGACGTAGAAACTTGGCCTGCCGTCAAAGAAGGCCAGGCGAGGGTAGGTGACGTCAGCTTGGAGCAGCTTTTGCGCCAGCGTTTCGCCGAGATCGCCAAAGAGCGGTCCGAGATCGCCAAAGAGATGAATCGGCTCGAGGAGCGGGCGTCAGAGCTGGCTCGCGAGGACGGCCACGTGAGGGCGCTGCTGGAGTGCCACGGCTCCAGTCAGGCCGACGAGAAGCCGGTTGCGGTGGGGCTGGCCGGGGGGGAGGACGGGCCCGACTGGGATCTGGCGCACCCTGAGACTATGGCGACCGAGCAAAGCTCGCCGCCTTGGCTGAAGGCGGTGGTCGAGGTGCTTTGCAGCGGCGAGCCGATGCACTACCGGGACCTATACAAGAAGCTCCGAGCGCTGGGGGGAGCCTACTTCGGTGGTCAGAACCCGCTCGCGACCTTCCTCGCGGCCGTCTCCCGTGAGGCCTCGCGGCCGGACGGCCAACTGGAACGGGCTGGTCGGGGCATGTACCGGCTTCGCGGTCAGGAAGCGGCCTGATGCCCAAGCGCGACACCAAAGTCCAGCCCGACATGGCTCTGGCGGTGCTTTACAGGCTAGACGGGGGCGAGCGCTTCGTCGACCTCGAGGAGATCGCCTACGAGGCGCACCAGGAGCATCCGCTGCTCTTCCGCTGGCGCCTGTACGACCTTCCCTCAGTGGAGACGATCAGGATGGCTTTCCGTCACGCCAACGAGAACGAGCGCGAACCGCTCTGGATCGCGGGCGACGGAGGGCGTTCGCGAATGCTGACGGCGGCCGGCATCCGCCGGGTGCGGTCGCTGAGTCTGACTCAGGCGCCGAAGACCGCCGAGAGGCCGCTGTCACGGGAGCTTCTCAGGATGGAGCGCCATCCGGCGGTACAGATCTGGGAGCGGGGGGGGGTGCCGGCGCTCTCGATAGGGGACGTAGCGGACCTTTTGAATTGCGGTCCCGACGCCGAGCGTGAGGTCTTCGTTGAGCGGATCGCTCGTGCGCGGGCCATCTCTGAAGAGTGGCAGCGGCAGTGTCTGATTGAGTTTCTGACCGCGGTGTCGGGCGGAGTCGACCAGCTATTGGAGGCCAGGAGTTGAGCGAAGCGAGCCCTCTCCCCAGTTCGGGAGAGATTGAGTATAAAGACCGCGCTCGGAGGATGGATAGCCACGAGGCGATGCAGGGAGACGTCGTTCGGGGGCTGATCGAGCTGATTCTGAACAGCGACGACTCCTATCAGCGCCAGGCCAAGGTGGGCAAGATCTGGGTGGGGATCGACCGCGCCCAGAAAGGCAAACCGGCGAAGCTTCTGGTGGGCGACTCAGCGGAGGGGATGAGCCGTGCTGAGATAGAACAGAAGCTACTGCCCGCCGGGGCGCGGGCCAGCGGCCACCGCGAAGGCAAGGCGGTGCGTGGGCTGCACGGGCGGGGCGCCAAGGATGTCGCGGTCTTCGGTTCGGCGCTGTTCGAGTCGATCAAGGACGGCGAGTTCGCGACCGTCCGCATCCAATCGAACCCCGGCTACTCTAACCTCTCCAATCGGCCAGCCCAGGCCGCGGACTACGAGCGGCTGCGCCTCTCCCCGGGGGCCAGCGGCACCCTGGTGACGATCTTCGTCGAACGCGAGCGCTTCTCCATCCCGCGCCAGGCCAATCTCGCCAACAAGCTGGCCAAGCACTTCCAACTTCGCGACCTTCTGCGTCGCTCGGGCAGCGAGCTATGGCTGGAGGACCACGGTGCCGGCTCGGCGCCGGAACGGCTTAGCTATCAGAACCCGCCCGGCAAGGCGCTGGCGGCGGTTAACCTTGACATTAGCGGCTACCCACAAGCCAAGACGCGGCTGGAGTTGGTGCGCGTCGACCAGAAGCTCGAGGAGGACCGCACCGAGCAGCGCATGGGCGGGATCTTGGTCTGCGGCGAACAAGCGGTCTACGAGGTTGGCTACTTCGGCCTCGAGGGGCGCTCCGGCGCGCTCTACTACACCGGCCGCCTCCGACTCCCTTACATCGACGAACTGCAGCGCGCCTATGACGACGCCGAGGAGAGGAGGGAGTCGCTTGGGGCCCATAATCCAATTCCGATCATCACCCGACGCCGGGACGGGCTTGCCCATAACCACCCCTTTTACCTGGCCCTCAAGATGGCGATCGACCGGCAGCTCAAGCCTCTCGTGGAGCGCGAGGAGGCCGGCGAGGCGGAGCGCAAGGGGGAGCTGTCGGCGGACACCCACAAGCGCTTGCGCGAGGCCACCAGCAAACTCGGCAAGCTGTTCCGCGAGATCGAGAAGGAAGAGGAACTGGAGCAGGAGCCGGGAGGCCGGGATGACGGCGCGGGGCCCTCACCATTGACTGGGATCCCGGAGCAGGTCCGCCTGTTGCCCGGCGCCGAGAAGGTGGTCAGCTTGCGCGCAGATCAGGAGACCTTTGACCCGGAGGAATGGCCGGAGATGCCGGTGGTCAGGGTCAGGGTGACCGAGCCCGACGTGGCCACAGTCAGCTCCGCCGAGGTGGTGCTGGCCGAGGACCCAAACCGCGCCGGGCGCTGGAGGGGCACGGTGACCGTGATCGCCGGCACGCTGATAGACGCGACCGCTCTGGAGCTTAGCCTGGGACCGCAGGCGGCGTCGGTGATCGTCGAGGTGGTGGACGAGGAGAAGAAGAAGGAGACGGCCCCCGAGCGTCTCTCCTTCGACGTCGAATCGGCCACCGTCAAGGTGGGCGGCAAACGCAAGGTGCGCCTGCGGGCGCCGGCGGGGCCGGCCGACGGACCCGGCAACGTTGAGGTCCGGGGCGTGGTGGGTGTCGTCAAGGCAAGCGCGGCCGAAGGCTGGACCGAGGTCACCCAAGACGACGAGCGCTGGCATGAGATCGGGGTTGAGCTGGAAGGCGAGGCCGTAGGGCAAGGCAGAGTGCGGGCCGAGGTGGGCGAGGCGATGGCCAGCCTCAGAGTGCAAGTCCGCACGGACGAAGGCGATTTGCCATTCGACATCGACATCCAGCCCCGCGCTCCCGAGTATGCATCGTTCGGCCGGGCCGAGTTCACTCCCATCAAGGGTGTGAAGACGATTGTCGTGCTCGCACATCACCCGAGCCTAAAGCGTTACTTCGGGCCGGAGATGAAGAACCAGGGCTCGATTACCTGCCAAGTGTTGGTGGCCGAAGTCGTTGCTGACCGGCTGGCGACAGAGATGCTGTTCCGGAAGGAAACGAAGCTGGGTCGGGGTCTGTTCTCGGACTACCACGCCTACAACTCGGAGTACCGCAAGTACTTTGCCCGCTTCCTGGCCGTGTCCCACGAGGCGCTGGTCAACTTCAAGGAGGAGAAGTGAGCGTGAGCGAGGCGGTCCAGCCTCGCCGCCTTGGCGCTAACGATCCCTGCTGGTGCGGGTCAGGTCTCAAGTACAAACGTTGCCACAGGAACCAGGATTTGGCCGAGCGAGTGAAGCGGGCCGAGGGTCTCGATGCTGGAGAGCACCGCCATCTGGAGCATCTGTGCGACTGGTGGCGACCGCCGACCAATCAGCCGGCGGCGCTGCAGCAAGCGTTCTTCAGACGGCTTAGTCAGATGCGGAGGGATGGGGCGATCCTGTTGCACATTCGGAACCAGGCCGCGCTGGCCCGCGACGAGGGCCTGTTCGAGAAGGCTCTGGACGAGATCGAGAAGGCAGGCGTGTTGGCCCACTTCGGTGGCATCGACGATCCCGACCCCGAGCAGGTCGCCCTCGCCCAGAGAGTGTGTGACCGACTGTTCGGCGCGGGCGCGGTCGAGCTCGTGGCCAGCGGTATGCGCTGGAAGCACTCGGGTGAGACCGACTTCAAGCGCACGCCGGGTGGTCGCATCGGCTACTGGGGCGGCGCACATAAAGGGCTCGGCCCTCTGTTGACCCAGGTGATCTACGACACCAAGAAGCGAGAGGGAATCGACGCCTCGGCGCCCATATGGATGTCGGTGGCGCTGGGCGAGCTGTTGCTGGGCCTTGAGGAGGCACGCTCCTCGATCGCCGAGTGGGTGTTCCCTTACCGGGAGCACGGGGCGGACATGGAGCTGTTCGAGTTCGACCAGCTGGTTGGCTCCATCCTCGACGATTGGGTCAGAAGCGACCAGCCCCAACGGGTGCTGGGTGCGATCGCAGTCGGACTGTGGCTGCGCGACGATTTGGCCGACGGCTTCGACACGGTCGCGGCACGCCACAAGTTCGACGACGAGACGCGCGACGTGATCGAGCCGTTCTGGGATCTCGCTCACGAAGAGGCCCAGGCTCGGATCCTGGAAATAGCCGATGACGACTGGGCGACGCCCGAGGGTGCGGCGCGAATTCAGACCGCGGCGGTGAGCCGGCACGAGAGCGATTCAGCGGCGGAGACCATGGCGGAACTGGAAATGCCGGCTCTAGAGCGCTGGGAGGTCGACGAAACGAAGCCGCGGGCGGTGCTGCCGGCGGCTACCAAGGCTGAGCTCGCCGAGGTGTTCGGGGGCGTCGATGCGGTCCACGAGCGCTTCCGCCAGGAGCGCGATCAGATAGCGACCAACCTGGCCGAGCTGTCGAGCCAGCGCAATGAACTGGAGGATCATCGGGCCACGCTGAGGGCCAAACTGGCCGGACTCGACGAGCAGGAGGAGCAGCTGGGCTTCGCGGTGGCCGAGGTCGAGGACAACCTCTCGGGCATTGACCGCCTGGAGATCCAAGAGCTGGCGCGGGCTATCTCCCAATTGATGCGCGGCGCGGGCGAGCGGCTGTCGGCCCTGGAGGAGGTGTACGCGACGACAAGCGCGTCAGAGGGCATGACGCCCGAGACCCGGGAGGCGCGCGGGCTGCTGATGGAGTACGAGCAGCTGCGCGCCTCGGGGACGCTGGATGCGATGCCGGTCCTGACTAGGAGGGTGCTCAACGCCCAGGTGGCGTCCGCTCAGGAGCTGCTCGGGAAGGGCAACACGGGGCCTGAGGTCCAGGAGCTGTGCACGCTGCCGGTGGCGCTCGGAATCAACAGCGACTCTCACGGCAAGGTGCACTTACGCCTGGTCTTCCCGAGGCTCTTGGGGCTCGGCGAATCCCCGCTGGCCGACGAGCTGACCGAGGCCGTGGTGCAGGCGGCGCGAACAGCGATGTTCGAGCTGGGTGGCGATGAGCGCTGCGAGGTCGGGTTCGGCCGCGACCTGGATCCGGGGCTGATCGAGCTCTCGGCTGACTCCGAAGACGGGGAACCTAGCGAAGACCTGGCGCAGGTGGCGCTGGAGGTGGCGCTGGAGGCGGAGGAGCGCCTGGCAGCGAGCGGCATCCGCTTCGCCATCCGAATCTTGGCAGCCGATTCGCTGGCAGCGTTGACCGGGACCGCTGATGGCTGAGAAGTTGACCGATCTTCTGGATCGGATGGATGCCGGTGAGCTTCAGGCGCTGTGCGTGCTACGCCAGCTGGGCGTGACGCGTGGTGATCTAGAGGTGCCCGACCAGCTCGTGCCGGTGCTGCTCGAGCGGTTGAACACCCGGCTCGGTGATCCCCCGATCGCAGGTGAATCCGACCCCTCGCTGGTTGAGCGAATCCGACAGGAGCCGCAGCCCCGGAGCCGACTGCTGCGTCGGCTGTTGCACAAGCTTGATAAGGAGGGACGCTGGGGTCCCTCCGCGCTTCGTGCACACTCATTAATCCGAGGCTTTTCCGAAGACGAGCGGGGACTTGTCCGGGAGGTGGCTGAGGTGCTGGTCAGGATCAACTGGCTAGTTCAACCGGCTGGCCGGCGGGTACGCGGGGAGTCCGTCTACGCTCTGAACCCGGATTACCATCGCGAGATTGAGCACCTCGTGGAGACCGGAGAACTGCAAGCGCCGGCCGCCTTGGCTCATTGGCTGGGAGCGAGCGACTAGAAGCGGTTCCCCGCAAGGTTCGTGGTGGCAGCAGCGAGGTGAGGGCCTTCAGCTTGGACTGACCGATCGGGTCCAGACCAGTCCACACCGACGCCCGGATCACCATTTGCGTTCTCTGGTGTCCGCCACGGTCAGCGTTACCGTCAAACCGGCAGCCTTCCTAGCTTCCTCGATCCGGGAATCGACCTGCACGCCTTGGGTCAGTCGCTGAATGCGGCCTAGATATCGGCGGGTTCTCGCCAACCGCTTCGGGCCAGCGCGTGCGGCGGGCCCCGCCGCAGCTGTGTTGGCGATCGCGAATAGTGCAATGAGCTGATCACGGAAAGTGCAGAGGTTCCGAGGCAGGACCGGAGCCCTGTAGATCGCCGTCAGCAATGAGGTCCCCTGCCAACCTGTGGGTGTTCTAAGTCCACGTCCAGCAGGAGACCCCGCATGCAGTCTGAGGAAGTGTTGATGTCGTTGAATGGGTTCCTAATCCATGTCAAGCCCTCAAGACGGGGGTAGCGTTGGCAATGGGACGGGCTGACGATGGAGCACGAAGTGACTCCTGACTTCGCCGGCCTGTCTCCAATTTGAGGTTGCGAGCGGCTGTCAGGGTCCGGCGCTGCTGACGGATGTCATCGGGGATGAGGAAGCGGGCGGCGACGATTTGCCGACCCTCTTCAACCGAGATAGGGTCTCCATTCAAGTTCCGAACCGTATACGGCTTCCCTTCCCGCCAACAGGCAACAATGCGTGTCAAGAGGGTCGCCGCAATGTTGCAGAGGGCGGAGTTGTGGTGCTTTCCCGACTCGACCATGAGCCGGTGATAACGGGCGGCGAGGCTGGGGTCGGTGCGTCGGGCATGCTGGGCAGCCATAAAGAGGGCCACAA
>Ga0207933_1001622_pt1 | contig 16372 bp, 10 predicted proteins | sample NGESurdeep092012_4_FD_184488 | JGI IMG/M metagenome (GOLD analysis project Ga0207933, IMG submission 184488) | Arctic peat soil microbial communities from Barrow, Alaska - NGEE Surface sample F53-3 deep-092012 (SPAdes) | ecosystem: Environmental > Terrestrial > Soil > Wetlands > Peat ...
ATTCATAATTCAACGAACTGCTTCCCGTTAAATTCATTAACACACTTGATTTTGTGCTAAATCCCTGGTCGCTCCAATTATTATATAATAAAGTCCCATCAACGGTTAAACGGCTTCCATCATCAGAACCCAGGTCTACTACATATAAACCTTTCCTTGTTGAATTCATTTTATAAGCTACAGAAAATGTTTCTGTATAAATTGAACTTGCTCCGTAACTTGAAGTGAGGCTGAAACAAGTTGTATTTCCTCCAAAACCTTCATTAAAGGTTTCCGCTTCCGAAAAATACCCAATATACCTGCTAAAATTAGTTCCATCATAAGCGTGGCCGATCCAGGTATTGGTTCCTGCAGTATTCGGATCGTCAGCAGAGGTGCTGTAATCGATAACCGTAGCAGTGGTAGAAGAAGAACAACCCGCGTTGCTTAAAGCAGCCAACGTATATGAACCAGCGCTTAGCCCTGAAAAGGAATTGCCTGATTGATACGTTCCTGAATTTAAGCTATAATTAAAAGTGCCGGATCCCCCACTTACATTAGCAGTCAGGGTTCCGGTGCTTCCACCTACACATGAAGCAGTGCTTGCGCCTGTTATAGTTGGTTGGGGAATAATCTTAATTTGTAATACCTGTGAAATATTCATAGCATAGCCCGAGGAGTTCACTTCTCTTCGAAACCAGGTAGTTTGGGTTAAAGTGCCGGGGTCTAGGTTTTGTGAAGTACCACCGGTAATGTTAATAAAGCCAGTTGAAGGCCCTGTGGTACTTTTTTGCCAGATATATGTATAGGTTCCCGATCCTCCGGATGGTAAAGAACCAGTGATAGTGCCGGGTGATGATCCAATGCAAATAGGTTGCGTATATATTGCCTGTGCATAAAGTTGTTTGACCGTTCCTGAGCAGGGATCTGTAAAAACAGTATTGGTTGCCGGAATGCTTATTGTTCCGCTTTGCCCCAATAAATAACCTTCAACTACAGACTGGCTGGTAGAGGCATTACAACTGCTGGTAGCATAAGAATTGCAGGAACCGGTGGGCGAACCATAACTGGAAAAATATACTGTGGTGAAAACAGTTCCGGAAGGCGCTGTAAAAGTTGCATTCCCATTTTCGGCAGCAGTAGCGCAAATAGACCCATGGGTTCCATTGGTATAATCAATATAATTATTAGTCACCTGGCTAAAAGAATCAGAAAATGAAAAAAATAAAATTGAGAAAAATGCAAGCTTCAAAAACAACACTCTTTTCAAAGCATTATCAGTTATAATTTTCTGTTGTATAGAAAATAGATTCGTCATAATATTGGATCCGGTTAGGGCTGGATTGATATTAAAACGTTATAGATGTATAAGTAGTATCAGTCACTTGACCTTGGTTATCAGGTTTTTTGATTAAGAAAAAAGCAGTCAAATCCATTTTTTAGCTGTAATCCTTTGTGGATAAGCATTACAATAGTCTAATGCTTTTAATATTAAGGAAATATTAATTATTTATCTTCCTTAAAATATTGATATAAGTCAAAAAGTATTTTGTGGTTTTTGATGAGGCCTAAGATTAATCGTGTGGAAAGCACTGGCAGTAAACAAACAAATAAGATGGATTTTTATTTTACATGTGAACTTAAATATTTATTAAGGTTGTTGAAAGGCTGACACTTTTAGAACCGGGGTTGGCCCTTGATATTTGTACTGGTTTCCGGCTTGCATTTTGGGAAGAAATTAGTTTTATAGCTAATAGAAATAAATCAAAAGATCATTTTCGCACCAGCTGTTTTTAAACCGCTATTTTTTAATTTTTCCGGGACTGCTTCATGTAAGGTTTTAGCAATAGGAATGGCTATTAATATTTCACACCCTTTTCCTTCTGATGAATTAATATGAAATTCTCCCAAAAAGATTTCTGCACGCCTTTTCATATTTGACAACCCAATACCATCTTTAACCTGGTTCAAATTAAACCCTATTCCATCGTCTGCTATTCGCATTTGGAGTTTATCATTTTTAATAAAGACTTTTATGTCAATAGAAGTACAATTTGCATAGTTAATAATATTTCTTAATTGCTCCTGTAAAATCCGGTAAAGGCATAATTGAATTTCCTGGTTAATAGGATAATTTTTAGCACTGCTTTCAAAATTCATGGAGATGTGGTAAGTATTCCTTACATTGAAAGTTTTAAGCAACCCTTCAAAAGCTTGTTCCAGCTTTGTATTGTCAAAAAATGCAGGAGCTAAACGGTGGGATAAATTCCTGATTTCTTCAATGGCCATCATAATTCCTTCTGAAGACTGATTATACAAATCAATTACAGACGGGGTTAAAGAAGGCTTCATCATAGAGAGGCTCATTTTTGCGGCAGCAAGAAGCTGGCAAATATTATCATGTAGTTCGCCTCCAATTTCATATCTCTCGTCTTCCTGCGTTTTTATAATGGCTTTGGTCATTTTATTTTCAATCTGGTTTCGTTCAGTAACATCAATTGCAATCGTTAATATGCAATCTTTACCATCAATTATTACTGGCGCCCTATAAATTTCAACGTCTATTTTTTCGCCTGATTTCTTAAAGTGGTTCAGGCTTAGTTTGTAAATTTTATTTTTGGTTGAATGGATAACATCTTCTTTCATGCTCCTGATATCATCTTTCATTTTTGAATTATCCCCGTTCCTTGATACCTCTAATATGGTTTTATTCAAAAACTCTTCTTCACTATATCCATATTGCTCAACAGCCGCTTTGTTTACCATTATGAACTTTAAGGTTTTTGGGTCAAAGGCGCCCATAGCAATAGGAGCGACATCAAAAAAACTTCGGAATTTTAATTCGGAAGAAATTAACGCTTCTTCAAGTTGCTTTTTTTCTGTTACATCATTAAAAAACCCCATCGATCCTATACATTCGCCATCCCTGTATTCTAAAACAATATTACCTTCGAGGTATATTTTTTTTCCGCTTTTACTTTTAAAGGCTCTCTGCACTTTGGAGACAATTTCTCCATCTTTTTTTAATAAGCCCTCAAAATCAAAAGGCCCTTCTTCTAATATGTCTGAAAAACATAGTTTAGAAAGTTCCTCATCATTATATTCCAGCCTTTTTTTAAAAGAGTCATTGGCAAATACAAACCTCCCGTTAGCATCGCACCTTTCAATTATTTCATTCGTTTGTTCACTTAATGTCCTGTATTTGTGCTCGCTTTCCCTCAGTTCCAAACGGGTTTTCTTATTTATTTTTCCAATTTTTACCAGGATAATTCCTAAAAAGATTAACAGGATTATCAATGCAATACTTATCCCGAAATTAATTTTATTGGTTGTATTTATGTTTCCCTCTAAGAGAATTATTTCCTTTTTATCATTATTGCTAATAATTTTTAAAAGAGATGTATTTCTAAGTTGAAATTCACGGTATAAGGGTAACAAGCTTTGCTCATAATTTTTATTTGCTACATCATAATTAGCGTGGCTAAATAATTTAAAAAAATCAGCAAGCCCCTCCTGTTTTTCTTTTGATATAGTTTGTAACCTGTTAAAAATATCTTTTTCATTTTGCGTAGAAATAAATTTGCTGGAAACCGCCAGGCTGCTATCGTTTTTTTTGACTTCTGAGTTTATAATACCTATTATTTCCTGGTTTTTATTTTCCCCGGAAATAGATAATAATTTTAAAACAGAAATCTGTTCATTAATATTACTGTTTTCTAAATTCCTGAAATTTGATTGGCGGAGTGTAGATTTAGAAACCAATTCCACTAAACTGTTGCTCACTTTTCGAACATGCCAAAACTGGATATTTTTTATAACCACCAATAAAATAAATATGGCTACATGCACCAACAATATCATCCAAAGAGCCGAGGAACTTTGTAAATCTCTTTTCATTGAAGCAACTTAACAGGGTAGAAAATTCATACAAACCAATAATTGAATGTTTTTAATATATATGTATTTTAAATACATTTCAATTATACTAACTTAAAATTTAACGCCTAACTCAACAGAAAAGTATAAAATACGCTGGTAATTTTTTTGTAAAGAAACCAGATTTTTATCCTGCCGTTTGTTTTTCACTATTTTTTTAAGGCAACAACCCGGCTTTTGTTCCCCTTTGGCATGAAATTAGATTTCTTATGCTATGCATCTTGTATAAATCCTATTGACACTGCACTTGCCTCATTGCCTAATGGCTTTTATTACAAAACATTTTCAACATTAACTTTAATAACTGTGAAAATGAAAAACAATAAAAATAATACACCTGAAACAACAGAAGAAACGGAGCCGCGTGTTTCACTAGTTCTTCCATTTGAGAAAGAAATGATTAAAAAGAAAGGTTTGTATAATTTGCTGACAGAGGCAGCCGATAAATTAGAAATAGATTTATTAAAGGATTATCCTGAAAAAAAGGTAGGCTTAGTAATGAATAGATTAAGAAATTTGATACCTGGCGTAAAGTGCCCAAAGCGTGAAATGAGTGTTTGTATTTTTGTCTCACCAATAACTGAAAAGGTGTATTACTTTACTAATACTACCCTACATTTTCCACCTTCTTTAAAAAAGTCCGGATAAAATTAGCCCAAAGTTTCAGGTGTAATCCCGCATATTCGCAAAATAGAAAATGGGGGAATTATTGCTGGCTACACAAAGAAAACGTAACCCTTATTTTTGGCGCGCCCTGATCCGGCAAAGCGTTTCAACCGTCATCCCGAGAAAAGAGGCAATATATTTTAAAGACACGCGGCTCATAAGATTGGGTTGTGTTTTCATAAATTGCCTGTATTTTTTTTCTGCGGATGGGATCCGGCCTAAATAGGCGCGCTCTTCTGCACCGCGGTAATTATGTTCCCACAAGCGGCGTGCTACCACATTTGTTTCGGGGTATTTATAAAATACTTCTTCTGTTACCCGAATTGGTATTGCTATTAATTCGCAATCTTCCAGCGCCTGGAGGTATTCTTCACAAGGACTGTTGGAGCCTAAAGTGCGGATAGAGCCAACGATTTCGTTTTCTTCATTTATCCAGGTGGTTATTTGCTTTCCTTCTTCTTTAATATATCCATGGATTACGCCTTTTAATATGAAATAAAAATGATCCGCAATAACGCCTGGTTTTAAAAGATATTTTTTTTTCTCCAGGAAAACAGGAAAGGTATGTTTGTCAAATTCGTCCATAGCTCCTTTGGAAATAGGGGATACTAAATTAAAATAAGCAACTACCGGTGAGTGGCCGTCTGGTGTATCCCATTTTATCACCGTATTCATAAAAATTTAATTGGTAAAATGATGTTTGCAATATAAAAATTATAAGTAAACATATTTTGTTAAAGTAATATGATATTAATCATATCTCCTTATTTTTTCCGCGGTATTTTATCATTTTCCCATTTCCCCATTATCACATTATCACATTAACCTAATACCTTTGCAACAACTTTACAAAAAATGGAGCACGGTCATTCCCATCACAGCCACGAACATTCCCAACACAGCCACAATCATTTTGAAAAGCTGACCAATGTAAATGCAGCTTTGAAGATTGGAATTCTTCTCAATAGTGTGTTTGTGGTAGTGGAAGCGGTAATTGGTTTTTCGATTCATTCTTTGTCACTCTTATCCGATGCGGGCCATAATCTTGCAGACGTTGGAAGCCTCGCCCTTTCCTTATTGGCATTTAGATTATTGAAAATAAAACCGAATGATAAGTACACTTATGGCTATAGAAAAACGACCATACTTGCCGCACTTTTGAATGGAGTCATTTTATTAATTTCTGTCGGAGCCATTGCGTATGCTGCTATCGAGCGTTTTTCTAATCCACCTGCATTACCCGGAATAACTATTGCAATCGTGGCAGGTGTTGGTATTGTTATCAATTTTATCAGCGCCTATTTATTTATGAAAAATAAGGAGAATGACATTAACATTAAAGGCGCCTACCTCCATATGTTGGCGGATGGCCTCGTAAGTGTTGGTATCATGATTGGAGGAGTTGTTATTTACTTTACACATCAATATTGGATAGACCCTGTAATTAGTATCATCATTGTGTTGGTAATTTTAATTGGTACATGGAGCCTTTTAAAAGAAAGCCTTGCACTTACACTCGACGCGGTGCCAAAAGATATAGACATAACCAATATTAAAACAAGTGCCGAAAAAATTAATGGCATTAAGGATTTGCACCACATTCATGTATGGGCGATGAGCACTACCGAAAACGCGATGACTGCCCATTTGGTAATTGATTGTAATGAAAATAAACAACAGGTAAAGCTGATTAAAGACAATTTGAAACACAAATTGTTGCACATGAATATTCAGCATATTACCCTTGAGACAGAATTTACTGATGAAAATTGCCACAAAGAGGAATGCGTGTAAAGTAATTTTTTTCCTTTTCGTTATCTTATTTTTATATTAATTCTGATTTTAAAAAACCAATTAAATTTATGGACAATTTTTCACCGGTTGGAAAAGGCCGCTTTATTTTTTTCCTTTCCAAAATTCAGGACATTTTAGAAAGGGCAACCACATCCGAAAACCCGGCGCTTACGGTTTATTCAGCAGATATGCGCACGCCTCTTTTTATGCTGGAAGCATTGTGCAGGCTATATAAAAAAATTTATAAGCACAAAAAATTAAAAAAACTGGATGCCGTTTTTAAAAGCCTTGAAGACTTTCTTGGCCAGGTTGATTATTATGATGGGTTTTATAAAGAGTTTGCGCAGCAGAAAAATTTTCCTGAATTGATTACGAATTATACCAAAGAAAAAAGGGCTGATAAAATTGAAGGGCTCAACCAATTTTTAAAAAAAGAAAATTGGCTGGGAAAACATAAAAAACGTTTATCGGAAATTAATAAAAAGCTGGATAACATAGAATGGCTTGATGAAAAAGATGATGCAGCGGCAGTGCTAATAATTTATAAAAAAGAAATAGAAAAAGTTATTAAAAAATATAAAAACTATCCAAAGGAATTTACAGATATTGAAAACGGCCTTCACGAACTCAGGCGCCAACTGAGGTGGCTAAGTATTTACCCGCAGGCCTTGCTTGGATTGGTTCAATTAAAACCAGCAGATGATGCTCCTGAATTTTTAAACAAATATTTTACGCCTGAAATTATTAATTCGCCATTCAATAAAATGCCTGATGGCAAAGGATTACAGGAACACATCCTGCTTGATCAAAATTATTTTTTTGCATTGAGTTGGATGATTTCAGAGTTAGGAATATTAAAAGACAGCGGCCTTAAAATTGAACTTCTTGAAGAAAGTATTTCGGATGTTTATAAAACGAAAAAAAATGTAGAGTCTTTGGCTTACTCACTTTGTGATGATGGCCAACCAACGATTCCGGCGATTTTAAGCCGCGCACAAAATATCAGTAATACTTTTTTTAATGAAGCCATTTTAGAGAACCTGGTGCTGACAAATGTTATTTCATAAAACAGGAATCCGGGTTATTTGTGGGTTTACTGTTTGCACGAAGTGACAAGCATTTATAGCGGCTATGAAGAATATTTTTTTATTAGTTTTTTGGCTTCTTTCTTAAAGTTGGGGGAGAGTTCAATTTTATAACTCATTCAGAAAATCTTTTGCTGGCGTAGTTTTTAATTTGCCTTTTTTAATCATTTTCATTTCTTCAAAACCTTTCCTTATATTTCTGACAATATCTTCTTTGGTAGCCTCAACGTGTTTCCTTTTGCGTAATTCAAAGATTTCCGATTTTCCTCTTTGGATGACTATATTTTCATTTTCCGCCAAATCTAAGTATTTTTTTAAATTGCCTCTTAATTCTCCAGGGCTGATAATTATCATAATCTTTGATTTTAATTCTTACTTCAAATATACTCTTAAATTCAATTATCTAAATTGAAAATTGAATATTAAATGTTATATCAAAATCTTGCAATCAACACCATAAGCAATTTTACCACCAAGGGCACAAAGAACACAAAAAAAACTTAGTTTTTTTTTATTTTTTCGCAGAAAAAACCCTTTGTGGCCTTCGTGCCTTAATGGTAAAAAAATTTTAGTGATAAAAAATTCAGGCAAAGCCCAAAGAACATCCCCACGGCTTAAGACGGTGGCTTTTTAAGGTAAAGGTTGTGCCAATTGCATTGCAATAAAATATATATTCTAAAAGGCTTTGAAAAATAAAATAGCGTATTATCTTTGCAATCCCTAACACAAAGAATTCATTACAAATTACACTTCTGTCTGCCTTACAAGACAAATTTTTCAATTTTTATTGAACTGTCTTTCTTCTTATCCACTGAAAAATAATCACTCTATTTCTTTGCTTAGCCAAGGCTATCCCAATCCCTTGTAATATCTCATTACATTTTAACCAAAGAAAAAAATTATTTAGTCATGAGGATTCTTCTCGTTTTAGTACTCGCAGGTTTTTTAAATACACTCGACGTACAAATTTCAAATGCACAAACAACAAATGTTAGTATTACTAACACTGTAAAAAAATCTTATAATGGTTCAGACGTTAGCTGCCGGGGCGTAAATGATGCAGAAATAACAGTTACTGCTACAGGCGGTTCCGGAACTTATGAATATTCAAAAGATAACGGTAATTCTTATCAATCAAGCAATGTGTTAACTGGCCTTCCCGGCGGAGCGAATTGCATTATTAAAGTCCGCGACGCAAACAACCGCACAAATGTTACCAATTCGGATTACGTTTGGGTTTCTACCGAAAACGCTGTCCATATTAATACTTTTCAGCGCAGTACATACTATAACAGCGGCAGCGATGGCGTAAGTTGTGTTTATAATACTGACGGTGCTATCCTGGTTCAGGCAGACGGCGGAACAGGCGCTTTTTCATTTTCTCTGGACAATGGCGCTAATTTTCAATCAAGCACTACTTTTACAGGCCTTGCTGCCGGAACTTATAATGCATTGGTTAAAGATGCGAATGGTTGTTCTACCACCTCTTCTTCCCCTGTTACTTTATCTGCACCGGCTCCCATAGTTGGAAATATTGTTTCACAAACTAATATTTCATGTAGCGCAACATCAGGTTCTATTACGGTCAGCGGAAGCGGAGGCCAGGGAAACTACCAAACCAGCATAGATGGTGGTAAGACTTTTAATTACCTCGCAAAAAACGGAACCTATACTTTCACAAACCTGAATGTAGGATCCTATTCTATCATTGTAAAAGATGGTAATTATAGTACAGGTTGTTATTCTACCTTACCTGCAACTGTTAGCTCTTCAGTTGATAAAGCTTCTGTTTCAGGTAATACCACTTTAACTGCCTGCACCGGTAATACTGCCAGTTTCATTTTGAATATTGCCACAACCGGAAACAATCGCTTTACCGCCGTTTATAAGGATAATTCAGGAAACAGCTTTACAGCTTCAAACCTGGTAGCCGGAGACAATACCATTACCACCGGGGCGCTTACAAAATCAACTGTATTTACATTGTTTTCTGTAACCAGCCAAACTGGTTGTTCTGCTTCTGTAAGTGGTTCTGCAAATGTTACTGTTGTTGCCCCAGGCACATGGCTTGGAAGCAGCAACGATTGGAACAATGTAAATAACTGGAGTTGCGGTGCAATACCCACTTCTGCAACCAATGTAACTATTCCTTCAACGGCTAACAACCCCGTTATTAGTTCTGGCATTGCTTCCGTAAAAAATATCATTATTGCAAAGGGAGTTTCACTTACTGTAAATGGAACCTTGCAAGTTGCCGGAACTATTACTAATAATGGAACTTTCGAAGCAACTACTGGTACTATTGAATTTATCGGAACTTCTGCACAAACCCTTACAGGAAGTTATTTTGTAAACAAAACGATTAATAACCTTAAAATAAGCAACAATAAAGGTGTCAGCCTTTCTACCACAGCAAATGATACTTTAAATATCACCGGACTTCTTTCATTCGGAGCCGGCAACTGTGCCTTTAATACCAACAACAACCTCGCTTTAAAATCGAATTCAACGGCAACTGCAGCAGTAGCTGATATTACCAATAATGGCGCTTACAAAGGCAACTCAATCATTGGAAACGTGACCGTAGAGCGTTATATTAACATTGGTACTTTACCTGGCCAGCACAGCAAAACCTGGGTAATGGTAGCCACACCAACACAAGGCAAAAGTGTTTACCAAACCTGGATGGAAAATGGAGATAAAACTATAAAAGGTTATGGTACACAAATTACAGGTCAAGGAACAGGGTTCGATGCAGTTTCTCCTGCTCCTGCACTTAAATATTATAACGATGTTACCAACAGCTGGGTAGGAATTACAAATACCAGCCAGCCCGTTTATGATTCATTGGGTTATTTGCTTTTCGTAAGAGGGGATAGGTCTACAACTTCCCCAAACATCAGCAATACCACTTTGCGTACTACCGGCACTTTAATAACCGGAACCTCTACACCGGTAAGTGTAAAAGCAGGCCATTTTCAATCAGTTGGAAACCCTTACGCTTCTGCAGTAGATTTAAGAAAAATGACTGCAACTGGCATTAACCCGGATATCATCGTTTGGGACCCGGCTCTCACAATTGGAAGCCAGTACGGCGTAGGCGCTTACCAAACCTTATATAAAGACGGAAACAATTATCGTAATTTATTGCCATCTTCTACTTATGGCGCTGCCGGAACCATCAATAATAATATTGAGAGCGGTGTTGCCTTTTTTGTACAATCAACTAATACAAATGGCCAGGTTTATTTTACCGAAAACTCTAAAACTTCCCTCGTAGGAAAAGGTATCGCCATGAGGGAACAATCGGATTCTGATAATTCATCTTCATTAAGCGCCAGTTTGTATATTTTAAATGCGGATAGTTCTTCTCATATAGCTGATGGTGCCATTCAACAATTCGGCAACCAATTCAGCGACATCATTGATGGAATGGACGCCAAAAAAATCGCTAATACTTCAGAGAACCTTTCTGTAAAATCAAAAGGCGTAAGCCTTGTAATTGAGAGAAGGAATATGATTAATGCTGGTGATACCATTTCTTATAATATTACCGGCGAAGCCAGCCCAAAATACCGCCTTGTTTTCAACGCATCTGGCTTTGAAACCTCTGCTGTTAATGGCTTTATACAAGATAGCTATACAAAAACAGAAACTCCTTTAAACCAGGATGGTGGCACGCAGCTGGATTTTTCTGTAACTTCTGATGCAGCCTCTAAAGCAGCCAACAGGTTTCAAATCGTTTTCAGGAACCTGGGAGTAATGCCTGTAACTTTTACCTCCGTAAAAGCTACTGCAAAAAATAACGAGGTTGCTATAGATTGGAAAGTAGAAAATCAAAGCAATTTAAAAGAGTATGATGTGGAAAAATCTGCTGACGGAAATACATTTACACAAGCGGCAGTAATTGTTGCGAATAATAGCAGCGCATCTTCTTACAGCTGGATAGATACGAACCCGGTACAGGGAAATAATTATTACCGCATCCGCAGCGTGGATTTGAATGGCAAAACCGCTTACACTTCCATAGTAAAAGCACAAATAAACGATATTTCTGTTTCGATAAATGTCTACCCGAACCCTGCAATAGATGCAAAAGTAAATATACAGTTCAATAACAATCCGGAAGGCGTATATTATGCAAGGTTGGTCAACCAAATAGGGCAGGTAATAGTTTCCAAAAAAATAGTTCACGCGGCTGGCAGCAGCACTGAAACCATTCAATGGAACCAGGGAGCAGCAAGGGGAATTTATAACCTGCAAATTACGCAGCCAGACGGATCAATGAAAGTGGTTAAAGTTGATTATTAATATATCGGTTGGCACCGAAGATGGTTTATAGCAGTCGGTACCGAGCAGTCGGTACCAAAGGTCAGACTGCAGTTTTCGATCATCCCACGGCCGGCTTTCGATCATCTCTTGGGTTCAAAAAAGAAAAACACCCACGGCCTGACGCCATGCGAACCGGCCGATATAATAAAAATTATATTTTTTTAAGAATAGGGATTTTAATATCTTGAACAGATGAATATAATTCCTGGCGAAACCTATCATATCTATAACCAGGGAAATAATAAGGAAAAAATATTTCATGAAGATGCCGATTATATTGAATTTCTGAAACTTTTCAGAAAATACGTGTTTCCCAACTGTGATGTTTTTGCCTATTGCTTAATGCCCAATCATTTTCATTTCTTAATTCATGCTACTGAGGGTTCTGCAAAAAGTAAACCTGTAGGCAATATTAATTTATCTGAACTTTCAAATGGGTTCAGGTTGCTTCAAAGTAATTATGCCCAGCATTTTAATAAAAAATATAACCGTAGCGGATCTTTATTCAGGCAAAAAATTAAAATAAAATCAATGTCTGGCGGAGATGCAAATTATGGATTTGTTGCTTTTCATTATATTCATCAAAACCCATTGAAAGCTGGTTTGGTAACAAGAATAGAAGACTGGAAATTTTCTTCTTTCCTGGATTATGCGGGCATTAGAATGGGAACTATTTGTAATAAAGAATTGGCTTTTAAGAACATTGGTTTTGATAGGGATAATTTTGTTGAAGAATCTTACCGGGCAATAGATGATATGCTGATTCAAAAAATATTTTAGTCATAGCGGCCGGCACCGAAGGTCAGGCCGCGTCTTTAGATCATCGTACGGCTATTCAAAAAGAAACACCCGCGGCCTGACGCCAGGCGTACCGGCCGCTATCGCAATTCAGTAGCGCGCGGCACCTATAAAGGATTTTTAAACTTGTCCTTATTTTACAATTTCATTTAGCTTTTGTATTAAATAGATAGTTGATGGAGAAGAACTAAATGATGTATGCGCATCAATCCATTCTTCTAAGTAAGGATTATTTAAAAGTTCTCTAAATTCTTTTTTCAAATAATCTTTCACAGACAGATCGGATTCTTGTATTTCATCCCAAACAGAACTTCTGTTGTTCAGAATAAAAATAATATCTTCAAAATCACTACTGGTACGGCCATCATTCGCACCCCGGTTTTTAAATGCTTCTATTTTTGTTGCAATAAAATAAGGAGAAGGTAATATTTTAATCGAATGAAACTCATCTATTTTATATTCTATGGCTATCTTAAAACCTTCATAGTACCATTTGTTAGAAAATCCGAGAATGTCTTCGGATGTTGCCATTAAATCAACAATCACATCCTCAATTATATATCGCCCAATGAATTTTGCATCGGTATCATTTACAAATCCTATTTGACGAAGTTTCTCTTCGAGTGCGGCATAATCCCATCTGCTCAAGATTTCAACAAGCACATCAACATCATCAGTCGGCCTCACTTCTTCAGTCATTCTATCGGCATACAATGATACTGTTGCTCCACCAACAAAAACAAAATTCTCTTTGATATCCCCCAAAGCTTCGTTTACAGTTTTGATGCGTTGTATATTAGCCTTATGCCCCATCTTGTAACATCTTATTTAGTTCAGAAACTGCAATTTTCAATTCCCTTGCTTTCCCTACTCTTATTACATCTATCAGGGCAAGCATCTTGTATAGTTTTTCATCAATCTTTGCCGCTTTTACGACATCTTTATATAATGGCTCAATAGAAAATCCTCTGAATTCTCCTCTCATTTCCGGCCAAACATAGTTAATTTCGCTGCTGAAATGTTGCTGCATAAATGGATGCGAATGAGCAGTATAAATTCCGTTTTCCATGCCTCCGGGGCTTACCGGAAAAACATAATGTACCCCGTGTTCAATAAATTCCAACAACGACTTCCGGTGAACTTTCTTTTTCTCTGTATTGAGAAGCCCCGAAACCAAACTCCTGTTTAATGAATCAGAAATCTCAGACTGGCTGATAAAAAGTTCATTTGCTAAATCTTTATTCTGCCATTGTACATTTCCCTTAGAGATTATTTTCAAAAGTATTACTACGTCCTGTGGGCGCATTCCATTATGTTTTCTCATAAAGCAAATATAATTTGAAATTCGCAATTCGCGAATTGCGAATTTCAAATTAGCCGCCAGCACCACGAATTAGAAGTAGCAGTCGGCACCGAAGGTCAGACTGCGGTTTCAGATCATCATAAAGCTAGACAAAAAGAACAACCGCGGCCTGACGCCAGGCGTACCGGCCGCTACCACAATCACAGCGGCCGGCACCGAAAGCCAGAAAATAGCAGTCGGTACCGAAGGTCAGACTGCGGCTTCAGATCATCTACGGCCAGTCAAAAAGAACAACACCCGCGGCCTGACGCCAGGCGTACCGGCCGCTACGAAAACCATAGCGGCCGGTACCGTAGGTCAGGCCGCGGTTTTATTTTGCAATCTGAAAAAAGTTTAGAACGCTTCTCCAGTAAACAAACAAATAACCCAAATTCTTATTTTGGTTTCAAAAGAGCAGGAATAAAAAAGTAATAAAAAATAAACATATCAATTCTAAAAATAAATGAATAAAAGATTTCATTTAATGGAAAAGATTTTTATCTTTACGCACAAATAATCGTTAGATAACAATAAAATCAACGCTTTATTTTTAAATCCACTCTCTACGATTTACTGGTTTTAGATTTTTTATCCATCCCTTTTAAATGCCGGAATGCTTAACCCTGTTGGGTTTCGTTGAATCTTTAACCTATCCTCTGTAATTACCTCATTACCTTTTTAAACATAAGTTTTAAATTATTTTTTATGAGGAAAATTTACTCTCTCTTATTAAGCTTATTAATTTTTGCTGCAACGGGGTTTGCTCAAACATATAATATGGCTAATGGAACCCAAAACAACGTAGGATCCGGTGTTTTTTATGACAATGGCGGTGTGGGGGGTAGTTGTTCGAATTCTAACAGGAGTGGAAATTATTCTGATGGATTAAATAGAACAGAGACCTTTATTCCAGTTGCAGGTAATTCTTTACAATTTACATTCAGTAGTTTTTGCACAGAAAACACTTTTGACTTCTTATACATTTATGATGGAAATTCTACTGGTGCACCCTTAATTGGTTCATATACTGGAAATACAAGCCCAGGTAGTTTAACATTTAAATTTACTTCAAATGGAAATACTAACAGGGCGGGATGGGCGGCATCAATTTCAACTATTGCTAAGGCAGTACCATACAAAGATTCGTGGATTTCAATGAGTACAGGTTCTTCAACATGGTGTCCAGGAGAAACGAGGACGGTATCTGTTACAGTTAAAAATGTAGGTACGGCAACCTGGACAGATGCCAGCCCTGATATAAATATTGGCGTAAAATGGAATGCAGATCCGGACTACCTTGTTCGGGTAAATGCAGGAGGGCTTGCTCCTGGAGCAACGCATACATATAATCTAACTGTAACCGCACCCGCAACTATCGGTAATAATAATCTTACTTTTGATGTAGTAGAAGAAGGTGTTTCCTGGTTTGGAAATAATAATGGCGGAACCGGCCCCGGGAATGTTGTCTTTACTTCTCCAACAATAACCATTGCAACACCTACCGTAAATGCAGGAACTCAAAATCCCGCTATTTGCCAGGGTGGAACTACGGCCGGGCTTGGTGGTTCAGTGGGTGGTTCAGCCACAGGTGGCACTTGGGATGATGGAGGAGTTGGTGGTACTTTTAATCCAAGCGCTACTACTTTAAACGCAACATGGACACCTCCTGCAGGTTATTCAGGAACAGCGACTTTAACCTTAACTGCAATAAGTTCATGTGGCTCACCGGCCTCTTCTAAAAGCCAGGTAGTAAATCCAAAACCAACTGCAACTGCGGGAGGAACTCAAACTATTTGTCAAAACGGAACTGCAACAGTAAGTGGGGCAAGTTCATCTAACGGTACTATTGCCTGGACAGAGAACGGAGCAGGTTCGATAACTGCGGGCGCTACTACGCTTACGCCTACTTACACAGCAGCAGCAGGAGATGCAGGCAAAACTGTTACTTTAACAATGACAGTTTCCAACAGCACTTGTACAGCGGCAACAGCAACTTATTCAGTATTTGTAAAAGGTACTCCAACGGCAACAGCAGGAGGAAGCAAAACAGTTTGTGTAAATAGCCCCGCAACAGTAAGCGGAGCAAATGCATCAAATGGAACCATTCTCTGGACACATAATGGTTTAGGCACTTTAACCAATGCTACTACACTCACTCCAACTTACACACCGGCTGCAGGAGATGCAGGAAACGCAGTAATTTTAACGATGAAAGTTTCTAACAGCCCATGTGCTGATGCTACTGCTACTTATACAGTGAATGTAAAAGCTATACCCACTGCATCTGCAGGAGGAAGCCAAACTATATGTCAAAATGGAACAGCAACAGTAAGTGGGGCAAGTTCATCTAACGGTACTATTGCCTGGACAGAGAACGGAGCAGGTTCGATAACTGCGGGCGCTACTACGCTTACGCCTACTTACACAGCAGCAGCAGGCG
>Ga0207933_1001624_pt1 | contig 16363 bp, 12 predicted proteins | sample NGESurdeep092012_4_FD_184488 | JGI IMG/M metagenome (GOLD analysis project Ga0207933, IMG submission 184488) | Arctic peat soil microbial communities from Barrow, Alaska - NGEE Surface sample F53-3 deep-092012 (SPAdes) | ecosystem: Environmental > Terrestrial > Soil > Wetlands > Peat ...
AAAATTTTATGACCCTTCATTGGGAATTAAAATTAAAAATACGATCTTTTATCATATCCCCACATCTGGTTGTCTTTCTTTCTTCATTAATATTAATCTCGAAAAAATTAACTAAAAAATTTATTCCTATTAAATTGTTAAAATTGTATAGAATTAAGAAAAATTCAATTTAATCCTAAAAACAGAGAATAAAATCGGAAGCGAAAATGAAAATTATAATTGATCAATATCCAACTGGCGATAGTTGGGAAAAAATAATGATAAATCAGAGGTAATGAAAAAATTTATAAACAAGATAACCCCCCAAATATTAATTGATCTGTATTTAAAATATATTTATTCTAAAAAAAGAAAAAGAAACCGCAATTTTGACAATTCACCAGATGTGAAGTTTAAGGAAATATATAAAACAAATTATTGGAATAGTAATGAAAGCGCTTCGGGTACCGGTTCTGACCTTGAACAAACTAAGACTATCATAAAAGAAATTGAAAAACTTATAGATAAACTAGGCATAGAAACGATCTTAGATATTCCATGTGGGGATTTTAACTGGATGCAAAAAGTAAATCTAACTAATGTAAAATATGTTGGAGCAGATATAGTAAATGAGCTAATTATTAATAATATTAATAAATATGAAGCGAAAAATAATATTGAATTTATTCAAAAAAATTTAATAAATGATCCTCTACCCCAAAGTGATATAATTATTAATCGTGACTGCCTGGTACATCTATCTTTTGAAGATATCTTCAAGTGTATAAGGAATATTAAAAGTTCAGGATGTAAATATTTACTAACGTCTACATTTCCTAAGCATAAATTAAATTATGATATTAAGACCGGGGATTGGAGACCTATAAATTTGGAGAAATCACCTTTTAATTTGTCTAAACCATTATTAATAATTGATGAAAATTATGTTGGGACAAATGATTTAAAAGATAAGGCACTGGGACTATGGTTAATAGAAGATATAGTATTACATCCGAGAAAAAATTGGTGGAGACAAAAGTTGTGAGTATTAATTTGCTATAATTTAAAAGTATTTGAGGTAAACTCATACTTGATTTCAATAGGTTGTACAAAGATTCAATTTATAAAATAGTTTTCAATTTATTTCTTAATAACCATTCCAGAAGAACCGAAAAAATTAATAACGCCACCAATCCGGATTTTATCATTAATTGTGCGGGGATATTAATAAAGGGCTCGCGCGATATTGAAATTGCAGTATTTAATAATGCCTATTTACCACATTTATTAGCTAAAATAGCTGATACACTTAAATAATGAGAATTGTTCGGGCATAGTTCATCTAACAAATGGAAAACAAATAAACAAGTTCGATCTTTTAAAATTGTTTAAACTTTGCTCGAACAAAGAAAATATTATTATCAAAGAAGGCAAAGGACTTAAGACCGTAAATAAGAGCCTGGAAAAATCTAAAGTATTTAAATATGAAGTGCCTGCCTATTTGAATATGGTGAGAGATCAGTTTTTATGGATGTCACAACATAGGGATTTATATACGTTGTACAATTTTGAAAATTAGGGAATCCACGGAGGATTACATTTTTTTTGGTGTATTCTTAATAATAACAAAATTTCTCTGTTTAAAAAATTATAAGCCAATAAATTTTATCGTTTCAGGTCATTAAAATACAATATGACAGAATGCCTGTGAATCGAAGTCAGGATTTAGGATAATTAATAAAATATGGTTGCAACTTTACTAGTAGGAATTATTTCAGTTCTTTTTGCTTTTCTCGCAAAATATAAGGAAACAAAATGGGGTTTAATAGCTTCTTTTACAGTCATCTTTATATTTCTTGCATTGCGTTATGATTTTGGTAACGATTATATGGGATATCTGGAGGGGTTTAATAATGTGAACAGTTATGGGGAAATAAACTATTTTGGAAAATACTACAACTACGAAATAGGCTGGTTGGTCTTAATCAGATTATTTCACAACTATGGCTTTTTCAGTATGGTTGGGTTTCTGGCTCTTTTGAATTGCATTATATATTACCGATTTATTAAAAAGTATGTAGAAGTAAAATATTATTGGTTAGCTGTTTTTATTTATGTTTTTGATCCAAGGTTCATGTTAATCCAGGCAAGCGCAATGAGACAATCACTGGCCATAGGAATATTCATTTTGTCAATTGACTATATCTATAAAAAGGATTTAATCAGGTTTGCGCTCTGTATTGGTATAGCATCTCTTTATCATTCCAGCGCTTTAATCTTATTCCCAGCCTATTTTTTGGGATTCATACATAAAAAAGGGAATAAATATTCAGGAATGCTTCTTTTTGGAATATTTATATCTTTATTTCTGTTCCCAGCCAGTTTTGCTTCTTATATAAATTCAGTGATCGCGGCGTATTTTCAAAAATATGAAATTTATCAGGGCGCAGCAGGAACGATTGGAACAGGGATAGGCGTTTTATACGCCTCCGGAATGTTTTTGTTAGTTTTATTTTATGATAAATTTCAAAGCGGTCAACATGCGTTACTTTTTAAAATTGCGATCGTCAGTTTTCTGTTTATTCCTCTGAGTTTAATGATTGCATTAATTAGCAGGGTCGGAATGTATTTTACACCATCAATTATAATTGTATATCCCAGAATTTTAAAGTCGATCAATAGCACCGCCTACAAAGTTATTTTTATAATTCCCTTTTTCTTAGTAACAGGATATGTCTTTGTCACGTTTTTCAATTCTGAATTGTGGCGAACCAACTATGGTGTCTATAAGACTATTTTCTCGGTTACTAATTTATTTTAAAGTTCACAATAATATCATATACCAGGTAAAAAATATTTAGAGTTAATCATAAAATCAAATGAGAATCGTAATATATGGAGATAATGGGGGAAGCGGTGGTTATATACGGTATTGTAAAGGCTTGTTGTCCAGTAACTCTGTGCCAGACGATGTAGAAGTTTGGTTTGTTTGTTCAATTCCTTTTTATGAAAAGCTCGCTCCTCTTGATACCAAAATACATGTTCTAACTCATCCCTGGATCAGTAGCAAATCCCGTGTATATCGTTATTTATGGTATCTCTGGGCGTACCCTCGTATTATAAGAAAAATCAAGCCCGCGATAGAATTCTATCCATCCGGGCGACGCCGGGTATATCTGAGAAAAGCAAAAACTGTTACCACTTGTCATAACCTACTCTTGTTCGATCCTAAAGAATTAGAGAAGATAAATAATAAAACAGAGCGATACTATTTTGATATCTACAAAAAAAATCAGGAACATTCTTTTCAAAAAAGTGATGGGGTCATATTCCTATCTAATCATTCCCGGGAAGTCGTTTGTGGTGAAGTGCCCGGGATTGAACAAAGCACGGTAATTGCTCATGGACTGGATGCCGTATTTCATTTTCAGAATCGATCTTATAATTTACCAAATGAAACGGTAAAACTTCTTTATGTATCTCCTTATTATAATTATAAACATCAAATTGAAGTAATAAAAGCTGTCCAATTATTGAGAGAAATATCAGGACTTAATATTTCTCTCAGTTTAATTGGTGGGGGTAATTCGACTTATGCAACTGAGATAAGAAATTATGTTGACCATGAAAAAATCCAGGCTTTCATATTTGTAAATGATAAAGTAGAGTACAAGGACTTATTAAATGAGTATGCCACATCTGATATTTTTATTTTTGCATCATCATGCGAAACTTTTGGAATTACCATTTTAGAGGCGATGGGTGCTCGTCTGCCAATTGCATGTTCAAATCGCACAGGCCTATCCGAAATCTTAAAAGATGCCGGTGTATATTTTGATCCGGAAAATACAGAGAACATAGCCGAAACTCTGAAAACAATAATCATGGATGTAAATCTTCGTGAATTACTGGCAGAAAAAGCTTATAATTATGCGTTAGAATATACGTGGGAACGTTGCGCCTCAGAAACCTTTAATTATATAAAACAAATAGAAAGAAATGAAAAATAAAAAAGTATTAGTTACAGGCGGCGCCGGATTTATTGGGTCAAATATAGTTAGGTATTTAATAGAAAAAGAAAATTCAGTAGTAGTGCTGGATAACTTTATGTCCGGATATCGAAGCAATCTTGCTCCATTCCCTTCAGTGAAAATTATTGAAGGTGATGTCAGAGATAAAGTTGCCGTAGAAGAAGCAATGCTAGGGGTAGAAGTCGTATTTCACCTGGCTGCTTCAGTTGGCAACAAACGTTCAATTGATGAACCTATTATGGATGCTGAGATCAATGTGCTGGGCACTTTACAAGTATTAGAAGCTGCACGCAAAGAAGGAGTTCGTAAAATAGTTACTTCGTCTTCTGCGGGGATATTTGGTGAGTTAAAAACAATGCCTATAAGAGAAGACCACCCTATTGAACCGGACTCGCCTTATGGTTGTACAAAATTATGTGAAGAGAAATTATGTCTTGCATACGCTAAATTGTATCCTATAGAAGCAATATGCCTTCGATATTTTAATGTTTATGGTCCCAATCAGCGGTTCGACGCCTATGGAAATGTTATTCCAATTTTTGTATTTAAAATGCTTCGGAATGAACCGATCACTATTTTTGGTGACGGAGAACAAACCCGGGATTTTGTAAATGTCGATGATGTGGTTCAGGCTAATATTAATGCCGCAAACGCCACTGGTGTCAGTGGTGCGTTTAATATTGCCAGTGGTACACGTATTACAATCAACCATCTTGTTGAAATGATCACAAAAGATAATGGTGGCGTTTCTAAAATTGAATATGGACCCGAAAGACCCGGTGATGTTCTTCATAGTTTGGCAGATATTTCATTAGCAAATCAAAAAATTAATTACACGCCAAGCGTAGATTTGGAAAGTGGTATTAAAGATTATATACAGTGGGCAAGAACAATCAGTTCAAATTAAGAATTAACTGCAGAAATAGTAAAATGATATCGTATTTAAATTTATGAATGACATGAGTGAATATCCAAGGGTACTGATTATTTATCCTTCATGCATTAACAAAGAAGACCAACACGGTGTTTCCATGAGAGAATGGTTTGCAGATTGGCCACAAAACAAACTGGCGCAAATATATTCTGGAAATGAAATTGGGGATAAAAAATTCTGTGCTTATAATTTTAAACTTGGAGAAAAAGAGAGGAAATTTGGCAAGTTGTTTTTTAAGTTCAAGGATTCTTCATTGGGGAAAAGTAGCTATATCACTATATTAGACGATGAGATAAAAAATTTAAATAAGGTCAGTCTTTTGTCATTATTTAAAAATAAGATTAGTGGTTGGTTGATAGGTACGGGCCTATGGGAATTAATGTTCCCGCCAGTACTTTCGCAAGAAATGGCAAGATTTGTATCCGATTTTAATCCACAAATAATTTACTGCCAGGGATATAGTTTAACTTTTACATGGATACCGATCATGCTTCATGATAGATTTAATATACCCATTTGTTTTCAAACAGGAGATGACTGGCCATCTTTTATATATAAAAGTTCCCCGCTTTCTATTGTAATGAGACCAATGGTAAATAAAGCGGTGAGATCCTTATTGTCAAAATCTTCAGTCAGGTTGGCGAATGGCCGCATAATGGAAGAAGAGTATAAAAAAAGGTATGGATTGCCCTTTGCAACATTGATGATATGTGATAATATAGATAGATTCCGTAATGAAACACCGCGAAGGGTTGTGGATAATGGATTTATATCTGTAGTATATTCAGGCAACCTGGGCAACTATAGATGGGCTTCAATTATTGAGTTGTGCGAAGCAGCAAAACAAATAAGTTTAGATAGGGTTAAAATAATGGTAACTGCTTTTGCAACGATCATTCCCCCCGAAGCAGTTAATCAATTGCAAGAAATAGATAATTTACAGGTGCTTCCAAACCCATCCCATGAAGAATTGCCTTCTTATTTAAAAGGGGCAGACATTTTATTTTTACCTGAGTCATTTGAGGAAAAAAGAGCCAATGAAATTCATCTTTCCATCTCTACAAAAGCACATTTATATATGTTGAGCGAAAAACCAGTTCTGGTATATGCATCTTCTTTAACCGGTATTGCAAATTATGCAAAAGAAGAGGGTTGGGCATGTGTTGTAGAAGAACAAAATGTAAGCAAATTAGCTGCTGCATTAAAGAATTTAATTGAGAATAGAGAATACAGTAATAAGTTGATAAACAAAGGGATTGAAGTTTACTTAAGAAATCATGACCAAAAAAAAGTTAGAGCAAGACTTTTATCTATCATGAATGGAGATATTTCTTATCAATGAATGATACACACCGGATTTTTTTATATGCCAGCGGTATTAATGAAGCATGCAGAAATTAAATGCCGATAAATAAGGATTTTGAACTTTATACAAACTGTATGAACAAAGTACACAAATTTTATGTGCGGGATAGCCGGTATTTTTAATTTAAAAATAGACATACCAATTCATAAAGAGGCGTTTGAAAAAGCGCTTCTGCTAATGTACTATAGAGGACCAGATGCACATGCAACTAAGGTATTTGATAACAACGTTATTTTAGGCCATTTAAGATTATCCATATTAGATCTTGATAAAGAGAATAATCAGCCATTTCAAATAGATAACCGGTATTGGATCATTTTTAACGGAGAAATATATAATTATATAGAACTGAGGGTAGAATTAATAGCTGCAGGTTATAGTTTTAGAACAACAGGTGATACTGAAGTTCTTGTAAGGGCTTATCAACATTGGGGCGAAGATTGTGTAAACAAGTTTAATGGAATGTGGGCTTTTGCGATTTATGATGAGGAAACCAATAAGCTATTTTGTTCAAGAGACAGGTTTGGGATCAAGCCTTTTAACTATGCAAAAATTAATGGGCAATTTATTTTTTCATCAGAGATTAAAGCAATTACTTCCTATTTTCCTGAATTGAAAATCCCTAATTATAATGTAATTGCGAATTATTGTCGGAAGAGTACGGGAGCACAAATTAAAGAAACCTGGTTTAAAGATATTTTCAGATTGGAACCGGCACATAATCTTGTAATAGATAATTCAGGAATTAATATTTACCGATATTGGGATTACCCCCGTAAAGTAGATAAAAAAATCAATTTCAATGACGCGGTGGAAAAGTATAGAGAATTATTGTCGGACGCGGTTCACCTCCGTATGCGAAGTGATGTTCCTGTTGGATTCACACTTTCTTCAGGCCTCGATTCCACTTCATTAGTTTGTTTACTAAAAGATAAATTTGATGGGAATAAAAACACTTACACAGCAGCTTTTGAAAAAACCGAATTTGGCAATTTGGAAAAGCAGGCTTTTAAAGAGAATATAGAAATAAATGAACCGACGGTAGTAAAGCAAGTAGCAATTGAACTGGGCCTGGTTCCCACTATTATTCAGATAAAATATGAGAACTACGTTGATGATTTAAGTAAAATTATATACCACCTGGAGTCTGGCCATGGTTCACCGGCTGTGATTCCGTTATTTCAAATTTTGAACACAGCTAAAAATGAGGTTACTGTAGTGCTGGAAGGACAGGGTGCGGATGAAATGCTTGGAGGATATATAAATAGCGCCCTTCCAAATTATTTTTTCGACTTGCTTGGCCATTTTAAAATTCGAAGGGCATATCATGAGCTTGCAATTTTTATTAAAAGTTATTCATTAAAAATGGCTTTTATGACCCTTATACGACAATCCGATTTTGGGCTTTTAAAGAGGTTATATTATAAGTCATCTGGCATGGAATACTTGTTTTTGAATGAGCTAAAGAAATATAAGGAAATAAATGATTACCCCTTTGAACCCAAAGGATTTGACAATAGGCTAAATAAACACTTATACAAAGACCATACAGGCATATTGGTTGATCTATTGCATTATGGTGACGCGATATCTATGTCGCAATCGTTAGAAAGCCGCCTTCCATTTATGGATTACCGCCTTGTTGAATTTGCATTTAGGTTACCTTCTGAGTTTAAAATAAAGAACGGGCTTGGAAAATATATTCATAGAATTGCGATGAAGGGTATTGTGCCCGATTTTATATTGACTAATCCTATCAAGCTGGGTTTTAATTCTCCTCTTGCACATTTATTTAAGCTGGAAGGTGAAACGTCACCTAAAGCGATCTTACTATCTGAAAGATGTTTGGACAGGAAGTTGTTTTCAAAAGAAGCATTGAATATTGCTTTCGATGAACAAAAATCAGGTAAGAAAGATCATTCGCGAGTCTTATATAGAATGCTAAGTGTTGAATTATGGTTTAGAGAATTTATTGATAATGAAGAAAGTACAGGAATCGGAATGCATTCCATCCTCAATAAACAACAAGAACTAAATACGCTCAATCTCTTTACCAACGTACAGGATGGAACCCATTCTACTTTTCATTGAAAACAATATATAGCATATGTCCAAAATAAAAAACATCCTTCGTAAATATAGGCTTGTATTATACAAAATTGGGGGAAAGGCACCCAATACTAAGATACAGGTAAAATTTGAGACAGAAAGGCATGGATCTGACATGGGGGATGGAACGTAATAAAAGATAGTATAGACAGTAGTAGTATTATCTATTCATTCGGAATCGGAACAGATATTTCTTTTGATATTTCCCTTATTGATAAATATGATGTTGAAGTGTATGCATTCGATCCAGCCCCTCAAGTAAAAGCATGGCTGTCCGAACAGAAGCTGCCGATAAAATTTAGATATCAGAAGTTGGCACTCGCCGATATTAACGGATTCTTAAAATTTTATTCTCTGGAGAAACTGTTCGGTATTTTTTAATTAGTCTTCGCTGCCCCCTTCAAATCTTTAGATGAATAAGTTTCATTTTAAAAAAAAGAATATCTTCACTGTTTTATCAAAAAAATATATAACCTATGGCCTCAAATCACTATGACCAAGACTACTTTAACTGGCAAATTAGAATAGGGAAAAGTAATAAGAGAATTGTTTCAAGATTTCAAAAATATATTGATAAGAATGATTTGGTGTTGGACTTTGGCTGTGGTGGTGGGTTCTTACTTAGTTTTATTGATTGTAAGAATAAGATTGGATTTGATATTAATGAAACGGCCTTAAGGCATGCATTCCAACTTGGAATTAATACATTCAATAATTTAGAACTTATTGAAAATAATTCCGTGGACGTAATAATTTCTAATTCGGCTCTCGAACATGTTCCAAGTCCCATTGAGACTTTAAAAGAATTAAAAACGAAATTGAAACCAAATGGCAAGATCGTTTTTTCAGTTCCTCATGAAACGTTAAATTGGGATTATAAAATCAACGATATTAACTATCACCTGCACACATGGTCCCCAATGGGAATCGGGAATTTATTCAACGAAGCAGGTTTTAAAAACATGGATGTGAAAACATTCCGCGAAAAAGCTTTGCCAAATGAAGATCGATGGACCAAATTTGCTTCTGAATCCTTTGTATCCTTCCTAAGAAAGCCATACCGAATGTTTAGACTTGTCCTCGATGAATTGAAGATTAAACCTATTGGAGTTGATGGCGACATAGTTGTTTATGCCGAAAAATAATTGTTTTTTTAGCATTAACGGTTTCAGTAATAGAACGCCCGTGCGAAATAATTTTTCAAGTTTACCTCCGATATCTACTTTTGCGATCAGCATTTTTTCAAATTCGTCAAGTTCAAAGCCAGGAATGAGAGAAAAAAGATCGTAACCTATACAAGCATCAAATGATTATGGCTTTACTGATTTTCACGCAACTTCGTATGAGGGCATTCTTGCGGGGAAAGGATTTCGCATAAGCGAAAGCAATTTTTTGCATTTTGATGATGTCAACTCCTAAAAAAATTACTGAAGTCTTATTGAACGAATACCATTAAATGAAATGGTATTTTGTTGTTACATTTAAATCGACTTCTTACATCAATCATATTTAACTGGTGAATAAATGAAGAAAAAGACTTGCTGCATTTTTAATCTTGCTACTCACTATAATGCACCTATTTACAAGATGATGGATAAGGAAATCAAATGTGATTTTTATCTTGGAGATCGGAGTTTCGAGTCTATTAAATTAATGAATTATAGTGATTTGAAAGGATTCAAAAAAGTATACCTTTTAAAAGAATTTTATGGTAATTTTTATTTACAAAAAGGTGCTATTAATTTGGCATTTAAAAACTATCAAAATTATATTGTAACGGGAGAGCCTTATTGTTTATCAACTTGGATGGTTCTCATATTTACTAAATTGTTAAAGAAAAGATCATTTGTCTGGACTCATGGTTGGTACGGTGATGAAACTTTTATTAAGAAACTAATCAAAAAGTTATTTTTTAAGATGTCTTATAAAGTTTTATTGTATGGAGATTATGCTCGGGATTTAATGATAAAGGAGGGATTTAATAGTGATAGACTAGTTTGTATATATAATTCACTAGATTATCAACTTCAATTAGAGGTGAGAAAGAGTTTATCCTATACATCCATTTACGTCAATCATTTTAAAAATGAAGATCCTGTAGTCTTATACATAGGTAGAATTCAGAAAGTAAAAAAAATAAATTTATTGATTGAAGCTTTGCGCTTGCTTCATATTAAAGTTATGAAATGTAACTTAATCATTATTGGTAAAGAGACCGATGAATGTAATATTCACGATTTAGTATCAAAGTATCAGTTGGAACAAAAAGTTTGGTTCTACGGTCCGGCTTATGATGAATCAAAATTAGGAGAACTAATTTACAATGCTCAAGTGTGTGTTTCTCCGGGAAATGTTGGACTGACCGCAATGCATTGTATGGTTTATGGTTTACCGGTGGTAACTCATAATAATTTCTTAAATCAGATGCCCGAATTTGAATCCATTGAACCTGGTGTTACAGGCGATTATTTTATTGAGAATTCAGTTGAGGATCTTTATACGAAAATTGAATATTGGATTAGTATAAATAAAAATGAAAGAGACCATGTAAGAGAGAGTTGTTACCAAAAAATCAGAGAAAAATATAACCCTCACTTTCAATTAGAGGTTATTAAGAATGTTTTAAATGAATAGTTGAATCAAGTGAGATCGTTTTTTCTATATATCAAAATGGTTTTATGTAAAAAAGAGAAAGAGATTTATGGGTTACGGAGTTCCCTACGTAACTCATGCAAACGCAATAACAGGCGGTGAGCGCTTGAATATAATAAATCATGAAAATGGTTTGCTATATGACACTAAGGAGGAGTTAGTGGAAATTATTATAGATGCATATAAGAATCCGGGGAGTTATATAAGCATGGGTATTAAAGCCCAATCTTATTATATGTCTAATGCTACGGCTGAACATATGGCCCGGGGCGTATTAGACGCCATAGAATTTGTTTTAAAATAAATTGAAGTATTAATAGAATACTCACAAATTAATGTTTACACTTCTTCAAATAAATTCCGTTGTTAATTATGGTTCAACAGGCAGAACTACAGAAGGAATTGGACAGGTAGCAATTGATAAAGGGTGGAATAGTTATATTGCTTTCGGAAGGTATACAAGACCGAGTGCATCAAAACTGATCAGAATTGGTACGGATTGGGATGTCAGGAAACATGTTCTTAAAACTCGTTTATTTGATAAACATGGGTTTGGTTCACGGGAGGCTACAAAAAAGCTAATTGATGAAATTGAAGAGATAAAACCTGATATTATACACTTACTTAACCTACATGGATATTACATAAATATTGACGTATTGTTTAAGTATTTGCAAAAAAAAAATGTCCCGATTGTGTGGACTCTTTTTGATTGCTGGGCATTTACTGGGCATTGTACCTATTTTGATTTAGTTGGTTGCGAGAAATGGAAAGATAAATGTTTCAATTGCCCTCAAAAAGCAGAATATCCTTCCAGTTGGCTTCTTGATAATTCCGAGTGGAATTTTTCTAAAAAAAAGGAACTGTTTACGTCTCTTCCAAACTTAAAATTAGTAGTTCATTCTCAATGGTTACAGAAATTGGTAGAACAATCATTTTTAAAAAGTATTCCGGTAAAGATGATTTATAACGGGATAAATTTAGAAACATTTTTTTATACAAAAGAGAGAACTTTTATAAACAAGAATAATTTAAATAATTTTAAAATAGTTTTAGGAGTTGCAAGTGAATGGATTGAGAGAAAGGGGTTTTCAGATTTTATTAAACTAAGTCGTTTGATTGGTTCAAATACAAAAATCTTACTTATAGGCCTTTCTTCTCATCAAATAAAAAGATTGCCTAAAAATATAATAGGTATTCCGAGAACTAATAGGATTCAAGAATTATCTGAATTATATTCTTCTGCAGATGTTTTTGTAAATCCTACCTGGGAAGATAATTTCCCTACAACAAATCTTGAGGCACTTGCTTGCGGAACTCCAGTCATTACTTACAATACTGGTGGCAGCCCGGAAGCAATTGATCTTGACACCGGTATTGTAGTGGAAAAAGGGAATATTGAAGGCCTAATAGCTGCAGTCGATGAAGTGTTTTCAAGAGGGAAAGCGTTTTATTCGCAGTCTTGTATAGAAAGAGTAAAAAAAATATTTAATAAAGATGATCGTTTCCTGGAATATATAAATTTATTCGATAAGGTTCTAACTAAGGGAAATTGAACTGTAATTTTAAGCAATACTTTACAAGATCTACAATGGATTTCCTCATGGTTTTGTTTCTTGCCTCAAAAAGTGAATCATAAGATTTTTAATTCTTAATTATTTTATTATTAAATCAAATAAATCTATATTAATCCTTTTTCTTAATTTAATAATATTTCAAAATATAGGCAGGGCACAGAATCTTGCCTTGCATAAAAGTTATAGCTTTTCGACCCAACCAAATTATTCCTATTCAGACCGTTCCAACGATAACACATCATTAACTGATGGTATTTATACGACTGGAAATTTTTGGACACAATCCACAACAGTTGGATGGCAATCTGCGAAGGAAGTATCAATCAACTTAGATCTGGGAAAAGTAATACCTATAGCAACCGTAAGTTTTAATACAGTTCGCTCAATAAGATCACATATAAATTTTCCACAGAATATATTTGTTTTTATTAGTAATGATAACACCACTTTTAGATACGTAGGAGATGCAGCAGACGATCCACAAAATTTACCTGGTGAAAATGAAGCGAAGAAATTTATTTTAGATAGCATTGGGCAATCTGCCCGATATGTTACGCTGACAATAATTCCACAAGGGTCCTATATTTTTTGTGATGAGATCGAAGTACTGAAAGGAAAAAAAAACGATAACCTAACAAAAGATTCAGTTCCCCAAAGTTCTTTAGGGCAGGTCGTAGATTCATTAAAAGTATTGGGGTATCATCGTATGGTTTTATCGAAAGCAGTTGAAAAATTAGAAAAGGGGGCAGTAACAAAAACAGGTGTAAACAATAAAGAAGCTTCCAGTCTTTCAAAACGTTTAACCAGGAAGAATCTTTCTCCGAATGATTTGAAAGCTTTAAAAGAAGATATTGGTAAAGAAAATGCCTTTAATTTAAGACAAAAATTTAATTTACCATTTATAACAGAAAAATGCAATCCCTGGGATACTTTAAGTGAGTTTCGTGAACCAGGAAAGAATATTGATCATCTAAATTATCAATTCTTTTTATGCAATAATTGTTCGCAATATGGTTCTTTTGTAATCACCAACACCCACTTTGCTCCTCAAAAATTTTATTTTAAGGTTTCAAATAATGCATCAATTAATAGTATTGAACTATATAATATCCCTGATGTGCCGTCTTTGTATTACGACATGATACCTGATCCATTAGTAGAAGTTAAAGATTCCATAACCATTAATCCAGGAGTTTCAGAATTGTTTCTTTTTAAAATAACAGGTATGAAAAGTGAATCTACTCCTTCATCGATTATTATTTCTTCGGCCGACAAAACGGTACGAATAAACATTAAAAAAGAAATTTTAGATTCGTTTATCGAAAATAATTTTGAAAGTTTGAATGTAAACGTTTGGGCATATCTGAATAAGCCAATGTTAATCAACCATAAAGAGGAGGCTGTTAAAGATTTGAAATTACATCACGTGAACACGCTCGTGATCCCTCCCGAAATATTACCAGGGATGGCAACGACTGATTTTAATAGCTTTGATAACTATTTGTCAAATTTTGGAGAGATTAAAAACATTCTACTCTCTATGGGTTACGGTTCCCTGGTTTATAGGAGGGGATTGAAAAATGGAAAGTTTATGTCTGATGAATGGAAAAAGGATTTTATTCAGTGGTATAGCAATATAAAAAAACTGATTCATGATAATGGATTTTCTAATTCTCAAATCTATTTATATCCTTATGATGAAGTAGTTACAAGGAATTTTGAGGATTTTAAGCAATTAATATCATGGTCGAGGGAGGCTATTCCCGGGATTAAGTTTTATGCTACGCTAAATACCCAGGAAAGTATAGACTCCCTTCTATCATTTGTAGATATTGCACAAATTTTGCCCTCACTGGCCTCCCGAAAACTTCCTGCACATCACTGTGAAATCTGGATATACACGGGAAATACTCCTTCACGGGCACTTTCGCCTTATGGCTTTTACCGTCTTATGGCTTGGGATGCATTTGTAAATAACTATCATGGAATCGGATTTTGGAATTATGCAGACGAAAGAAATGGAAATGCATTGAATTTAGTTTCGGATGTTCCTAATACAGCCGGAAGCTACTCTGTTATTTATAATAATCCTGATGGTAGTATAATTTCCAGCAGGCGGTGGGAAGCGTTTCGACTTGGAATAGAAGATTATTCCATATTGCAAGCCTATTCTAAAAAATATGGTATTGAACCTACACGAGCATTGGCTAAACGGGTAGTTGACAAGCCCGATAATTTAAATTTAGCAGATAGTGTAAGAAATTTGATGATTACCTCTTTAATTCCGGATAAAAAATAGTTGCACGGAAAATTGCAATTGGCCAATTAAAATGCAAATAAGAAACTTGATTATTTGTTTATTTACTGATTGCCATGATGAGTCTAATGATAGAGTTATTATAGCAATTAAATTTGAAGCCGGATTTTGTCAAATATTTTAATTATCTCTGCTGTTTTTCCGCCGGAGCCTGTAGTCTCCGCAATGCTTTCAAGGGATATTGCAGAAGAATTATCACAAAAGAATAATGTAGTTGTTCTTTGTCCCCATCCAAGCCGCCCGGAAGGGTATCGTTTCGCAGCAAATTCCAAAGACACCGGATATGAAATAATACATCTCGATTCCTATACATCGCCAGCCTCAAAGATTATAGGCAGATTAAAAGAAAGCTACAGTTTCGGTAAACACAGTGTTGAGTACATTAAAAAACACAAGGGAGAGATTGATGGTATTTATTTTAATTCATGGCCGTTGGCGTCGCAATACCTGATCGCCAAAGCGGCTAAGAAATTTAATATCCCAACCGTAATCCATATCCAGGATGTTTACCCGGAATCATTGACCAGTAAAGTGCCAAAAGCGATTGGCAACATTTTTTATAAACTGCTGTTGCCTATGGATCATTTCATTTTAAAAAATGCCACTAAAATTTTGGGCATTTCAGAAAATATGATTCTGTATTTGTCAAAGACAAGAGGAGTAGAAATATCAAAATTTGAACTGGTAAGAAACTGGCAGGATGATGAGCAATTTTTAAACCTGGTTTCAGAAGAGAACCATCGGTCAACCTTCACTTTTATGTATGCAGGAAGCATTAGTACGAGTGCCGGAGTGGAGGTGCTTATTTACGCTTTTGACAAGGCTAAACTGGAGAATAGCAAATTGTTGATTGTAGGTAATGGCGCTGAAAAAGAAAGTTGTTTAGAAGTTGCCCGTAGATTGAATAATCGCAATATTGAATTTTTAGAAGTGAAGCCGGAAGAAGTCGCGGAAATTCAGTCAAAAGCCAATGTTTTATTACTCCCCTTAAAAAAAGGTATTTCCAGGACTGCAACCCCCTCTAAGTTAACTGCCTATCTTTTTTCTGCCAAACCTGTAATAGCCTGTGTTGAAGAGGAAAGTGATGTGGCTGCCATTCTGAAAAAATCGGAATGTGGATTCGTAGTGGAGCCGGAAAATATTGATGCGGTTGCACAAGCAATGAAAGAAAGTTATGAGATGGACGAAGATCACCTTCAGCAAATGGGACAAAGAGGTAAAGACTACGCAGTCTTAAACCTCTCAAAAAAGACGAACTTAAATAAGTTGGTAGCAGTCATTGAAGATATTATATAATGGAATAGAATAAAGCGCTTTGGTCGTGACGATCTGAATAACCAGGCCAATTCGTCCAAAGTGCATCGGTTGAAAGAAACTAAAACCAGCTTTTCGTTTCTG
>Ga0207933_1001625_pt1 | contig 16363 bp, 14 predicted proteins | sample NGESurdeep092012_4_FD_184488 | JGI IMG/M metagenome (GOLD analysis project Ga0207933, IMG submission 184488) | Arctic peat soil microbial communities from Barrow, Alaska - NGEE Surface sample F53-3 deep-092012 (SPAdes) | ecosystem: Environmental > Terrestrial > Soil > Wetlands > Peat ...
CTGCCGCCGCTAAAGCCATCACAAGAGTCCAACCCGCTGAGTGCGCGAATTTCTTCGCCCACGCCGGATACGGCTTCAATTAATGGGAATCTGCTCTAGGCAAGGTTCCAGAGAACATCCCCTCGGCGAAGTTGCGCGGTCCCGAGCCTCACCTCGCGCTTTTGGATCTGTTCCGCGACCAGTCCAGTATTATTATTACGTCGCGCTGATGATCCCCGCCTTGAATGATCGCTCAGGAACTGCCTTTCGTCTGGCGCAAATAGTCCTCGGTCGTGCGCACGACCGGACGCTGTGGCGCGCCGAATGGATCGAAATTCTCTTCGGCCATCGTCTGCACGCGGCAATCGGGACACATCTTGATGACGTCGATCCGCTTTCCGGCGTCCGTATACATCCAGTGCTTGCCGCTGAGCTTGGCGGCAACGCGCTCGACAGAGCTTTTAACGCCGAACGGATTGTCGCAGCGGATGCAGTGAAATGGCTCCTCCTGCTTGATAACGCGGCTCAATGCGGTGGCGGAGTGGAAATCGATTTGCGGCTTGAGAGAGATCACTCTTTCCGGGCAGGTCGCCTTGCATAGCCCACACTGCACGCAGGCGTCTTCGACAAATCGCAGCATTGGCCGCTCCGGATCGTCCGAGAGTGCGCCGGTGGGACAGGCGGAAACACATGAAAGGCAAAGCGTGCAGCCTTCCACGTTCACCTCGATTGATCCGAAAGGCGCTCCATTCGGCAGCGCGACGATATCGATCGGTTCGGGAGCTGCCCCATGCAATTCGCGAAGTGCGAGCCGCACCAGCTCGCGTTTTCCGCCAACGGCAGTAAACGTTGCAGGTTCCGACGTTCCATCCATCGCCTCGATCCCGCGCAGGCTTTCACCGAGCGCATCCGGGTCGTCGGTCTCAATTGCCGCGACGCGCGTTCCGGCAAAGCCGAGCCCGGCAAGGATCGGTTCAGCCAGCGCCATGGTGTCGCTTAGCCCCGAGACGTCATAGCGCGGTTTCGCCCGCAGCAGGAAGCGCACGGCTGCCGCGCCATAGGCGATCGATGCCGCGATCGATTCCAATCCAATCTGGGTGATTTCGTTGATCGCAATCGGCATAACATTCGCCGGTAAGCCATCGCCGTAACGCGCCAGCGCATCGATCATTCCGGCGCCGTGGGCCTCGTCGTGAAACAGGATGATGGCGTTCTTACCGCCGGCGGCGTGATAGGTGGCAAGTAGCGTGCGCAGCTTGCGCAGCAACGCATCGGATGGCGGCAGCGCATAGGCCGCCGCGCCTGTCGGGCAGACGGCGGCGCATTGGCCGCAGCCGGCGCATATGCCGGCGTCGATCGCCACGTGGTCGCCGTTTGACACTATTGCACCGGTCGGGCAACGGTCGAGACAGCGGTGGCAACCGACGATCTTCGAGCGCGCATGGGCGCAGAGGTCCGCCGTGAAATCGATATATCGCGGTTTGTCAAATTTGCCGGTGAGGTCGCGCGCCTTAAGTACCGCGCGTAGCACGGCTGCCGGATCGGCCGGGTCGGCTCGCAGATAGCCGTCACGCAGATCAGCGGCGGGAAACAGCGCCTTACCGCCGGAGAGATCGAGGAGAATGTCACAGCGTGACAGCGCGCCGTCGCGCGGCGTGCCGAACGCAGGCGCTCCGCGCGAGGATGGGCTTGGGGCGGCGTAGTCGTCCACCATCACCTCGAATGCGCCGAGATAGCCTTTGGCGGAGCGGATTGCGCCTCCGACGACCGGGAATTCGGTGACGCGCGATGGAGCGATGTCGGCCACCCGGCTGACCAGCACGGTGACATCGTGGGTGTCTTTAAGAAGATGTGCGGCTTCGATTGCGCGTTCGTCCTTGCCGACGATGAGAACGACGCCCGCGCTTTCGAGGGCGATATATTTCGGTTCAGGCGCGGCTTCGGCTGCCGCGGCGATCAGCGCCGCCACCTTGGGCCCCGCGGCTTCCGCGTCCTTCGACCAGCCGGCGGTTTCGCGAATATTGACAAAGGTCAGCTTGCCAACGCCGCTCTTTTCATCGGCGACTTCCTTGAAAAGCGGCGCTTCCTGTGTGCAGGCGACGATGATTTGCTCACCGCTCTCGGCGACCGCGCGGAAGCGGCCGAGTTCCGCCCGGCATATTTGCCTCCCATCCAGCACGTCCGCTCCGCGACAGGCACGCCGCACAGCCCCGGCATAGGCCGGCATCGTGTCCTCGCAGGAACAGATTACAACGGTGCGCCGTCGGTCCGCCATGACGCTCTTTACCTTCTACATCGGCGCGGGAGTGGTCCCTCTTTACGCCGCTTCTCGCGCGAACAAATGCCGGCCGCGGGACTGGTCCTTCGGCCGCAGCAGGGTATACTTATACGCATTCAAGCAAGAAAATAAGAGCAGGGGAACAATGCCGCCGGAAACGCGGACCCAGGCACGGATGCCGTTCTCATCGGACATTGTACTTCCGCCGCCGTTTACGCTGTTAAAGCTGCGGGAGGTCGGCGATGCGTTCGCGCACGCCACTGCAATTGCCGCAGAGAGCGGCGCAGGCACGCTGGTCTATGTCGGCCGTTTCGACCTTGCGGAATTCGCGGTGGTTCTTGAACCGGATGAGCCGTTGCGATCGGCACGGCGCAGCTTTTACGCCGGCATGACGGCGCTCGCGGACGCGCTGATGGCATACGCACCGCCGGAAACGCCGCTTGCGATCGGTTGGCCCGACGCAGTGTTGATCAATGGCGCGCTTGTCGGCGGCGGGCGCCTGTCGTGGCCGCGCGATGCCGACGAAAGCAAATCGGCGTCATGGCTGGTGTTCGGCGCGATGATCCGTACGGTTTCCCTGAGCAATGAGCCGGGACTTAACCCGTGGACCACCGCACTGGAGGAAGAAGGGTTCACCGATTTCGCAGCGGCGCGATTGGTCGAGAGTTTCGCACGTCATCTCATGCTGGCAATCGACTCGTGGCAAGAGCACGGTTTTGCAGCGGTGGCGAACGGCTATCTGGCACGGCTTTCAGGGGAGACGGGCGCGCGCTCCGATTTGGATGGAAACGGCGATCTGCTCACCCGCCGTGCCGGTCGGACCGATGCCGAGCGCAAGAGGCTTCTGTCCGCGCTCGCAGAGCCGTCCTGGTTCGATCCGGAAACCGGAGGGCCGCGCCTATGAAGCTGTTGCGCACCATGCGCCTGGATGCGTCGGATACGTTTATCTTCGAGAAGGCGGCCGAGCCGGGCGAATGGGCGGTATCCGGGGCGTTCGTGTTCTGGGGCGGCGATCCTGCCACGCTCGGAGGCAAGGCGCGCACGGCATTCCGCAGCGGTTTTCTCGGCGTCAATTCACTCGGCTGGGCCACCCTGGTGCAAATTGTGGAAGCGAATGAGGCAGACCGTGATGGTGTCGTCACCGCGCTCGCCCGCCGGCTGACGGAAAGTTTCGGCGCGCCAAACATCGATGCGGCACGCGTTGCTGCGGAAGAAGAAGTGACATTTTCGCAATCGCTATGCAACCAGCCGCAGGACACGCTGATCGCCGTGCATCGGCTGTATAACGATGGGGCTGTGCACGAATCTTTCCGCACGCTGCGCCCGCGCAACGGGACACGGCCGGCGCGCGCATTCACTTTCCTGGACGTGGAAGGCGAAGACGATCCGACGGAGACGGTCGACCTGATTTCGATGGCCGATCTGGAGCGCAAATGAAGGATTTCTGGATCTCCTGCGGCCACCACCTGCTCGACCGTGATCGAAGCGGCGGGTTCACGGCGACCGACGAGTTCCTGAAAGCTTATCTGGTTCGGCCCGAGTTGATGCCGCCGCCGGAAGCCTGTGTCGTCGAGCGCACGCTGCATGGCGCGCTACTCGCCAATCCGCGCGTGGCGGTCTCGTCCTCCGATATTACGGCCATTGTCGACCCCGACGCACGCGAGAATTGGCAATTGCTGATTGCGTTCCGCGATCTGTTGCTGCGCCATCCGACGCTCGAGTCAGCCTATGCTGAGCTCATGCGCGACGGTCCCGGCAAAATGCCGTTGCTGTTCATCAATCAGCTTGTGCATGTGATCCTGCGCAATGCGCTCGATGGCGTTGAGGATGCGCGTGTGGTGCGTGCCGCTGAACTGTTTTTCCGCGCTCAGCGCGCGACCATGCATGACGGGTCGCTCCTTGCGGCCGACGAAGAAACGATCGGGGGCGTCAACGCCTCGCCGGTGACGCCGCTAGTCTCCATGCTGGGAATTCCGGCCGAAGCCGAGATCGACGTTATCAACGACGGCAATGCCGAAAGTTATTGGGCGCGCAGTGACCGTTTCGACATGGCACTCGATCTGACCGGCGGTCGCGCGGGCTTGGCAGCGCTGGCCGAAGCGATGCGGCGGTGGATCGTTCATGTGGTCGGCGTCGAAGTGGCGATCGAGCCGCTCACCGAACTGCGCGAAGCGCCCTTGGTCTGGTATGTCGGGCTCAATGCCGATGCCACTATGATCGGCGACAGGATGTGGAAAGGCGAGGAGATCGATGATGCCACCATGTCGCGTGTGATCGGGATATTTGCGCTCACTTTCCGCGATCCATCGGTCGTGCTCGATCATGTGAAAGGTGAGCCGATATACCTCATTCTGTCGATGTCGCCCGACAAGACGATCCGCATGAAGCCGCAAAACCTGATGACCGGCTTGCCGATCCGGCATTTGGAGGCGGTCACTTGAGTGGCGTAGCCCCGCTTGTCAGCATCTCCGTCGGCGTTCTTGTCGAGCGCAGCAAATCCGCGAGCCAGTGGAGCGACTTCCTCTGGCGAGCCATTGGCGTGTTGATCGGGGTGCCCGATACTCCGGCATGGACCAGGCTGTCCGATGACGGCGCGCGCGCGACCTTTTACGCCGGGGCCGCCGACGTCGAATTGCACCGCACGGAAACGAGCAATTATCGAGCCAATCTGGCCAGTGGCGTGCCATCCTTGTGGGTCGCGCTGGGTCCGACCGACGCCGATCCACCTTATAAATTGCTCATCGTGACGGCCGATCCGGCCGAAGGCGAAGCCATGACGGGGGCGGGCAACAATCTGGTCGAGGCGATTCCGATGCCGCTGACAGTGCAGGAGGCTATTGCGCAGTTCATCGCGGAACATCATGTCGAAACACAGTTTTCGAAACGCAAGCGTGACCGCGCCAATCCGGAAGCGTTGGCGCGTCAAGGGCCGTCGGACCGGAGAAATCGGGAATGACTGAGCCGAAAGATTTTCTCGCCCGCTGGTCGCGGCGCAAGCGCGCGGCCACAGTCGATGACGGGGCGGCACAGCCGCCGGCTACCGGCAGCGCGCCGGCGAGGCGGGACGACGATGTTGAAAAGCCGGTCGTTCCTGCTCCGCAAGCGCCTGAAACAGAATTGACACCTGAACCGGTTTTCAATCTTGCCAGCTTGCCGTCAATTGATTCGATCAATGCCGCGAGTAATGTCGCGGCCTTTCTTCAGCATGGCGTTCCAGCGGAACTGGCCCGTGCGGCTTTGCGCCGCGCATGGTTGGCCGATCCCGCGATTCGTGACTTTGTCGGGCTGGCGGAGAATGCGTGGGACTTTAACGATCCCAAGGCGATGGATGGGTTCGGGCCGCTTGATCAATCGCCCGAACAGGTTCAGCAAATGGTTGCGGAACTTTTCGGAGAAGGCAGGCGTGCGGTGGACGACGCTGCCGGATCCGGCGGCTCGCTCGTGTCGTCGTCCGGTAACGATTCCAGCGACATAGAGCCGATCGCGAGCGAGCCTGCCGCCACACCGGACAAATCGCCCGCTGAGCGCGCAGAGACGTCGCATTTCGTCGCGGCGACCGACGGCCTGCAATCGGATATCGCGGCCCAACACGACAACGATCAAGACCGCGTTCACACGCATCGCAGGGTGCATGGGGGAGCGCTTCCCCATGACGATTAGTCATAGCCGTTGGCTATGGCATTCTCTTGACCATCCCGATTATCGAGACGATACTTTTGAATTATTCTCAGGAAGAGCATGTAACACGCCGCCTCTTCAGAGGAGACCAGGTTGCAGGATCCCGGTCTAAGCGAAGCGATTGAAGCTGTCGGCGGCGTTACGGAACTTGCGCGGCGCATCGGTATCGCTCAACCCTCCGTTTCGAATTGGGATCGCGTGCCTGCGGATCGCGTCATTGCGGTCGAGACCGCGACCGGCATATCGCGCATGCGGCTGCGTCCCGATCTTTTCGACAAGGATTTTGTGAGCGGCGGCGTCGATGACGTCGAGTCGGACCGCGCTCAGGAATATGTGTTGCTATCCCTCCTGCTGGCGCGCGCGCCGACGAAAGCCTTGCTGACGCGACTGGCGCAACTTCGAGGCGACGCAACCCCACTTGGACTGGCCCACGCCGCGCTGGCCCAGGCTGCCGGAGATGCCGACGTCGGGCAGGTTGAGCGCGAATATTTTGATCTGCTCATTGGGCTCGGCCGCGGCGAGATACTGCCTTACGCATCCTATTATCTCACCGGGTTTCTCCATGAGCGCCCGCTTGCGCGCCTGCGCGACGATCTCGCGCAGCTCGGCATCGAACGTGTCGACAGTAACCATGAACCCGAAGATCATGCCGCGACGCTATGCGAAATTATGGCCGGTCTTGCGCGCGGCGATTTTCCGGCGCCCGAATATGCGGATCGCAACTTGTTCGAGAAGCATATCGCGCCGTGGATGGGCCGCATGTTCGCGGACATGGAGCGCGTGGATGGAATGAAATTTTATAGGCATGTCGGGGCCCTCGGCCGAGTGTTCCTGGACATCGAAACGGAAGCGTTCGCTCTCGCCGACTAAGAGGTGAGTGGACTTATGGAGAAAATCACGATGAGCACGAAAACGACGCAGGACCCAAAAGGCGTGGGACGTCGTGATTTTCTGCGCGGAATGGGCCTGGGTGCCGGTGCGGCGTTGACGGCGGCCGCGCCGCTCGCCACCGAGGCGATGGCAGACAGCGAGAACGCCGACGAGCGCAAGAAGGCCCGCTACAAAGCCAATGCGCCCGATATTCAGGCATTCTACCGCGTCAACCGCTATCCCGCGAAGAAGTAGGAGCAAACGCCATGCTGATCAAGCGAACGGAACGACAGGCGCGCCGCGGTTCGTTTGCGGCTCTTGCTGCAAGTAGCGGTGCCGGCCTCGATCGCCGCGCTTTCCTACGCCGGTCCGGTCTTGTTGCAGGTGGTTTCGCGGCAATCGGGACCCTACCGCTGACCAGTGTGCGGAAAGCCGACGCTGCTGCGGCCGGCCCGCTTACTTCCGGTGCAACGATCCACAAAGGCATCTGCACACATTGCGCAGTCGGCTGCACCGTCACCGCCGAAGTATCAAACGGGGTCTGGGTCGGCCAGGAGCCGAGTTGGGATAGTCCGATCAACCGCGGCTCGCATTGTGCGAAAGGCGCCTCGGTGCGCGAATTGGTAAGCGGCGAGCGCCGCTTGAAATATCCGATGAAGCTCGTCAACGGCCAGTGGACACGCATCAAGTGGGACCAGGCGATCGACGAGATCGGCAGCAAAATGCTGGAGATCCGTCAGAAATCGGGGGCGGAGTCAGTCTACTGGATCGGCTCGGCCAAGATGACCAATGAGGCCTCCTACTGGATGCGCAAGATGGGTGCCTATTGGGGCACCAACAATACCGACCACCAGGCACGCATCTGCCATTCGACTACAGTCACCGGCGTGGCCAATACGTGGGGCTACGGAGCGATGACCAACAGCCTCAATGACTTGCGCAACGCCAAAACGATGATCTTCATCGGCAGCAACGCGGCGGAGGCGCATCCGGTCGGCATGCAGCACATGCTGGAAAGCAAGGAGCTCAACAAAGGAAACTTTATCGTCTTCGATCCGCGTATGACCCGCACCGCGGCGCACGCGACGGAATATGCCCGCATCCGCCCCGGCACCGACATCCCCGTGCTGTACGGAATGATGTGGCACATCCTCAAAAACGGCTGGGAAGACAAGGAGTTTATCAAACAGCGCGTTTATGGTTTTGAAGACCTGCGCAAGGAAGTTGAGAAGTGGAATCCGGAGGAGTGCGAGCGCGTTTCCGGCGTTCCCGGCAAGCAGATGGAACACATCGCCAAGATGTTCGCCACCGAAAAGCCGGCGACGATCCTCTGGTGTATGGGCCAGACCCAGCACTCCGTCGGCACCGCGAACGTGCGCGCAAGCTGCATCGCGCTGCTCATGACCGGCAATGCCGGCGTCGGCGCTGGTACCGGCGGCAACATCCTGCGTGGCCACGATAACGTGCAGGGCGCCACAGATGTCGGCCTCGATATCGTGACGTTGCCGTTCTACTACGGTCTGACCGATGCCGCCTGGCACCATTGGGCCCGAGTCTGGGAGACCGATTACGACTGGTTCGTGTCGCGGTTTGACGACAAGAAGATGATGAACACGTCTGGCATCCCGCTGACGCGCTGGTTCGACGCGGTACTGCTGCCGAAGGACCAGGTCGCGCAGAAGGACAATGTCCGCGCGATGTGGGTGCAGGGCCATGCTTCTAATTCGATCACGCGCATTCCCGAATCGTTGAAGGGGCTGAAGGCACTCGAACTGCTGGTCGTCGCCGATCCGCATCCGACCACGTGGGCTTCGCTTGCGGTGCAGGCAGGCCGTAAGGACGGCATGTACCTCCTGCCGGTTGCCACCCAGTTCGAGTGCGCGGGCTCGCGCATCGCGACCAACCGCTCGATGCAATGGGCCGATCCGATCGTCAAGCCGATCTTCGAGTCAAAAGACGACCTCGAGGTGATGTACCTGATAGCCAAGAAGCTCGGATTTGCCGACAAGATGTTCAAGAACATCAAGGTCAATAATAACCTACCCGTGGCTGAGGACATCCTGCGCGAGATCAACCGCGGCAGTTGGTCAACCGGATATTGCGGCCAGTCGCCGGAACGAATCAAAGCGCACATGAAAAACCAGCATAAGTTCGATCTGGTAACGCTGCGCGCGCCAAAGGACGATCCGGAAGTCGGCGGCGACTATTACGGTCTGCCGTGGCCGTGCTGGGGTTCGCCCGAGGTCAAGCATCCCGGAACGCCTTTACTCTACGATACGACCAAGAGCGTTCAGGACGGTGGTGGCACCTTCCGCGCGCGTTTCGGCATCGAGCGCGAGGAAAAGCTGCCAGACGGCACCACCCGCAAGGTGAATCTGCTGTCCGAGGGCTCCTACTCGAAAGACTCGGAGATCAAGGACGGCTACCCCGAGTTCACGCTGGCGGTGCTCAAGAAGCTCGGTTGGGACAAGGATCTAACACCGGCCGAGCTTGCGACGATCCAAAAGATCGGTGGTGCGAATGCCGATAGTGTTTCATGGTCAACAGACCTATCGGGGGGAATCCAGCGCATCTGCATCAAGCACAATGTCATGTGCTACGGGAACGGCAAGGCGCGCATGAACGCCTGGAATCTGCCGGATCCGATCCCGGTGCACCGCGAGCCGATCTATACGCCGCGGGTCGAGTTGGTGTCGAAATATCCGACGCTGCCCGATGCCAAGCAGTTCCGGCTGCCGAACATCGGCTTCACGGTGCAGAAGACCGCAGTGGACAAAGGCATCGCCAAGCAGTTCCCGCTGATCCTCTCCACCGGCCGGCTGGTGGAATATGAGGGCGGAGGCGAAGAGACCAGATCCAACAAGTGGCTGGCCGAACTGCAGCAGACCATGTTCATCGAGATCAACCCGGCCGATGCCGCCGCGCGCGGCATCAAGGACGGCGGCTTGGTCTGGGTCACTGGCGCCGAGAACGGCTCAAAGGCGAAGGTCGCGGCGCTGGTTACCGAACGCGTAGGCAAGGGCGTCGCCTGGATGCCGATGCACTTCGGCGGCTGGTTCGGTGGCGTCGATTTGCGCGCCAACTATCCGAAGGGCGCCGATCCGATCGTGCTCGGCGAAAGCGCGAACACGATTACGACGTACGGCTATGACCCGGCAACGGGCATGCAGGAGCCCAAGGTCACCCTCTGCCAGATTTTGGCAGCGTAAGGAGCAGCGATCATGGCACGTATGAAATTCCTCTGCGACGCCGACCGTTGCATTGAATGCAATGCCTGCGTCACCGCTTGCAAGAACGAGAATGAGGTGCCTTGGGGCATCAATCGCCGCCGCGTCGTCACGCTTAACGACGGCAAGCCGGGTGAGAAATCGGTCTCCATGGCCTGCATGCACTGCACCGACGCGCCCTGCGCGGCGGTTTGCCCGGTAAATTGCTTCTACACCACTGCGGATGCCGTTGTGCTTCATTCCAAGGATCTTTGCATCGGCTGCGGCTATTGCTTCTACGCGTGCCCGTTCGGCGCGCCGCAATATCCGAAGACCGGAAATTTCGGCTCGCGCGGCAAGATGGACAAATGCACGTATTGCGCCGGCGGCCCGGAGGCCGACGGCAGCAAGGAAGAATACGAGAAATACGGTGCCAACCGGTTGGCCGAGGGCAAACTGCCGCTGTGTGCAGAAATGTGCTCGACCAAGTCGCTCCTTGCCGGCGATGGCGACGTTATCGCCCAAATCTACAAGGAGCGTGTGTCGAAGCGCGGTTACGGGTCCGGTGCCTGGGGTTGGCAGACAGCCTATCGCGAGACGGTTACGACGTAGTCACCGTCACAGCCATGACCGGCGCAAGGCCGGGCATGACGACCGGGAAACGAATTCGGGCTGCAGACACGAGAAGGAGAATGCCGTGGTCAAGCTCTTCGCGCGTATCCAGACCCTCGCCGGCGCATTGGCGATCGCATTCGTCGTCACAATGGCGGCACCGGTATCGGCTCAGCAGGCGAACTCGGTAAACCCGCAAGCCAGCGCCGTGAAAGAGCAGCAACTTCTACAGCAGTTCGACAAGGTTCGGGGACGCGGCACCATTCCCGACGTCAAGTCTTATACGATCGAACATCCGGCAGGGCGTGACTGGCAAGTTTTCCATAGCGTCGCGCTGCGATGGATTGGCGCCATCGCGATCCTCGGCATCTTGGCGATCCTGATCGTCTTCTATCTGTGGCGCGGCATGGTGAAGATCGAGAGCGGTCGCGCGGGGCGAACGCTCGTGCGCTTCAATGCATTCGAGCGCTTCGTGCATTGGATGACGGCGACGTGCTTCATCGTTCTCGCCATCACAGGGCTCAATGTCACCTTTGGCCGGCCGATCTTCGTTTCCACCTTCGGCACCGACGCGTTCAGCGTCTGGTCGCAATGGGCCAAATATGTTCACAACTACCTAAGCTTCCCGTTCACCATCGGCGTCGTGCTTATCTTCCTGATGTGGATCGCCGGCAATATCCCGAACAAGGTGGACGTCCAGTGGTTCAAGCGTGGCGGCGGCATCGTCAACAACGATCATCCGCCGGCCTACCGGTTCAACGGCGGTCAAAAGGCGATCTACTGGATCGTCGTGCTCGGCGGCACGGTTATGGCGATAAGCGGGTACGTTCTGCTCTTCCCGTTCTACGGCACAGATATTGATACAATGCAGTCTGCCCAAATGGTCCATGCGGTCGTGGCAGTACTGTTCATTGCCGCCATGCTGGGCCACATTTATATCGGCACTATCGGCATGGAGGGCGCCTTTGAGGCCATGGGCGAGGGTACCGTCGACCTCAATTGGGCCAAAGAGCACCACAGCCTCTGGCTGCAGGATGAGATGGCGCGCACCGGCCCTAATCAATCGGAACGTCAGCCGATGGCGAGACCGGCCGAATGATCGCTCAATACCCACTATTGCGGAGTTCCTCGCCGTCAGACCGGGAGGTTTGGAGTTAAGTAAGCGCGTTCGCGTCATCTGTGTTGCGGCCCGCAAGGAGCTGAACGAAGTTCGCCAATCCCGTCGGGTTCCGCGCCCATTTTGGGTCTTGCAGCCAGGCCAGTGAGCGGACTGTACGACTGGGTCGTAATGACCGATAGCAGCTCCACAGCGATAATTATCGCAGCGGTCTTTGTGGCTGCAACATTACTTACAGTCGCATTCGCTATACCAGCGATGATCACTGCGGTTTTGGTTATGGCTGTCCTTGCCGTTTGTGTGGAGTTCTATGTTCGTTCAGGGAACGATACTCAAGAGTGAGGTAAATGCGGTCGATCCATTGGAATGAATATTTCGGCTGCTTTCTGCGCCGGCAACACTGGCCGGGCAGTTGGGTTCGATTCCAACTTGCCGATCTATTGTATTCAATATCTAAAGGAGCTTAGATTATGGAAGCCCGATCGGAGCAATCAACATGAAAGCGTTCGTCTCGGCCTGTGTCGGGGCCATTATCATCGCCATTGTCGCCGGCGTCGTCCTCAACGCTGTGCAGGAGTCGGCGGCAAAGGCATTCTCGACCACCGGCGTGCGGCTTGGCGCCTGAAGCTCCGAATGCAGTCTACAACGAGCAAGCGCAGCGCGGCGGTTACTTAGTCGTTCTTGGGCGCTGGTCCATTGATCTAAAGTTCATGAGGAAAAATATGCAAGCAACCAAAGTTGATTTCATTTGATAATTTCGCGTCGAAGATAGTGCGCAGTCATAGTGCAGCGTTGCAAAGCGTCCGGTTGTCCCACATCGTCTGGCCTCGGGCGGCCCTGTTCGTCAGTGCCTGCCCTGATAGCGCGGGTCCAGCCCAGAGTCCTGCGGCTGCCCGTTCGCGGCACCGCCATTACCGACGGCGGCGCGATCGCCGGGCGAGTCGGAATCCTGACTCGTATTGTCGGTGTCTTGCGGGGCCTGCCCGGTCAACTCGCGGCCACGCCTGCTCGCCCAATCAACCGGGGTAGGCCGCTTGGCGTTCGGGTCGGCCGCGAACTTCCGCGGAATGACGGCGATGATCGTCTTCGTCATCGGATCGAGCACGAGGATGTCGGTCGCCGTCTTGGCATAATCGAGTTCTTTGAATGCGGGATCCTTGCGCGCGAGATCCTCAGGCAGCGTATCGAGCTTCAGCGGCTTCGGCAGCTTCGCGCCGACCTGCGGCTTGAAGTCCTTCGGGCCCTTCTGCTGAGTGTGAACAGCGACGAGGCCGTCGCGGATCGCTGCCTTCTGCTTGTCGTCGAGCTTGAGCGGCCGGTTCTTCAATTGCGCGGCCAGCTGGTGCGGATCGACGCTTTTCGTCTGACTGGACGGGCTGTTCTGCGCCGTCGCCGGTATCGTCAGCAGCACCAGCGCGGCCGCGCCGCACAGAAAGGTTCGCATGGGCATGTCCTCCACCGTTCTGGAAACAACCCGTAGCGGGCGCAGTCGGTTCCCGCCGCTCCCAAGAATGCAAATTCGTTTTTGGCGGTCGAAAGACCACCTCACAAACTCGTGAGAGTCCAGGTGCACGACCGTACCGTTAGCCTGATGGTGTGCAGCCATTGGATGCAGCTGACTTATGTTCCTGAGCTGTTCGCTACTGCTGCGGCCGAGGAAAGATTTTAATGGCTAGTTCGCGAAACGTCGCCGTTCTTGTCGGGAGCCTTCGCAAAGGCTCAATCGAAACGTCGCGCGCGCGCTCATAGAACTTGAGCCCGCCTCACTCGCACTCGAAATCGTCGAAATCGATCAGCTTCCCATCTACAATCAAGACGGAGATGCGAGCCCACCTGAACAGTGGTCCGAACGAATCCGCGCGGCGGACGCATTCCTCTTTGTCACCCCCGAACACAATCGTTCGGTGCCAGCCGCGTTGAAGAATGCAATCGACGTCGCCTCACGCCCATACGGGCAAAGCGCTTGGAATGGAAAGCCAGGAGCCGTGGTAAGCGCATCACCGAGTGCGATTGGTGGATCTGGAGCGGATCATCATCTTTCCGGAGACATATATCGGCGGAACCGACAAGCTGTTCGATGCTGCCGGACAGCTCACAAGCAAATCGACTCGAGCATTTTTGCGAGATTTCATGTCGAAGTTTGCCGTTTGGATCGAAACTAACTGTAAAGTCTAAAGGCGATATTTCCGATTATGCAGCTGACGAATTGAATGAGTTGGATCATGAACCCCTCTCCAGTTAGCTTCATAGCCCAACGAGAATGTGCGGATGTAAAAGCGGATCTGTTGAGCGCAACTGGACCCGAGATCGGACGAGCGACCGCATGAGCGTTCAAAGAGAAAGGACAAACGTCTGCGTCTGTGACATTTGGTTTGTGCTTCAGGGTTCGCAAACGACTTCGATGGCTTTTCTCCGCGATTTGCGTCGATAGCGGCACACGGAGCAGCGTTGCGCGCCATGCGTCAATCTGTTCTGGCTGCGGTCGGCCCTAAGACGGAGCCGCAGCAAAAGCGATGAACATGCGTTCCGGCCATCGGATGGTCCGCTCCGGTCAATCGGCCGAAGCCAAAGCTAAATGCCCTTCAGATATTCCACTAGGTCTTTCTTGTCCGCCTCGCTCAGGTTGAGCCTGGAGTGGTCGTTATAGTGGTTGACCACGTCGAGCAGCGTCTTGAAGCGGCCATCGTGATAGAAGCCGCCCTTCTCGTGCGCCCACAGGCCCGCGAGTGGCGCGGTGCGATACATGTGCGTCGGCGAGCGATCGGCCTGGAACGAGTCGACGCCAACTTCCTCGGGCGTGTGCAGATTGTTGCCCGGCTCGGTGAAGAGCGGCGGCACGTGGCAGGTCGCGCACTTGGCAGCACCGTTGAACAGCTTCTCTCCGCGCTCGAACGCAGCTTTGTTGTACGAGCCCTCGGGTGCCTTCGGCGTGGGGATTGCGAGCTGGTAGAATTGCAGCGCCGCGAGCTTGCCCGATACCTTGTCCGGCTTGCCTCTCGTGTTCCAGTCGCCGCTCTTGACCGATACGGGAAACTGCTCCTTGTTGTTGAATCTCGCGTCATAGAACGTACCCGAGCCGTGCATCTGGGTTACTGCAACATAGGCGTTCCAATACGGCACTGATCCGTACCCGCTCCAGGTGTGCAGGTTCACACCGGCGAGACCCAAGGCCGGCGGAATGAGCGTGCAGGCCCGTTTTCCGTCTGGCCGGAAGGCCTTGCCGTCCTTGTCCAATTCCGCGTCGTAGCAGCCCGGCCCCCAGCTCGCCAGCACCTTCTTCACTGTTGCAACATCGACGCCGAGCAGGTTGGTGAACGGCTGGAGGTTCGGCGCGAGCGAAACGATGGCGCCGACGTTGAGGTCGCGGTTGGCCCAGCCGTCGAGACGTCTGCCGATGCCGGGCGCGAATGAATTGTCGACGGTCGAATGACAGAACGCGCACTGGATGCCCATCGAGCGCACGCTGCCGTCCTTGTTGGTAAAGGCCGTGACGCCGACGACGGCATTCAGCTTCAAGAGCGCGATCGTTGTCGCCGGATCGTCGAGATTCACTTTTCCAGCTGCGATCTGCTTCTTCAGTGAAGTGGGCAGCGCATCGACGTCGACCTTTAGGCCGACCGCGAGCGCGGTCTTCGGCGAAACGCCGGGGCCCACGCCGCCGTTTTTGATGCCGGCAATTGCCTTGTGCAACTGAAGCGTGTCGCCCCAGAAGTGCTCGCTGCCGAAGGTGTCGTAGCGGAAGATCTTCTTGCCTTCCTCCATCATCGTTGCCGCATTGCGCTCGATGGTGGCGTCAAACCCTCTTTCGGGTGCTCCCTTTTTGGGCGCGGCGATCGATGAAATGGCCGCTGTCGACAGAATTGCTACGCCGATAGCTGCAATGCTCAGGTTTTTAAGTTGCATCAGAGCCTCCGACCGAGAAGGAGATACGCCGCGATCGAGATCGCGATTAAACACGGCCAATCGTATCGTCGACTTTACGACCTACACTTGGTGTAGGTGCAACGGACTTTTTGCGCTGAACGGGGGTTATTTATAGCTGCACCGGGTGTAGGGACAGCGCACTGAACTGGATCACGATATGGTCAGGATTACGATCGGAAAGCTCGCGGCCGCAACCGGCTTGAAAGTTACGACGATCCGATATTACGAGCGTGCCGGACTTATGCCACCACCGGTACGCACCGCGGGAAGACAGCGTAGCTACGCAATGGAGGATCAGCGGCGGTTACTACTTATCTGCAAGGCGCGCGAACTCAAATTTGGCATCGAAGAGATCAGAATTCTGCTTGATCTTGCTCAGCCGACGCGAACCTCATGTCGAGACATCCGGCATCTGGCTATTACACATTTGAAGAAGCTGCGAGAGGAAATCACTGGCCTTATGAAGCTTGAGGTGATGCTTGCCGGCGCTACCGCGCGCTGCTCCGGCGGGGCGGCCCAGCCATGTCCCATCTTGGAATTGCTGAGCCCGCGGGCCAATTCGCAGGTTCTGTCTTCATTTGGAAACCAACCCCTAGCACTACTTTGGCACTTTAGGCTTGACGATATCTGCGAGGAACCTGTCACAGTGAGGACATTGTCGGGGCGGAGGTCGTGCGAAGAGGTCGAGGATCGCTTGCC
>Ga0207933_1001627_pt1 | contig 16354 bp, 13 predicted proteins | sample NGESurdeep092012_4_FD_184488 | JGI IMG/M metagenome (GOLD analysis project Ga0207933, IMG submission 184488) | Arctic peat soil microbial communities from Barrow, Alaska - NGEE Surface sample F53-3 deep-092012 (SPAdes) | ecosystem: Environmental > Terrestrial > Soil > Wetlands > Peat ...
ATTCGACCGGCAGCTTCATCTTCTTTGAATACATCTCGACCGCTTTCGGATCGGAATACATCCAGTCCACTGACTCGCGATAGGCCTGCATGAAGCGCATGATGGCGTCGTGCTTGGTCTTGAGCGAGTTGGCATTGACGATCAGCACGCGCACGGTCTGCCCGCGCAGTGACGGCACGTCGCTGCCGTGCGCGATGATGCGGATCTTGCCATCCTTGATCTGCTGCAGGCCGAACGGCGGCGCCGCCCAGCCGATATCGATCTGGCCGGACATCACCGCGGTCAGCGTCGCCGCGGGTCCGCCGGTCGCGGTCGGTTTGGCCTTGGCGCCAAGTTCGCTGAGGAAGGCGACCACGATATTGTTCGAGCTCGAACCATTGGTCGAATAGGCGATGGTGTTCGAGGGTGTTGCGTCCTTCAGGCTTTTGATCGGCGAGTCGGCTTTGACGTACCAGTAAAGGTCGCCGGTGCCGGTGAATGCGGGCGCGAGAATGCGCACCGGCGCGCCCTTGGAGAATGCGCGCATGACGCCGGCGGCGCCGACGCCCGCGCCGATATCGGCCGAGCCCGAGATCACCGCCTGGATGGTTTCGCCGGCGCCTTGCGTACCGACGTTCTCCAGCACCAGCCCGTGCTTCTTGAAGATGCCGGCGTCCTGGCCGAGCGTCGGGGCCTGGTTTTCCCAGTTATTGATCTGCCCGATCGCCAGTTTGAGCTGGTCCTCGGCGGATGCCGAATGGCTCGCCAACGCCAGCGGCGCGATGAGGCCGAACGCGGCGATAACCTTCTTAAATTTCTGCATATTCGTTCCTCCCTTGGTATTCTGTCATTGGTACGTCCGCCCCTGTGGGCAGCATTCAACACCGAGACCAGCCCGCGTGGGAAGCCTCCGCATCACCGGCGCCGCTTTGATTTACGGGCCGGACGCGGCTTTGCCGCCGTCTTTACGGCTTTGGCTTTCGGTATGCCGCCGGATTTGGCCACCCGCATCGACCAATATTCCCAGGAACGCATGAGCCCGGTGGTCTTACCGCTAATTTGACTGGCCAGTTCAGTCTCACCGGGCGTCAGCGAAGCGATCTGGCTGCCGATGCTCAGTGCCCGTACCTGATATTCGGCGTTGCGCGCCGAGAAGATACTGCGGAATACGCAATCCTTGACGCTGGTGCCGGCCACGGTGACACCGTGACGCTTCATCAGCACCATCCAGTTAGGCCCAAGCGCGCGCGCGAGCGAGGCGCCCTCTTCCGGCTTGACTACCAGCATATTGGTGTCGCCGAATTCGTCTTGTTGATCCCAATATGGCGGCTTGATGCCGCCGACCGCGCCGAGATGAAAAATCGGCACATAATCGGTGCCGGTGGCAAGCAGCGGCATGAAGGCGGGGCAATGGTGATGACAGACCGCATTCACCTCGGGCCGCGCCTTGTAGATTTCGCCATGGATCACCCGCTCGGAATATTGCCCGGTTTGCGGATCGCGCAGCGGCTTGGAATCGAGGTCGTATTCGATGAAATCATCCGGTGTGACCAGTTCGGGCGCGCGCGAGCGCGACAGCAGGTAGCGTTTCGGATTGTCCGGATGACGCATGCTGACATGCCCGAAGGCGTCGATAATGCCTTCAAGGGCGACGATGCGGTTGGCGAGAGAGAGTTCGGCGTGGGCTTCTTTAAGTGTATTGGGCACTGACGTTTCCTCTTACAGTTCTATTTGGTGTCCCGCATTATAGGCCATCACAGAGGCACGGAAAGCAACCACAACGCTTGACCGGACGGCGGCCATTGGGGACGCTCCTGCCGCCATGACCGCGCCCGCGCAAATCGTCGTCGAAGGCGTCAGCCATATGTATCGTCCGCCGCGCGGCCGCGAGGTGCTGGCGCTCGATCAGGTGTCGCTGGCGGTACAAAATCGCGAATTCGTAGCTTTGCTCGGGCCATCCGGATGCGGCAAGTCGACGCTTCTTTATCTGATCGGCGGCTTTTTGCCGGTCGAAAAGGGCGGAATCCTGGTCGATGGCCATCCAATCACGGGTCCCGGCCCCGACCGCGGCATCGTGTTTCAACATTTCGCATTATTTCCGTGGAAGACCGTGCGCGGTAATATTCTCTACGGGCTTGAACGGCAGAGAATGCCGAAGGATGAGCGCGAACAGCGCGCCCAAGATTTTATCGAACTGGTCGGGCTTAACGGTTTTGAGGACAGTTACCCATCGCAACTCTCGGGCGGCATGCGCCAGCGCACCGCGATCGCGCGCACGCTCGCGTTCGATCCGAAAATCCTGCTGATGGACGAGCCATTCGGTGCGCTCGACGCGCAAACACGCGAACTGATGCAGAGCGAGTTGCTGCGTATCTGGCAGCGCACCCCGAAGACGGTGATTTTCGTCACCCATGACGTGCAGGAAGCGGTCTATCTCGCCGACCGCGTGGCGGTGATGTCGGCGCGGCCCGGCCGCATCAAGACCATCGTCGATACAAAATTCGACAAGAACGATCCCAACATCCACAAGTCGCCGGCCTTCGTCGAGAAGGTGGACGAGTTGTGGAATCTGGTGAAGGTCGAAGCCATCAAGGCGCAGGGGAAACGCGCGCCATGAAGCCATTCGTGCGTTACCTGCCGCTACTGTTACTCGCCATTGCTTGGGAATTGACATCGCGCCTGCATCTGGTGTCGTCAGACGCACTGCCGCCGCTGTCGGCCGTGATCGCGTCGTGGATCGATATGATCAAGGACGGCGAACTCATCACCAACGGGCTGTCGTCGCTTTATCGCGCCGGCGCGGGGCTGGCGGCGGCGATCCTTGTCGGGGCCACGCTCGGTATCACCATGGCATGGTGGAAGCCGGTGAACACGCTGCTCGCCCCACTCGTGGAAGTGTTCTATCCGCTGCCGAAATCGGCGCTGATACCGGTCACCGTCATCTGGCTGGGTTTCGGCGACGGCTCGAAAATCCTGCTGATCTTCCTCGGCTGCATGTTGCCGGTCACCATTGGCGCCTTCAACGGCGCGCGTTCGAGCGACCGGGCGCTGGTCTGGTCGGCGCGCAGCATGGGCGCCAACCGGCTGCGCATGTTGTGGGACGTGGTAGTGCCGAGCGCCATGCCTGAAATGCTCAACGGCATCCGCACCGCGCTGGCGCTCTCGTTCATCCTGCTGGTGTCATCGGAACTGATCGTGGCGCAGAAGGGCTTCGGATTCCTGATCGGCTATCTGGGGGCTAACGGAAATTACGACGCGATGTATGCGGTGGTGTTGACCGTGGCCTTTCTCGGTTTTGCCGCCGACCGGATTTATCTTTTAATCACCAAACGGACGCTGGCATGGCGCGAGTAGTGCAAACCGCAAGCGATGTGCCCAACGGCCTGCCCGAGAAGGCGGGACGGCTGGTCTATGCGCTGTTCCACGCCATTACGCGCGTATTCTCGATCGTGCTGCTGCTGGCGACATGGGAAATCCTGGCGCGCAGCGGGGCCTTCACCCATTTCCAATTACCGGCACTGAGCGATGTGGTCATACGTATCTGGAGCGACGCGGTATCGGGCGATCTTTGGCTCAACACGGCGCTGACGCTCTACCGGGCGCTCGTTGCCTTCGCGATCTGCGCGGTTTTCGGCGTCATCATCGGCATGGCGATGTCGCGTAGCGTTATCACCAACTGGTTTTTCGATCCGATCATCTCGGTCGGTTTCCCGATGCCCAAGATCGCCTTCCTGCCAGTCGTGATCCTGTGGCTCGGCGTCTATGACGTTTCCAAGATCACCATCATCGTCATCGACGCCATCTTCCCGGTGATCGCCGCCACCGTCATTGCCATCCAGGGTGTAGAGCGGGAACTACTGTGGTCGGCGCGCAACATGGGGGCCAACGAACGCGAAATGCTGTGGCAGATCGTGCTGCCTGCCGCGCTGCCGCAGATCATGACCGGGCTGCAGGTGGCGCTGCCGCTGTCGTTGATCGTGGCGGTAGTGGCCGAAATGCTGATGGGCGGCTATGGCCTGGGCGGCGCCATGATGACGGCCTCGCGCTTTGCCAATTCCACCGGTGTGTTCGCCGGCATCCTCGAGATCGCAATCGTGGGCTACTGCCTGGTCAAGATAATGTCGCTCATGCGCCGCCAGCTTTTGATCTGGCATCAGGAATCCAGCGAGCCGACCACGGCATAAGCGGTGGCGTAATCTGTACCGAATGCCGGGTAGTTCGCCGCTGTTCCAAGGCGCGCTCAAGGCTCGCACAAGGCTTGCCAAAATCAGTTGGACGCCCGACAATCTTTCCCATCGCTGCGTGAAGCTTGCCAAGGCACAAGTGCAAGCCCGGCGAAACGGGGAGGATATCATGCGTCTATCGAAACTCGTACTGGCCGGCCTTTGTGCTCTTGGCCTTTTCAATGCCGGACACGCCAGCAGCGCAGAGCCGGTTAAAATCCGCATGTCGTGGGTGGCCCCGCTCGCCAATTGGGGCTCGATCGTTCTGGAGAAGAAGGACCTGCTTACCCACATGGGCAAGTCCTACACGCTCGAATCGGTCCACTATCAGGGCACGCCGCAAATGATCACGGCGATCGCCAATAACGAGCTGGAAATAGCCAGTCTCGCCTATTCATCGCTGGCCATCGCCATCGAAAATGCCGGGCTCGACGATCTGCGCGTCATTTCCGATGAGTTCCAGGACGGCGTGCCGGGTTACTTCAGCGAAGAGTATTACGTGCGCAAGGACTCGGGCATCAACAAGGTCGAGGACCTGAAAGGCAAAGTAATCGGCACCAACGGCGCCGGCAGCGCCGTCGACATCGCCACCAGAGCCATGCTGAGAAAGCACGGGCTCGAGGACAAGCGCGACTACACCATGCTGGAAGGGCCCCTGCCGGCAATGCCGGCGATGCTGTTGGAGAAGAAGGTCGCTCTGATCCCGGCCGTGCTGCCCTTCGCGCTCAATCCGAAGCTCCGCGAGGACGGCAAGATATTGTTCTACCAGCGCGACGCGCTCGGGATCACGCAGATGATCGTATTTGCCGCGCGCAAATCGTTCATCGACAAGAACCGCGCCGCCATGGTCGACTTCATGGAAGATCTACTGCGCGTCGTTCACTGGTATCTCGATCCGAACAACCACGACGCGGTCGCACAGATTGCCTCCAAGATCACCAAGGCGCCGCCAGAGCGCTTCGGCTGGCTGTTCACCAAGGCCGACACCTACCGCGACCCCAACCTGCTTCCGAACCTCGAGGCGCTTCAGCGCAATATCGACACCACGCGCGATTTGGGCTTCATCAAGAAGCCCCTCGACATCAAAAAATACTCCGACTTGAGCCTCGTGAAGGAGGCTGCAAAGCGTCTCAAATAGGCACAACTTTTCGACCTACTATTGATGGTATATTTAGACCCCGGAGCCCGCTCCGGGGTCTATTTGTTGGGGGTGATGCGACCAAAAAATTAGTTCTTTACAAACATGGTTAAAGGGGCAAAAAATATTGATAGTGACAGAACTTAAATGGTTAACGGGGCGTTGAAAATGAAACATGTATCCAAAGCGTTCTACGGTGCCCTGCTTGTCCTCGGACTGGCGGGTATCACTCCTGAACCGGTCCTTGCGGACGGCACTCACTGGGACACCGTCTGTAACTGCCGGCGCCCGGATAGCGCATACCAGACAAGGCGTTACGTTCGCGAAGCGCCGCGGGTGGTCAATCACCAGCGGGTCGTCAACCAGACCCGCGTGGTGCGCGGCAACACACGGCTGATCCAGGAAAATCGCCTGATCGTGCATGTGCGGCCGGTCATCAACCGCGAGGTGGTGGTCCACCGCACCAACACGATCGTCAAGGACGTGCTGTTGCACCGGGTCAACACGACCAACAAGCTGCGTGAAGAAGCCCGTCACGAGACAATCAACCGTGTTGCGCAAGGCAGCGTTCGCCATGTGCTCGAACGGCGCGAAGTTCGCGGCGTCAATTGCAACTGCGGCTTCGAGGGCCGCCGCGGCATCTACCAGAGCAGCGAGCGCGGCTACCAGAACCAAGAAGGCGGCGACGATCAGGTTTCCTATCGCGACTAAGATCGTCTTTGCCATCTAGCAATGATAAAACCGCCTCGCCGGGTTCCCGGCGGGGCGGTTTTTTATATTACGTTCTAAATCCGCTTGAGCGGAATAGCGCCAAGAAAGTCGCGCTTGCCGATATCGGCGCCGCAATGGCGAATGATGGTGTAGGCGGCGGTCAAGTGGAAATAGAAATTCGGCAGCACGAAGTGATTGAGATAGTCGCCGCCCTTCATCTGGCCTTTGTTGGTCGGCCCGAGCGGAAAGGTGATTTCGCGGTCGGATGAGGCATCCATGGCGTTGCCATCGAGCGTCTTGAGATAAGCCACGGTCTTGGCGATGCGCTCCTTGAGTTGGTCGATTGTCGTTTCGTTATCCTCGAACTTCGGCGGCTCGGAACCGGCCAGCCGCGCGCAGCCGTTCTTGGCCTGGTCGCAGGCCGTCTGAACCTGGCGGACGAGCGCGAACATATCGGGCGCCAGCCGGTAACCGAGCAGTACCACAGGTTCGATTTTCTTAGCCGCGATAAAGACCGCGGCTTTGTCGAGCACGCCCGACAGCGCATTGAGGGCGATCTCGAAGACCGGCAGCGAAGCTTGCGACAACGTGAATGGCATGGGGTGTCCTTGCAGGATGAAAAGGGCCGGGCGATGCCGGCGCGGCGGACGATGGCACGCCGGCGGGCCCCGGTTCAATTGGCCGCGAAGCAAAAAGTGTGCGCAGGCCAGCTTTAGCGGGCTAAAGCTCGGCCCATTGCCGCAGCAGATTGTGATAGATCGACGTCAATTCAACCACGGAGGGATGCTCGCCGTGGTCGGTGCCGAGCTTGACGATCGCCATATCGAGATCGAACAGCAGCGAGCGTTTGCTCTCATCGCGCACCATGCTCTGAGTCCAGAAGAACGAGGCGATACGCGAACCGCGCGTGATCGGCGTCACGTGATGCAGCGAGGAGGCCGGGTAAACGATCATGTCGCCTGCCGGCAGCTTCACCGAATGCGTGCCGTAAGTATCCTCGACCACCAATTCGCCGCCATCATAATCCTCGGGCGCCGATATGAAGAGCGTCGAGGACACGTCGGTACGAATACGCTGGCCCGAGGCGGCATGGCCGCGTATGGCGTTATCGACGTGGGCGCCGAAGGTCATGCCGGCGTCGTAACGATTGAAGAGAGGCGGGAAGACTTGTTTCGGCAGCACCGCCGACATGAACAAATTGCTGCGCCCGATCGCCTCGACTACCATATTGCCGAGTTCGCGCGCTTCCGGCGCATTCTCCGGCAGCTGCAGATTATTCTTCACCTTCGCGGACTGATGACCGGCGGTAACACGACCGTCGATCCAGGCGCCTTTCTCCATCACCGCGCGGCAGCGAGCGACTTCATCCGCGCTGAGTACTTTGGGGATATGGATCATCATGCGACGGCGGCTACCACCGTGTCTTCAGCGTCAGCGCGACCGTGCGTCCAGCGCCAGGCACCGCCCAGTTTGTATAAGCCGACTCGAAATAATAAGCGTTGGTGAGATTGTAGATATTGAGCTGCAATGTGCTCTTGGGGTCGAGTTTGTAGGCCATCATCGCATCGAAGCGCCAATAAGCCGGCACCAAGCTGCTTTGCGGAAGCGACGCCGAAGATGTTGGGATATCGCCGTAGACCTGTCCGACATAGAAAGCGCCGCCGCCGACCTGGAATTTCGGCGTCAGGTCGTAGGTCGACCAAAGAGAGAAGGCGTTGGTCGGTGTGTTGGTCGGCTCGACGCCGAGTTGAATTGGGATCGTGCTACTGATGACGCGGGCGTGGATGTAGCTGTATGACGCTATCACTTGCCATTCGTCCGTCAGCTTGCCGGTGGCGCTGATTTCGAAGCCGCGAGATCGCAAAACGCCACCGAGCACAGTCGTGGTCGACGTGGTCGGATCGGTAATACGCATGTTAAGCTTGTCGATCTGGTACACTGCGGCCGCGAGACTGAGCTTTCCGCCGAGTACGTCCGCCTTGGCACCGAATTCGGTGGTCACGTTCTCTTCCGGCGGTAGCGCGAACTGGCTGATAGCGGTCGCCGGCGTGCTCACGCTGATGGTGAGGTTGTCGGCGCTCGGGTTAAAGGAAGTACCGTGCATCGCGTAGAGGCTGGTGTTCTCAATCGGGTGAAACACCGCGCCGACACGCCAACTCACCACATTGTTGACGCTGGCCAGGTCCTGAACGCTGGGGTCACCCAGAGGCGCGAGCTGTTCGAAGCGGAAATAATCGTAGCGTGCACCGCCGAGCAATTCGAAGTAGCGGTTTAGCTTGATCTGATCGGCGACATAAACGCCGGCCGCCTGGGATTTACCGGTCGTCAACTGGTTAGCAGTCGGCGGCAACGGCGTGCCGCCGTCGCGGTAGGGATCCGGATCGTTGAAATCGGTCGGCACTTGACCGGTCCAGGCCTGCCGCAGGAAATCGCGTGTCTCTAACTGAGCGTCGAAGCCAAACGCCGCGTTGTGTTCCAGCGTCCAGGTATTGAAATGGGCGTTGAAGTCCGTCTGGTTGGCCAAGAGCTTGGCGTGAATGGCAGTGCTGTTGCGGTTGGGTATCCACATTGGGTTTGGGGTGCCGGCCGGCGGAACGTTGGCCGCCGGCTCGGGGAACACGTTGAGCTGATAGTGCAGCACATCGGTGTAGCGCGTGGTGTTGGTGACCTTGAGCGCGTTGCTGAACTCATGCTCGATCTTGGCGGTCGCGACGCTGGCGTCGACCCTGTCCACATCCGGATTAGGTCCGCTAAGAATGCCGTACCAGGTATTGCGTGGCACCGGCACGGGTGAGCGCGGTAATCCGTCTACAGGATTTGTGAAAGGGATGCCGTAATCGGGAATGTTGTTGTCGTGCTGGTAAATGTAGCTCAGCGTCAATTTGGTCGAATCGTTGAGCTGCATCTTTAGTGACGGCGAGAAGCCCCATTTGTCCTGTTTGACGTGATCGCGGTCGGCGGTGTCGTAAAGCTGCCCCATCGTGATGATACGGGCCGAGACGTTGTCATTGACCTTGCCGTTGGCATCGAGTGTGACGCGCGCGCCGGGTCCGGTATTCCCGGTCAACGTGCTGTCAACGAACGTGTTGTCCTGCGGCGTCTTGGTCACCAGATTAACGACGCCGCCGGTCGAACCGCGGCCGAACAGGAACGAGGACGGCCCCTTGTAAACCTCGACCCGGTCGGTGGCGAAGTCGTCGCGGGTGTACCAGCCGGGGTCGCGAACGCCGTCGCGGAAAACGTCGCTCTGTGCCGAAAAGCCACGGATATAGGGTGTGTCACCCTGGTTGCCGCCTTCGCCGGCGCGGAAGCTGATGCCAGCAACATTGCGCAGCACGTCTTTCACATTGCTGGCATTCTGATCCTGGATCACTTGCTGGGGCACGACGTTGACCGACTGCGGCGTATCGATCAGCGGCAGCGGGAAACGCGTCATGGAGGGCTGCGAGACCTGATAGCCGGTGCCTTGGTCGCCGGTCACATCGATGGTCGGCAAAGACAGCCCGGAACCGCCACCCTCCTGGGCCGAGGCTGCGGAAGCAACCATCATCGAGGCGAGGCTGACAGCGGCACGTAATTTGGCGCGTTCCGAGAATTGAATGCCGATTTGACCGAGGCTAGACGTCAGAGGCCGCCGGTTCTCTTTGTGATGACTGAAAGGCTCCGTCCGAATACTTGAAGTAATCCCACTCATCTCACCGCCGCCCTGTGTATTACTATACTTTAGAACCATAATAATCAAATTGATTACTATCCTATATTCGAAGCACGCTCTGTATTGACCGTCAAGAACAACTTGGTTTTCAAGCATAACTATTGAATTAGAATAGCTCTAAACTAATTGATACTGTTTAGAGTACTTTAAAACTGCGGGCCAATCTTTGTTTTCTATTTTCATTGCCTCAAAGGCTGCTATAGGTTTCGCGCAAGTGAAACGAGCAAAGCCAAGGTTGGTAAGATGGCCCGTAAAATTCGCAATTTGCTTTTGACCGGCCTGCTTGCCGCCGGCCTGCTCCTGCCAACCCTGACCCAGGCACAAACGCAGGTCCCTGCCGCCGCACCGGCATCGCCAACCGCGACAGAGGCCTCCACACCTTCACAAGCCACGCCGCCCGCAATTCCACAGGTGGCAGCGCCCGCGGCACCCGAGGCCATTCTCAAATTGCCTCACGATCTATCGCCCTGGGGCATGTTCATGGCGGCCGACATCGTCGTCAAAACGGTCATGGTCGGCCTCGCCTTCGCCTCGGTGCTGACCTGGACAATCTGGTTCGCCAAGGCGATCGAACTGCTCGTCGCCCGCCGCCGCATGCGCGCGGCCATCGATCAACTCAATGAAGCGCGCTCGTGGAGTGAGGCGAGCGCCGGCCTGCAAGGCAACAACGGCGTCGCCGCGCTGATCAGCGCTGCCGACACCGAATTGCGGTTATCGGCCGACGCGCTATCGCCGGACGGCGTTAAGGAGCGCATCGTCTCGCGACTGGAGCGCATCGAGGCCGCTGCCGGCCGGCAAATGATCCGCGGTACCGGCATTCTCGCCACCATCGGCGCGACCGCGCCCTTCGTCGGCCTGTTCGGCACAGTGTGGGGTATCATGAACAGCTTCATCGGCATTTCGAAGTCACACACCACCAATCTGGCCGTGGTCGCGCCCGGCATCGCCGAGGCCCTGCTGGCCACCGCGCTCGGGCTGGTGGCGGCGATTCCGGCGGTCGTGATGTACAACATGTTTTCGCGCTGGATCGCCGGTTACCGCGCCTTGCACGCCGACGCCGCCGCCGAGATTTTGCGCCTCGTCAGCCGCGATCTCGATCGCGGCGCTTTCAATCGCCCGGCCGAACGCCGCCGCAGCGTGACAGCCGCCGAGTAGCCCCATCATGAGCGTACGTCTCGACCACGGCGACGAAACTCTCAGCGAGATCCACGAGATCAACGTCACGCCGTTCATCGACGTGATTTTGGTGCTGCTTATTATTTTCATGATCGCAGCGCCGCTGGCGACAGTGGATATTTCGGTCGATCTTCCGGCCGCCAATGCCGAGCGCAGCCCGCGGCCCGACAAGCCGCTGTTTCTGACACTAAAGTCCGACTTAAGCGTGACGCTCGACAATGATGTGGTGAACCGGGCGGCGCTGAGTGCGGCGCTCGACCAGGCGACAAGCGGCGACAAGCAGCAGCGGGTCTTTCTGCGCGCCGACAAAACCGTGCCCTATGGCGAACTGATGACGCTGATGAACGATCTACGCAGCGCCGGCTACCTGCACGTCGCACTGGTCGGGCTCGAAGCCGATAAAGTCACGCCATGAAAGCCGCAAGTCCCGTGCCGGCGCGGCGCTGGCCTGAAGGCCTGCGCTGGGGCATCTGCTTCGCGCTCGCGCTTGGCTTTCATGCCGCCGGCGCCGCGGCGTTGCTGGCGCATTGGAGCGAGGATTCTGATCTGTTGGCGAACGCGCCCGTCGTGATGATCGAACTCGCCCCCTTGCCGGTCGCGCCCGACATCACGCCGAGCGAGGCGCCGCCCGATAAAGTTCTCAGCAAGGAAGCCGAACCGGAGCCCGAGCCGCCAAAACCGCTCGAGAAAACCGTCGAGCTGCCGCCCGAGCCGCAGGCCGAGCCATTACAGACGGTCATGCTGCCGCCGAAACCGATCGAAAAGAAGGTCGAGAAGCCAAGGCAAAAACACGCGAGCCTTGCCAGTGCGCCGAGCACCGCCGAGAAAAAGGCCGAACGCGCCGCAGCGCCGATGCCGGGCGCCTTATCGCAGAATCCGAACGCTCTACCCAATTGGAAGTCGGAATTGGTCGCCCGGCTCGAGCGCGCCAAACGTTATCCGCCCGAGGCGCAATCACACGGCGATCATGGCGTGGCGCAACTCGCCTTCAGCGTGGATCGCCGCGGCGGCGTCCACAATGCGCGCATCGTGCACAGCTCGGGCTCAAGCCTGCTCGATGAAGCGACTCTGGCGCTGATCGGGCGCGCCGCGCCCTTGCCGCCGCCGCCACCGGAAATTTCCGGCGCGCAAATCACCATCGTTGTGCCGATCCGCTATAACATCCGCTGATAGTCATTTTTTAAGTTGCAATTTTTCGATAGTTAATGCGCGTTAACCATATTTGAAAGCGACCCCAAACCAAGCCCTGCTTTGTCTTGCGGTTGCCACGCCGATCCTGAAAAGATGAATCGGTTAATGCCATGAGCGCGCATTATGCAAAGCCGCATAAACGCAGCGCCAGCAGAAAAGCAAGTTTCAAGGGGATGCGGGCAGACAAAGCCCGCGAGGAATAATGAAACGATCGACGGCCTTTTTGCTCGCATGCGTGTTTGTGACCGGCATTGCCATACCGGCGCAGGCCAAGCCAGACAAACACAGCGAGCGTTTTGCCAACACCCTCCCGGTCGAGCCGATGTTGCATAGCCGCAGCGACGCGGTGAAAGCCGCGGCACAAGTGCCCGGCGCCGCCGGCGTGCTACTGGAGGCGTTGCGCTGGCGTGGCCGCACTGCGCGCCAGATCGGCCTGCCGAGCAAGCTCTGGTGCGCCGATTTCATGAACTTCGTGCTGCGCCGCGCCGGCGGCAAAGGCACGCACTCGCGCGCGGCGCGCTCGTTCCTTGACTATGGCAAGAAACTCGACGGCCCACGCGTCGGCGCCCTCGTGATCTTTTACCGCAAGGGCCCGAATAACGGCCACGTTGGGGTCGTGCGCGGCACCGACGGCCAGGGCAATCCGATTGTGGTGTCGGGCAATCACGGGTCCACGGTGAGCCAGTCGGTCTACCCAAAGAGCAAGGTCATGGCCTATGTCATGCCGCCAAATTATGTGCTCCAGGATATGGCCGCCGCCGCCCGTGCCTCGGCGCTTAAATAGGCCGGAAAATTCGTTTTCCTCACAGATAACGGCGGCGAGCGTGCTTTAACGCGGCGCGCGCAGTAATCTTAACGCGTGCGCGAGAAGCCGCGCCGGGAGTTAATGTTAACTCGCGGCTGTCCGCTCCGCAGGCGCTTTACCGCTAAAATCTCCGCCAAATCAACAGGCTGGCTTGCTGCTCGTTTTCACGGCAGCGGCCACGATGAGGCGGCATGACACTGAGAACGCAGCGCATCGTCATTAGCTTGACCGCGGCAGCCATCGCGCTGCTCGCGGCGCCGCACGCGTTCGCCTTCACCGAGAAAGTTAAGCGCTGCGAAAGCAAGACTTCCGCTGCTCGCATCGCCAGTTGCGTCGCGGCGATCGAAAAAACGAGCGTTAAAAAGCAGAAGGCCACGGCATTCATCGCACGCGGCAAGGCCTCCCGCGCCAAGGGCGATAACGATAGCGCCATCCGCGAATTCAACGAAGCGATCAGGGTCGATTCGGGAGCAGCTCAAGCCTATTATTATCGCGGCCTCACTTTCCGTGACCGCGGCGATACCGATCACGCGCTGCAAGATCTCCAGCAGGCCGCCAAATACGATACGCACAACTCGGCCGCGCTCAATACATTGAGCCACATTTATTACGACCGGCACGACTACCAGCACACCATCGCCAGTCTAGACTCGGTGATCAAGCTCAACGCGAATAACGCGCTCGCCTACTTCAATCGTGGCATGGCCTACCGCGCCAAGGGCGAACCGGACCGCGCCATTCCCGACTACGACCGCGCCATCAAGCTCAATCCGAACGACGCCGTAGCGCTTGAGAGTCGCGGTCTCGCCTATCGCGATATCCGCGACTACGAACGCGCAATTCAGGATTTCGACGCCTCGATCAAGATCAATCCGCAATACACCCTGGCGCTGAACGACCGTGGCATTACTTACGCAACTAAAGGAAACGTCGACCGCGCCATCGAGGACTTCGACCAGGCTATCCTGCTCGATCCGCGCGACAGCTTCGCCTACAACAACCGCGGATTGGCCTATCGCAAACGCGGGGCGATCGATCGCGCCATCAAGGATTACGACCAGGCGATCCTGCTCAATCCCAACTATGTGCTCGCCTATTACAATCGCGGCAATGCCTACTACGAAAAGCAACGCTATGACCACGCCATCGAGAACTACGACCAGGCGATCAGGCTCGATAACGGCTACGCGCTCGCCTATTACCAGCGCGGCGTTTGCTATTTCGAAAAGCGCGATTACGACAAGGCACTGCGCGATCTCACGCAGGCGATCAAGCTCGACCCCAAGGACGCCCTTTCCCACTATAACCGCGGCCTCGTCCTTGCCGCGCGCGCCGAGCCCGACAACGCCATCGCCGATTTCGATCAAGCCATTCGCATCGATCCGAAGAACTCCCTCGCTTACTACAATCGCGGTCTGGCGCTGCACAGAAAGGGCGACGACGAACGCGCCATCGCCGATTTCAGCCAGGCGGTCCGCCTTGATCCGAACAACAACTCAGCCGCCTTCTACAATCGCGGTCTCGCCTACCGGGCGCACAACAATGTCGATCTCGCGCTCGCCGACTTCAACCAGGCGGTCCAGCTCAATCCAAAGAATGCCGAGGTCTATTACGAGCGCGGTAGCACGCTGTTCGACCGGCGCGATTACGACCGCGCTATCGCCGACTTCAATCAGGCGATCAACATCAAACCCGACTATACCGCCGCGTTCAACCACCGCGGGCTCGCCTATAACGGCAAGGGCAACGGCGAGCGCGCCATTGCCGATTTCGATCAGGTCATCCGTATTGATCCCAATAACGCCGCCGCGCTGAGCAATCGTGGCGATGCCTATCAGAAAAAGCACGATTACGAGCGCGCCATCGCCGACTTCGACCAGGCGATCAAGATCAATCCTAATTACGCCGGCGCTTTTTTAAATCGCGGCCTCGCACAAATTGACAAACTTAACTTCGCCAACGCGGTGACCGATCTCACACACGCGATCAAGCTCGATGCGAAAAGCGCAGTGGCCTATAACGCCCGCGGCTTGAGCTATCTTCGCCTGAGCCAAGATGACCTCGCCTTCCAGGACTTCGACCAGGCGGTCAAACTCAATTCGGGTTTCGCCGCGGCTTACTACAATCGCGGCATGGCTTATTACGAGCGTCATGACATCGACCGTGCCATTGCCGATCTTTCGCAGGCAGTCCGGCTCGATCCGCGCGATGCACTGGCCGCCCACGGTCGCGGGCTTGCTTATCGCGCGCGGGGCGATTCCGACCGCGCCATCGCCGACTTCGACCAAACCCTGCGTCTCGATCCTAAATTCACGGCCGCCTATGTGGACCGCGGCAATGCGTATCAGCAAAAAGGCGATTACGACCACGCCGTCCAAAGCTACGATCAGGCGATCAAACTCGATCCAAAATATGCCGCCGCCTTTACCGAGCGGGGTAATAGCTATTCTGCGCGCGGACAGAGTGATCGCGCCTTGCAGGACTATGAGCAGGCGATCAAGTTCAATCCAAATTATGCCATCGTGTTCAACAGCCGCGCAACGCTCTACCAGCGTAAGGGCGACATAGCCCATGCGCTGTCCGACCTCGATCAGGCCATCAAGCTCGACCCCGGCTATGCGATCGCGCTCAATAATCGCGGCGCGATCTATCAAAAGAAGGGTGATGTTGAGCATGCGATTGCCGACTTCGACCGCGCCATCAAGGCCAATCCGCGCTTCGACATCGCCCTGAACAGCCGCGGGCTGGCTTTCAAGAGCAAGGGTGAATTCGAGCGCGCGGTGGCGGACTTCGATCGGGTGCTCAACATCAATCCCGGCTTCGCCCAGGCGCTATTCAACCGCGCCGAGGCGCTGGAAACGATCGGCTTTCACGACCGCGCCATCAAGGATCTCGATCAGGTCATCCGGCTCAATGCCGGCAACGCGCAGGCGTTCTACGCGCGCGGGCTTGCCTGGCACAATAAACGCGATTTCGACCGCGCCATCAGCGATCTGAGCCAGGCCATCAAGCTGGACGGCCATTACGCGGCTGCTTTCGACAGCCGCGGCATGGCCTATCGCGGCAAAGGCGACAATGAACGCGCCATCGCCGATCTCAGCATGGCGGCCAGGATTGATCCGAACTACGCAATGGCCTTCAGCAACCGGGGCAATGCCTTTTTCGACCGGCGCGAATACGATCGCGCCATCGGCGATCTCAATCAGGCGATCAAGCTCAACCCGAACTATTTGCGGGCCTATTACGATCGCGGCGTCGCCTATGGCGCCAAAGGCGACACCGACCGCGCTATCGCCGATTTCGATCATGCCCTCAAGCTCGATCCGCATAACGCCGTCGCGCTGAACAATCGCGGCCTTGCCTATCGCAACAAGGGTGACACCGATCATGCCATCGCCGATTTCAGCGAGGCCATC
>Ga0207933_1001629_pt1 | contig 16344 bp, 15 predicted proteins | sample NGESurdeep092012_4_FD_184488 | JGI IMG/M metagenome (GOLD analysis project Ga0207933, IMG submission 184488) | Arctic peat soil microbial communities from Barrow, Alaska - NGEE Surface sample F53-3 deep-092012 (SPAdes) | ecosystem: Environmental > Terrestrial > Soil > Wetlands > Peat ...
ACGGCGCGCCTGCGCCGGTTCTTCGGTTGTCAGTACCAGGGCGCGCTGCTGCTTAAGAAGTTCGGTCGATGCGCCGGCGGTTTCCGCCGCGGCATCAAGCGCCCAGGCCAGGTGTTTGCGGGCATGGCGGCGGCCGATCCTAAGACCGTGATGAACAAGCATTTCATCGTAGAGAGCATCGATGAGGTTGAACTGCTCGGTCAACGACGGAGCGCATTCGCGCTCGCCGGTAGCGAAATAGCGCGCCACTTGTCCCGGGAACCACGGACGGCCTTGTGCCGCGCGCCCGATCATCACCGCGTCGGCGCCGGAAGCTTGGAGCGCATGCTCAGCATCATCAAAACTGCGGATGTCGCCATTGACCACCACCGGGATCGAGACGGCTTGCTTTACGGCGCGCACCGCCCCCCAATCGGCATTACCGCCGTAAAATTGACAGCGGGTACGGCCATGCACAGTGATCATATGAATGCCGGCCTGCTCAGCGCGGCGAGCGAGTTCCGGGGCATTCATCGTCGCATAATCCCAACCCAGGCGCATTTTCAACGTGACCGGGACACGTACGGCGGCGATGGTGGCCTCGATCAAGCTCAGTGCATGATCGAGGTCGCGCATGAGGGCTGAACCTGCAGCCCCATTGGTTACCTGCTTTGAAGGGCAACCCATGTTGACGTCGATTATTTGAGCGCCTTGCGCTTCTGCGATGCGGGCGCCTTCCGCCATCCAATGCCGTTCGCAGCCAGCGAGCTGCACGACATGAATGGCGACGCCTTGTCCCTCACTTCGCGTACGCGCTTCGCGCTGGCCCTGGGCCAGTGCGGCACAGGCGGTCATTTCTGAAACTACCAGGCCCGCGCCATGACGCTCAACCGAGCGACGGAAGGGCGCATCGGTAATGCCGGACATTGGCGCCAAAATTACATTATTCGGAACCAAAACAGGTCCGATTCGCAGATTTTTGGCTGTAAATTGGGTATTTCTGTCCCGACTGGGATATCTGCCTAGCATTTAGGCGACCTCTCATGTTGCTTAGAGTTTAGTCATTTTGGCAGTTCGTGCAAGTGCTGCACCGCAATAAACTGTTGATGTTGAACATCGGCGCCATGCCAATAACGCGTTTCCGCACGCGGCGTAACACGCTACAGAGACAGCAAATTCTGGAGCAGAAACAGATGGCGGGCGCCGCAGTCGTCGTTGTCGCTGCCGGACGGGGATTACGCGCGGGCAGCGGTAAGCCCAAGCAATTCCGGCCGGTAGGCGGCGAACCGATGATCCGAAAGAGCCTTGTCATGCTCTTGGAACACCCAAACGTCGGCTTCGTACTGCCGGTTATACATCGCGAGGATGTAGCGAGCTTCCGGGCCGCGACGGCCGGACTTGACTTGATCGAGCCGGTCTTCGGCGGCGCGACACGGCAGGCTTCCGTGCGCGCCGGACTGGAGGCGCTGGCCGAGCAAAAACCCGACATTGTCCTGATCCACGACGCGGCGCGGCCCTTCGCCAGCGCCAGCCTGGTTTCGCGCGCGATCACGGCCGCAACGAAAAGCGGCGCGGCGATCCCTGCCCTCCCCGTCACCGATACCGTGAAGACGGTCGATGCCGCGGGCCTGATCGACAAGACCCTTGACCGCACGTTGTTGCGGCTGGTGCAGACGCCGCAAGCTTTCGCTTACCCGGCTCTGCTTGACGCGCACCGCCGTGCGCAAGCGCAAGGCCGCGACGACTTCACCGACGACGCGGCGCTCGCCGAATGGGCCGGCCTCAAAGTGAGTATATTTCCCGGTGAAGCCGGCAACATCAAGATCACCGACGATAGCGATTTCGCGCGCGCCGAAATGATGGTCCTCGCGACGCTCGGCGATGTGCGCACCGGTACCGGCATTGATGTGCATGCCTTCGGCCCCGGGGATCACGTGATGCTCGGCGGTATCCGCATCGCGCATGAGCGCAGCCTCATCGGCCATTCCGACGCCGACGTCGCGCTACATGCGCTGGTCGACGCCATCCTCGGCGCCCTGGCCGAGGGTGATATCGGCGCGCATTTCCCACCGAGCGATCCGCAATGGCGCAATGCATCATCCGATCGATTCTTCGCCTTCGCGGTCGAGCGCGTTAGGGCACGCGGCGGCCACATCGCCCATCTCGATCTCACGTTGGTGTGCGAGACGCCGAAAATCGGCCCGCAGCGTGACGCCATGCGCGCCAAAATCGCTTCGTTCGCCGGCATCGACATCGGCCGCGTCGGGGTGAAGGCAACGACAAGCGAAAAACTCGGCTTCACCGGCCGTGGCGAAGGCATCGCGGCCTATGCCACCGCAACGGTCCGCCTGCCCTGGGGTGCGCCACAAGGACCGCAAAATGAATGATGAACTGCACACCGCTGCTATGGCCGTACTCGATGCATGCCGCGCGCGGGGGTTCAAAATCGCCACAGCGGAATCCTGCACCGGCGGGCTGGTGGTCGGTGCACTTACCGAAGTCGCCGGCTCGTCGGACGTGGTCGATCGCGGCTTCGTGACCTATTCGAACGAGGCCAAGCAGAAAATGCTGGGCGTGCCGGCCGCGACAATCGAAAAACATGGCGCGGTGAGCCGCGAGACGGCAGAGGCCATGGCGCGTGGCGCGCTCGGCAATGCTCATGCCAATATCGTCGTGTCGATCACCGGCATCGCCGGTCCCGGCGGCGGAAGTAATGACAAGCCGGTTGGCCTCGTGCATTTTGCCGCCGCCACGCGCAACGGCGCGCTCACGCACAAGGAAATGCGCTACGGCGACATCGGGCGTAGCGAAGTGCGGCGGCTGTCGGTGTTACAGGCGCTGGCGATGCTGCGAACTATCGCGGAAATTTAGTAGGCGCGTTAGATCTCTCGTCCAAGTGTGTCTTTTTACATCGTTGAAACTAATCGATTCAGCAAAAGTTCGGCGTGAGGCGGGAACTCGAATCCCCTGCGTTAAGTTGGAACTTGCCCTGCGTCATTCGGCCATCGCGCTTTTCACTAAGACACTGGTTTAGTGCTTCCACGGCTGCTAATTGCCATGGCTCAAGGTCGGCGCTGCAAAGCATTCAACGACAAGATCGGGAACATCGCGCCATGGTACGCTTCTTCGGCTTGAGCAGTGGCGCATGGTCAGTGCGGGCTGCCAAGGTGATGGCGTTGCAGCTTGGTTGCGGCGCGCTTTTTTGTGCCAGCGGCGCCTTTTCCTCCTCGCACGCAGCCGGAACCGTCCCGGGCTGGCCCACCTATGTCGCCATGGGAGCAATCGGCGGCCCGAATGCGACCGACCCCACCGCGACGTCGACCGGCGGAAATGACGACTTCGGTGGCAAGCCGGTCGATGTCGTCTTCAAATATGCCGGCGCCTTCGGCGATGGCGATCCGGGCATCATCGATCCGCCGACCAACTCCCTGCGAATGACGGGCGATCTCTCCATCCTCAGTGGCATCAACAACCGCGCCATGCGCGTCGCGATCGTCGAATATACCGCCCAGATGAGCAATGGCGCGTCGGCGGTCGACTTTTCGAACGCGGCGGGCACTCCGGGTTACATCATGGCGCGGCATTTAATAACCCTGGGTGCCGATGCGATCGCGCTGAACGACAAGCCGGTCGTTTATAACAGCACAAGCTACTACGGTACGCTGATCCTCAATCCCGATCTCATGGGTGCCATCCAGCAACAAAGCTATCTCAGCAGCGTGAACGCTGCGCTTCCGGCAGGCGCGGTCAACACGGCCGTCGACCAGGCCTTGTGCTTTCTAACCACGTCTCAGTCCTATTTTAACACTTCAGATCCCAATGGCGTCGGCTCGTCGGCGGCCTATTACCACAAAACCTACACCGGCACCCCGGTGTCGATTCTGGAGCAGATGCTCGCCGACAGATACCCGGCCTATAGTTTCGAAGGCCCGAGCGATCCCTTTTGGAACATTTCCACTAACAATCAGAACAGCCAGGTTGGCATTTGGTTTAACAACTGCGTCTCAAATCCGACCCATGCCGGCTACACGAGGCCGACATTCGCGGCGGGCTTCGAGGGCTGGGTTGAGGCGAACAACTGGCTGATCCGGACATTCTCGCCCGCCGGGCATGTCACGTTCGGTTGGCAGGACAATCCGTGGGCGGTCACCAGCGGCTATTGGCTGCACGCCGACCTCACAAATTCACAGATCGCCACCACCTATTCGACGCCGCTGTCGAACTGGCTGCAGACCAATGCGCCCAGCGCCATAACGACAGGCGCTCTCGGCGCGGGTTACGTTCCCAACTATTTCGTGTTCGACCGCTATGAGACCGACGACAGCGACACCGACCGGGGCGGCATCCCCAACGCGACCCTTTATAACGCGCGGTCCTGGGACAACTATCTGACCGCGGTCGGACAGGTCAGCGCAAACTTCGCCGACATCCCGATCATGTTGTGGCAAATTACGGGGGCCCATCTTCCCTATACCGGGGAGGCGAACCCTACATTGAAAATAAACCTAAATACTGGCCAGCCCGTCGCCGGCCAGTACGCCTTCAGCAGCGCGCCAGTCTATTTCTTCGGAGACAGCCATCTTACGGCCAATCTCAGCAATATCCTCACAGGATCGATAACCAACCCGCAGAACGCAAATACCGAAGTGGGTAATTACCAACTCGACTGCGGGGCATACAATTGCACGAGCGGCTCGAACTACCAGCAGTACCTGCTCGCTTATCAGGGCCAACCGAACAACTTCAACTGGGGGCAGGACAACGGCAAGCTCGCCAAGGCTGCCGCCAACCACGTGTTCGCCATTCTATGGGGCGGCGGCTTCACGACCAATGTCATCAAGAACTTCACCAATCCTGACGACCATGGCTGGCTGGCCGCCAAGGTTATCAATTATTATGTGAATCCGACGCCTGTCACTTCCTCAAACTACGCCCTCGCCGTTAACGTTTCGGGAAGCGGGACGGTGACCAGTTCGCCCTCTGGCATCAATTGCGGAGCAACGTGCAGCGCGAATTATGCCAGCGGCACGCAGGTGACTTTGGCCGAGACGCCGTCCGGCGGCTGGACCTTTACCGGCTGGGGCGGGCATGTAGCGGCACCGGCAGTTGTGTCGTGGCCATGAGTTCGGCGCAGAACGTGACGGCAACCTTCACGCAGCAAGTCTATGCTTTGTCGGTCAACAAATCCGGCAACGGCACTGTGACCAGTTCGCCCTCTGGCATCAATTGCGGAGCAACCTGCAGGGCGAATTATTCCAGCGGCACGCCGGTGACTTTGACCGAGACGCCGTCCGGCGGCTCGACATTTACCGGCTGGGACGGAGCGTGCAGCGGCACCGGCAGTTGTGTTGTGACCATGAACTCGGCGCAGAGCGTGTCGGCAGCCTTCACTTCCGGCGGTGGCGGCGGCTCACCAACCACGTCTGTTTATGTCTCTGAGCGGAACGGCACCAACTCTGGGGCCTGTCCCGTTACGGCTCCCTGCGCCTCATTGAACTACGCCTTGAGCGTGTCGGGAGCGGGCGGCACCGTCACCATCCTCGGTGGCGGTAAATTCGGTCCGGTAGTGCTCACTCAAGCCATCACCATCAACGGCTCGCCGGGCGAGCACGCGCAAATCGTGGCCAATTCCAGCGCGCAGGTCGGCTGCGTCAACAACGTGGCCGGGACTTGCAGCGCCAATAACGGCTACGCGGTGGAAATTGCCGCTGGCGCCACGGACGTCGTCAAACTCAGCAACCTTTTTATGCAGACGGGTTTGAACGGCGGCATCGGCGCGTTCAAGCTTTCATCGGGCGCCCAAACTGAGATTACCGATGACGTCTTTCGCGGCAACACTACTGCGTCCACACCGATCATCCTGATGGCGCCAAATTCGTCAGGCATCCAATCGCAAGTGTACTTCTCCAACAGCGACATCGGCTTCAACAATACCAGCAGCGGCAATGCCGGGGCAGTCCTGGTGCAGCCGATCGGGACGAATTCATTGAAGCTGCACTTCAATCATGTCGAAGTGCACAATGCCAGTTACGGCATCCGCACCGACGGATCATCCCAAAGCGCGGGCGCGGTGGTGGCGAGCTTTATATCAGAGTCCGAATTCTTCTCGTTTCCGAACGCCGCGGTTAACGCGTTCAGCGTTTCCGGAACCGGAACGGTCAATGCTGTGTATGATTTCAACCGTATTCTCAATGCCGGCGTGGCGCTCAAAGCCAACGGGCCTTTGTCCTTCGTGATCGTCACCAACAACACGGTTGATGGCAATACAGTCGGCGTGCAGCAACAGAATGGCGCGACCGTGCTCACGTCTCACAACAGCACGATCACCGGCAACGGTCCCAGCAACAATCAAAATGTCAGCGGCACGATAACGCAGGTGCCGCTACGGTAAGTCCGTTCTTGGTTCAAGGCGTGCAAAATAAAGTCATAAACCGACGCGCAAGATTCTCTCCGCGCATCTACGCTGAGAGTCAGCGCGATATTACTTCTGCGGTATCTTCTGCTTATACCAGCTGAAATCCTGACGGCCGGGCGCGAACACGTCGAGATATTCGGCATCCTCCAGCACTTCGCCGCCATGCGCAACGCCGGCCGGCATCAGCAACACGTCGCCGGCTTCGACCACGCGCGCCTCTTCGCCGTCGATTTGCCAGCGCATTTTTCCGGACAGGATGTGCGTGATCTGATCGAAGTCGTGTTGGTGCATGTTGATCGGGCCTTTCGGCGCCTTGATGCGCGCCAGCATTGCGTTGGGCACTTCGACCACGCGGCCCTTGATCAATGGGTTGAGCGCGACCTCTTCCAGATCGGCCCAACGGTACATCGGCATTGCCTTACCCTTTCGCGGTTTCGTTTCTTTGACCGTAGATTTCATCGGCGCGCTGCTCGAAAGCAACGGCGAATTTGCGGAAGGCGGTCTCGAACATGGCGCCCATCAATATGGCCAGCGTGCGGCTTCTGAATTCATAGTCGATGAAGAATTCGATTTCGCAGGCTTGATCACCGGCCGGCGTGAAGGTCCAGCGGTTTTGCAGGCGACTGAAAGGGCCGTCGAGATACTCGACCAGGATTTTCAGATTCGGTCCATCGAGGGTGACGCGGCTGGTGAAGGTCTGCTGGATCAGTTTGTAGGCCACCGTCATCGCAGCGACGATGACCGTGCTCTCTCCTTTCGCCGTGCGGCTACGCACCTTGAGGGTGCGGCACAGCGGAACGAACTGCGGATAATTCTCCACGTCCGCCACCAGATCGAACATGTCGGAAGCGGCGTGGTGGACACGGCGCTTGCTCGAAAATTGCGGCATTAAGTTTTGAGTGCGCGCGCGACTTGCAGGCGCGCGAAGTCTTCGCCGGCGTGATGCGAGGACCGCGTCAGCGGCGAAGCCGACACCATAAGGAAGCCCTTGGCATAAGCGATCGTCTCCAGCGCCTTGAATTCGTCGGGCGGCACGAAGCGTTTCACTTCGTGATGCTTGCGGGTTGGCTGGAGATATTGTCCGATCGTGAGGAAGTCGACATCGGCCGAGCGCAGGTCGTCCATCACTTGCAAGACTTCGTTTCGTTCTTCGCCCAAGCCCACCATGATGCCCGACTTGGTGAACATCGCGGGGTCGAGCTCCTTCACCCGCTGCAACAGCCGCAGCGAATGGAAATAGCGTGCGCCGGGCCGTACGCTGAGATAAAGCGACGGCACCGTTTCGAGATTGTGGTTATAGACGTCGGGCTGCGCCTCGACGACGCATTCGAGTGCGCCTTCCTTGCGCAGGAAATCTGGGGTCAGCACCTCGATGGTGGTCTGCGGGCAACGCACGCGGATGGCGCGGATGGTGTCGGCAAAATGCTGCGCGCCACCGTCGGCGAGATCGTCGCGGTCGACCGAGGTAACGACGATATGCGCGAGGCCGAGTTTGGCGGTCGCTTCGCCAACATGCGCTGGCTCTTTGGGATCGAGCGCGCCGGGTAAACCGGTTTTCACGTTGCAGAAGGCGCAAGCGCGCGTGCAGGTGTCGCCCAGGATCATGAATGTGGCGTGTTTCTTGTCCCAACACTCGCCGATGTTCGGGCAGCCGGCCTCCTCACAGACGGTGACGAGGCCGTTGTCGCGCATGATTTTATGGGTGGCAAAATAACCGGGCGAGACTGGCGCCTTGACGCGGATCCAATCGGGCTTTTTCAGATGGGCTGAATCCGGGCGATGCGCCTTTTCCGGATGGCGCGGGCGCGGCGAATTGATGTCGTAAACGACGGCCATGGGCTTTACTTACGGCTGGCGCGACCGCGCCGCAAGGTCAGGCGCTGCGGATGGCGCGCCAGATGCCTAGGAACACGATGGCGCCGATGGTGGCGACAATCAGATTGCCCCAGAAATCCGGCATCACTTCGAGATGCAGTTTCTCGAACAAAAAGCCGCCGACAATGGCGCCGACCAGGCCGACGGCAAGATTGTGAAACAGTCCGCCGGGGCCGCCGAGGATTTGCTTGGCGAGCCACCCGGCGATGAGACCGATAATAATCCAACTGAGAATACCCATGTTAGCGTCTCCTCAAGCCGCGTTTACGTGCATGGCGTGACAAGTCCGGCCATGACGATGATGGCTACATATTCAAAACACGCCCATAAGCATCGAGCACGGCTTCCTTCATCATCTCCGACAACGTCGGATGCGGGAAGATAGTGTGCATCAACTCTTCTTCCGTGGTTTCTAAATTCATCGCCACCACATAGCCCTGAATCAGCTCGGTGACTTCGGCGCCGACCATGTGCGCGCCGAGCAGTTGCCCGGTCCTTTTGTCGAAAATCACCTTCACCAGGCCCTGATCTTCGCCGAGCGCGATCGCTTTGCCGTTGCCGACGAAGGGAAAACGACCGACCCGGATGTCGAGCTTCTTTTCCTTGGCTGCCTGCTCGGTGAGACCGACGGAAGCGACCTGGGGCGAACAATACGTGCAGCCCGGGATCATCAATTTGTTCATCGGGTGCGGATGCAGACCCTTGATCGCCTCGATGCAAATGACGCCCTCGTGCTCGGCCTTGTGCGCCAGCATCGGCGGTCCGGAGACATCGCCGATGGCATAGATGCCGGGCACGTTGGTCTTGTTGTATTCATCGACCTTGACGATGCCGCGTTCGGTTTTGACGCCGAGCTTTTCAAGGCCGAGATTCTCGATATTGCCGACGACGCCGACCGCGGAGATGACACGTTCGGCGGTGATGGTTTGCGTTTTGCCGCCCTCTTCGATAGTCGCCGTGACGCTGTCGGATTTTTTATCGAGTTTGACGACCTTGGCGCTGGTCAAAATCTTGATGCCCTGTTTCTCGAAGCTCTTGCGCGCAAACGTTTGAATCTCCTGGTCCTCGACGGGAAGGATTTGCGGGAGCACTTCGACCACGGTCACCTCGGAACCGAAATTGCGAAAGAAAGAAGCAAACTCGATGCCGATAGCGCCGGAGCCGACCACCAGCAACGACTTCGGAATGCTCGGCGGCACCATCGCTTCGAAATAAGTCCAGATCAGTTTCTTGTCAGGCTCGAGACCCGGCAGCACGCGCGGCCGCGCGCCGGTGGCGATGATGATGTGCTTGGCCTGATAGGTGCCGGCGCCGAGCGCGCCCTTCGGCGCTTCACTCTTGGACGTCTTCACCGTGACCTTGCCGGGCGCGTCGATCATCGCCTCGCCCCAGATCACTGACACCTTATTTTTCTTCATCAGAAAGCCGACGCCGTCATTGAGGCGTTTCGACACGCCGCGCGAACGTTTGACCACCTCACTTGGGTCATAGCCGACATTGTCGGCTTTCAGTCCGTAATCCTTGGCGTGCTGCATGTAATGATAGATTTCGGCCGAGCGCAGCAACGCCTTGGTCGGAATACAGCCCCAGTTGAGGCAGATGCCGCCCAGATAATCGCGCTCGACAATGGCCGTCTTAAAGCCAAGCTGCGCCGCGCGGATGGCGGTGACATAGCCGCCGGGACCGGAGCCGATGATCAGAACGTCGAAATTCGTGTCAGCCACTCATAACCTCCGCACGACGCGATTGAATGTAACCTTATTTAGGCATGTAATGGGCGCAAGAACCAATAACACCGGGGAGCAACGTCATGGGCAGCATGTTAAACCGCATTGCGGCTATCGCAGTATTTCTGATCGCGCAAGCGGCTTTGGCGGGCGCCGCCGAGCTCAAGGTTTACAGCACCATCGGCGTCAAAAGCGCGATCGAGGAGCTGGCGCCGAAGTTCGAGAAGGCGACCGGCAACAAGCTCAATATTTCATGGGGCCTGATTTCAAGCTTCACCAAGAAGGCGCAGGAGGGCGACGTGCCCGACGTCCTGATCGTATCCAAAGCGAGCATCGACAGCCTGACCAAAGACGGCAAGATCGCCGGCGGCGCGACATTGGGCAGTTCGATCTTCGCCTTTGGTGTCAAACAGGGCGCGCCCAAGCCCGACATTTCGAGCGTTGATGCGCTCAAGAAGACGCTGCTGGCGGCGCGCGCCATTGGCTACACAGATCCGGCGGCGGGCGGCGCCAGCGGGGTTTATTTTAGCAAGATGATCGAAAAGCTGGGGATCGCGGACGCGATCAAGTCCAAGAGCAAATTTCCGCCGACAGCCGGTTTTGTCGGCACGCTGCTGACCAGCGGACAAGTCGATCTCGCCTTTCAGTCGAAGCCTGAACTGACGACGACCGAAGGCGTCGACGTCGTCGGGCCGCCGCCGGGCGATCTCGGACATTCGAACACGTTTGCTGCCGGTATCGGTGTCAAGTCGCCGAACACCGCGGCTGGAGAGGCGTTGGTGAAATTCCTGACCACGCCGGATGCGAAAGCCGTGTTCAAGTCGAAAGGTTTTGATCCGGCGTGAGGTCTAGACGACCATCATCACCGGATTTTCGATCAGCTTCTTGAAGGCGACGATCAGCTCAGCCCCGAGTGCGCCGTCGACGCTGCGGTGATCGCAGGATAGCGTCACGCTCATGATGGTGGCGACGGCAAGCTGGCCGTTGCGCACCACCGCGCGTTCTTCGCCGGTGCCGACCGCCAGAATGGTCGACTGCGGCGGATTGATCACGGCAGTGAAATCCTTGATGCCGAACATGCCCAAGTTCGACACCGATGTCGTGCCGCCGAGATATTCCTGCGGCTTGAGCTTGCGGGCGCGCGCACGCGCCGCGAGATCGCGAATTTCGTTGGAGATGGCGGACAGTGACTTGCTTTCGGCGTTACGCACGATCGGCGTGATCAGCCCGCCCGGCAGCGCCACCGCAACACCAACGTCGGAATGTTTGTGCTTAAGCATGCCGGCTTCGGTCCACGACACGTTAGCATCGGGCACGCGCTGCAACGCCAGCGCCAGCGCCTTGATGACGAAGTCGTTGACGCTGAGCTTGTAGACGGGTTTGCCGTCTTTATCCTTGGGCGCCGCGGCATTGATCTCCTCGCGCGCCGCCATGAGCTTGCCGATGTCGCAATCCATCGTCTCGTAGAAATGCGGAATGGTCTGCACCGAGGCGGTGAGGCGCTGCGCAATGGTGCGCCGCATGCCGTCGTGCGGGATGAGTTCGTAGGAGCCTTGCTCGTAGAGCGAGAGGATCTGCTGGTCCGACATTGTCGGCGCGATCGCCGGTCCTTGCGCCGCGGCACCGGGAACGCGCAGGCCCTTACCAGACTTGGCGTCTTCGATATCGCGCGCGATGACGCGGCCATGCGGGCCGGAGCCCTGCACGCGATCGAGATCAAGACCGGCGTCCTTGGCGAGACGGCGCGCCAGCGGTGAAGAGAAGATGCGGTTACTTCCGCTCGCGGGGGCTGGCTGGGCTGTCGGCGGTGCGGCGGGTTTTGGTGCTGTGGCGACTTGTTGCGCGGGTGCTTTCGGTGGCTCGGCTTTGACGGCAGGTTTCGGCGTTTCTGCAAGCTTCGGCGCCGGCGCGGACTTCGGCGCACTTGCCGCCGCCTTGACGTCCTCGCCCTCGCCGGCCAGCACCGCGATCACGGCATTGACCGCGACATCTTGTGTGCCTTCCGGCACCACGATCTTGGCCAGCGTGCCCTCGTCCACCGCCTCGTATTCCATCGTCGCTTTGTCGGTCTCGATTTCGGCGATGATGTCGCCCGACTTGATCTTGTCGCCTTCTTTCTTGAGCCACTTGGCGAGGTTGCCCTTCTCCATCGTGGGCGACAGCGCGGGCATGAGGATGTTGGTCGGCATAGCGTTTTACCGGTAGCTGACGGCTTTCGCCGCCTCAACGACTTCGGCGGTCGAAGGCAGCGCGAGCTTCTCAAGATTGGCGGCGTATGGCATCGGCACTTCCTTGCCGGTGACGCGCGCGACGGGGGCATCGAGATAATCGAAGGCGCGCTCCATCAGCCGCGCGGCAATTTCGGCGCCGACGCCCGATTGCGCCCAGCCCTCTTCGACCGTGACGCAGCGCCCGGTTTTCTGCACCGAGGCAACGATAGTGTCGGTGTCCATCGGCTTGAGCGTGCGCAAATCGATCACTTCGGCATCGATGCCGTCTTTGGCGAGTTCGTCCGCCGCTTCCATCGCGTATTTCATGCCCATCGACCAGGCAACGATAGTGACATCGTTGCCGGCGCGCGCGATGCGCGCCTTGCCAATGGGGAGGACAAAATCATCAAGCTTGGGTACCGGCGATGAATGGCCGTAGAGCAGTTCGTTTTCCAGAAAAATCACCGGATTGAGATCGCGGATCGCCGCCTTGAGCAGGCCCTTGGCATCGGCAGCATTCGAGGGCGTGATTACCTTGAGGCCCGGGATATGCGAATACCAGGATGAATAATCCTGGCTGTGCTGGGCGGCAACGCGCGCGGCGGGGCCATTGGGTCCGCGGAAAACAATCTGACAGCCCATCTGGCCGCCAGACATATAAAGCGTCTTCGCCGCCGAGTTGATGAGTTGATCCATCGCCTGCATGGCGAAGTTAAAGGTCATGAATTCGACGATCGGCTTCAGGCCGGCGAGTGCCGCGCCAATACCCAAGCCGGCAAAGCCGTGCTCGGTGATCGGCGTATCGATGATGCGCTTGTCGCCGAACTCCTGCAGCAATCCCTGCGTGACCTTGTAGGCGCCCTGATATTCGGCGACTTCCTCGCCCATCACGAAGACATCTTTGTCGCGCCGCATCTCCTCAGCCATGGCGTCGCGCAGCGCTTCGCGCATGGTCATGGTGACCATCTCGGTGCCTTCAGGAATGTCGGGATCGGCGGCGACTTTGGTTTCGGGAGCTTGCTTGGCGGGCGCGGATTTTGGCGCGGGCTTTGTTTCAGATTTGGCTTCGGCTTTTTCAGATCGGGCGGCGGCTGGCTTTGCTTGCGGCGCCGGTTTTGCATCCTTGATCGAGGATTTATCTTCACCATCGCCGAGTATGACGGCGATCGGTGTATTTACCGCCACGTCGGCGGTGCCTTCCGGAATGAGAATCTTGCCGAGCGTGCCGTCCTCGGTCGCCTCGAATTCCATGGTGGCCTTGTCGGTTTCGATCTCGGCAATGATGTCGCCGGACTTGATCGCATCGCCCTCTTTCTTGAGCCACTTGGCGAGGTTGCCCTTCTCCATCGTGGGCGACAACGCGGGCATGAGCACTTCGGTCGGCATGCTGTTTTTACCCAAACCCTGCGTGTTCGATTAGCGATATACGTTGGTCCAAAGCTCGGAGGCATCCGGCTCTGGATCGTGGGTGGCGAATTCGGACGCCTGATTGATCAGGTCGCGCACTTCGACGTCGATTTTCTTCAACTCGTCTTCCTTGGCGAATTTCTTTTCGATGATGCGCGCGCGCGCCATGTCGATGGGGTCGTGATGGCTGCGCACTTCTTCGACTTCCTCGCGCGTGCGGTATTTCGCCGGATCAGACATTGAGTGGCCGCGATAGCGGTAAGTGAGCATCTCCAGGATATAGGGGCCCTTGCCGGCGCGGCACCATTCGGCGGCTTTGCTACCGGCGGCTTTCACCGCGCGCACGTCCATGCCGTCCACCTGTTCGCCCGGTATTTTGAAAGACAAGCCGCGGCGCGACAGGTTCGTTTCAGCCGACGAACGCGAACTCGATGTGCCCATGGCGTAACGATTGTTTTCGATCACATAGATGACCGGCAGCTTCCACAACTCTGCCATGTTGAAGCTCTCGTAAACCTGGCCCTGGTTGGCGGCGCCGTCGCCGAAATATGTCAGGCTGATGTTGTCGTTGCCACGGTAGCGATTGGCGAAGGCCAAACCGGTTCCGATCGGCACCTGGGCGCCGACAATGCCGTGGCCGCCGAAGAAGCCTTTCTCGACGCTGAACATGTGCATCGAGCCGCCTTTGCCCTTCGAATAGCCATGGGTGCGGCCGGTAAGTTCCGCCATCACACCTTTGGGGTCCATGCCGGTGGCGATCATGTGGCCGTGGTCGCGGTAGCCGGTGATGACTTCGTCGCCCTTCTTGAGCGTCATCTGCATGCCGACTACGACCGCTTCCTGGCCGATATAGAGATGGCAGAACCCCCCAATCAGTCCCATGCCGTACATCTGGCCGGCTTTTTCCTCGAAGCGGCGGATGGTCAGCATGGTGCGGTAGGCGGTGAGTTCCTCGTCCTTGCTGAAATTGGCGACCGGCGTGGCTTGACCGTTGGCCTCGATGCCCGGACTTTTTTGGCCTTCTGATTTGGCGACGGCCATTGGCACTCCCTGCGAAAGCATCCGGGCGATTGTGACGGGCTTCGGTTAGGCTTCGCGACCCTTGAATAGCTTAATCCGCTTGGGTGCGAAAGCGCGAGGCCGCCAAGCGGCATTGCGCAAAACAGCCGAAATTTGGCTGAAAATTACCAGACGCGGTGGATATTGACCGGATCGCGCGGGTCTAATTGGGCGTGGCGCCAGACTGTTTGACGATGGGCGCCCAGCGCTTGATATCTTCGCGCACAAAAGCGGCGAAGTCGGCCGTGCTGTTGCCCACGGGCGTGGCGCCTTCGGTTTGGAGTTGCTCGCGCAGCTTGGCGCTTTTGAGCGCACCGGCGATCACCCCGTTGAGTTTTTCAGTAATGGCGGCCGGAAGCTTGGCCGGCCCAAAAACCCCGAACCATGCCGTCGATTCAAACCCGGGCACGGCCTCGCCGATCGCGGGCACATCCGGGAACGACGGCAGCCGCTTGGCGGTGGTGACGCCGTAAGCCCTGAGATTTCCGGCGCGCACCTGCGCCGTCCCGGTCACCAGACTGATGAACATGAGATCGACTTGGCCGCCAAGCACATCGGTCATAGCCGGCGACGTCCCCTTATAGGGAACATTGAGGATGCGCACGCCGGCCATCATCTTGAACTGATCGCCGGCGAGGTGCAGCGAAGAGCCAATTCCACCGATCGCGATCGTCAGCGTATCCGGCTTGGCCTTGGCCAGGGCGATGAGTGCTCCGAGATCGTGCGCGGGCAGTTTTGGGTTGCCGACGAGCAGGCTCGGCACGGTCGCAATCATGGTGATCGGCGTGAAGTCCGCATAGGGATCGAACGGCAGATTCGGATAGAGCGTGGCGTTGATGGTATGGCTCGTGAAGCTGACGAGTAGCGTGTAGCCGTCCGGTTTCGACTTGGCGACCGCGTCAGCGGCGAGATTGCCGCCAGCGCCGGGCCGGTTCACGACCAGGACCGGTTGTCTCAATGAAGCTGACATTTCCACCGCAATGGCCCGCGCCAACGTGTCGGTGGTGCCGCCCGGGGATGCGCCGACCAAGAGCTTGATCGGGCGCTGTGGATAATCCACGGGCTGTGCGGCGCTCGCTGGCGCCGGAGCGACGGCGGCAATCAGCGTTGCAAATGCCGCTACGAAGAACCCGCAGATTCTGTTCATCCGGCGCACTCCGGCGGATCGAGCTGTCGAGAGCTAAAGGGTAGTCAGATTTGCCGGACAGGCAAGCTATTCTAAGGAGTTCGCAGCAGCAGGGTGAGATCGCGCGGATCTGCGAGACCCAGAAGCGCGCGGGCGCGCTCGTCCAGCATATCCGGATCTATCCTATCGCTCCGTAGCAGCGCCACCCGCCGGTCCCAGAGCGCGCGTTCGGCCTTAAGATGCTTGAGCTCGCCCTGCATGGAGGCCAACTGCTGGTCAAGATCGGCCTGCGCGCGCAGGCCGTGATTGCCGGTGAAGGCGTTGACCGCGAAATAGCCGATGAACGCCGCGGCGAAGATATAAAGCCCGAGCGCGGTCAGGATGGCGTGGCGGCGGCGGTTGGAGACCATGGCCGCCAAACTGCAGGAATCGCGTTAAGGCGCGTTTAATGCGGGGCCCAGGTTAAACCGGGACGTACTGCCGCAGCTCATTGAGCACGAAGTTCCCGACCCGCTTGCCCCGGTTGCGGAGCACCTTGAGCGCGCC
>Ga0207933_1001630_pt1 | contig 16330 bp, 15 predicted proteins | sample NGESurdeep092012_4_FD_184488 | JGI IMG/M metagenome (GOLD analysis project Ga0207933, IMG submission 184488) | Arctic peat soil microbial communities from Barrow, Alaska - NGEE Surface sample F53-3 deep-092012 (SPAdes) | ecosystem: Environmental > Terrestrial > Soil > Wetlands > Peat ...
CACCAATACTGACGGGAATGTCTATGCCTTTACTAGCGAACTCAGTCCAACAACTATAGCTGCCGCCATGGCTCGTTTATCTAGGCGAGGTGACGATATGCGTATCACGATCTTAGACGAATTCGCTAACCAGCTCGGAAAAGATGAAAAACTATTGCAGCGGGTCATAACTGCTTATGGCGACGATTCCGTACAGCAGCTGGCTGGTCAACATCTAGTTGTCGAAAACGCTTCGAACCTGCTGACTAAAAAATTAGAGTGGGGTCGGCTCGCTTCCTACCTGGAGCAGTCGACCAGATATATCTACTATGATAAAAAAGATAAAGCTGGCAGATACCGTTATTACCAACCTGGCTATTTCAAAACTCTCGTTGCCAAACGCTATAAAAAGGATATGGATCGAGTCTTTGAACTTTACTCTGAGCTAGTCCATAATCTAGCCGAACATTTAGAGCTAAGTTCTAAAACCCCCAAGAAAGACCGTGATGGAGCCTGGAAAGCCGCTATCCGCGCTCAGGCTTGCGATGCCGCCAGACCGGTTCTACCGGTTGCCACAACCTCAACCGTTGGTATTTTTGCCTCCGGACAAGCGCTAGAGAGTTTAATTCTCCATCTTCAGAGCGATCAGCTACCAGAGGCAGTTGAAACCGGTAATAATATCCTAATTGAGTCGCGTAAGGTGCTCAGCACCTTCCTAGAACGCTCAGACAAGCCCGATCGCGGCGGAGCTATCGTGGCCTACCGAGCTACCAAAGAAGCGGCTATGCGAGAATTGACCAAAAAATTGCTACCAGCCCATCATTCTACCGATCAAGATCCGGTGACTATAACCGAGTATTGGCCTCACAACGAGCTAGATCTAGTAGCTGATATGCTATACGAAAACGCCTCACTCTCGGCTAAGGAAATAAAGGCTGAGGTAGATAAATGGCCTTATCAGCAAAGAGTTAGCGTAATGAGCGCCTATATGGGCGAACGACTAAACCGTAGGCATCGCCCCGGCAGAGCCCTAGAAAAAGCTCACTATTCTTGGGATTTAATTTGTGACTACGGCATATTCCGAGATTTGCAGCGCCATCGTATGGTTGACGATCTGGAATGGCAACAATTAACACCACGTTATGGCTACGAGATTCCCGAACTAGTTGAACAAGCCGGTTGTAGCGATATCTTTGAGGAGTGTTTCTCTATTAGCTTGTCTTTATATAGCTTCTTACAAGCAAACAAATATGACTTAGAGGCCCAATATGCCACTTTGCTTGGCCATAAAATGCGCTGGAAGGTAACTTTAAATGCCCGTGAAGCTTTTCACTTTATTGAGCTGCGTACTAGCCCGCAAGGCCACCCTGGCTACCGTAAGTTAACCCAACAGATGTATGAGAAAATCTGCGAAATCCACCCACTACTAGGAGGATTTATGAGATTCGTTAATAAGGACGAAGATCCTGAGCTAAGTCGTTTAGCCGCAGAGCGCTATACTCAGTTCAAATTAAAAAGTCTAAAATAGAATAAACTACGCCTCCTGAGATTGACTTAAGACACCTTTATCTGTAGAATGGGTCTTAAGTTGCCAGAGACAGCGACGACGATAGAAATATTGTTTAATAATGTCGCCAAGGTATAAATACTCTTTATATGTGTCTGAACTAAAAGATATTAATAGGCAACCGTTAAAAGGTAGAACTAAATTCAGGTCGAGAAGTTCTACGAAAAAGTATTTCATAAATACGAAAGGCAATAGCTAATGCCACTTACTAAAGTTGAAAAAGATAAAATCGTCGCAGACGTCGCCCAATTGCTGGAAACGTCTAAGCTTACGGTCGTAGCTAAGTATCAAGGTACTTCGGTAAAAGCCATGCAAACCCTGCGAGCTGATTCGAAAGGTGCCGGTACGAGTATCAAGGTTATCAAGAACCGTTTGTTTAAAAAGGCTCTAGAAGCTACGACAAAACTTAAAGATAGTGATACAAGTGCTTTAGAAGGAATGCTTCTTTACGCATTTAACGCCGACGATGAGGTTGCGCCTGCCCAGAATTTACATAATTTTGCCAAGTCTAACCCTAACATCGAATTTGTCGGGGCTTTCACTATTGATGGCCAGTTTATAGGCGCTAACGACGTTGCTCACTTAGCTAGTTTACCTAGCAAGGATCAACTCCGCGGCATGCTAGTTGGAACTTTCGCGGCACCACTCAGTGGATTCGTAAATATTTTGGCTGGTAACGTCCGTGGTGTTTTGAATGTTCTCTCAGCCCGAGCTGAGGCAATTAAAGAATAATAATAACTGAAAGGAATTTTTATATGTCAGAAGAAACTAAGAAAGTTACAACCCCAAAAGAGTTTGAGAAGCTCGTTGCAGAGTTAGATAAATTGAGTGCCCTAGAAATCTCAAAGTTTGTTAAGTTCCTAGAGGAATACTGGGGTGTAAGTGCCGCAGTTCCTGCTGCCGTAGCCGCAGCTCCTGCCGCTGATGCCGCTCCTGCCGCTGAAGAGAAAAGCGAATATGACGTTACTCTTAAAGACGCTGGTGCTCAAAAAGTAGCTGTAATTAAGGCTGTTAAGGACTTAACTCAATTAGGTTTGGGTGAGGCAAAAGCACTAGTTGACGGTGCCCCTAAAGTCATCCTAGAAAAAGCTAAGAAAGACGACGCTGAAAACGCCAAGAAGGTTCTTGAAGACGCTGGCGCAACAGTTGAATTATCTTAAGTAAAGTTTCAATAGCTGCGGAATAACTTGAGTTTTCCACAGTTTGTAACCAACCTCTTTGACTAATTTCTTAAAAAATGATAGCTTTTAGGTAAGAGTGTGGCGAAATAAACACTTAGGTGAAGGAACAAAATGGCAGACGTAGCTGACAAACAAATCAAAAGACTGAAAGCTTTAATCCAAGAAGCTGAAACAAACCTAGCAGCAGCTTCAGAGTTGCTGATTAGTCTAGTGGGTGAAGATACCCGTGTAGTTTCTGGTAACAAAGAAGAAGCTCTTGGTAAGATCATTGAAGGAGTTTTTGACGGCCAAAGTATGGTTGGTTCTGATGGTAAGATCTACCCTGTACCAGCCAACTACGCTTCAAAATCAAAATTAGTCCAAGGTGATATCCTGAAACTAACCATAGCCAATGACGGAGCTTTCTTATATAAACAAATCGGCCCGGTGGCCCGCAAGCAAGTTGTTGGAACCTTGAAACTCGAGAATGGACATTACTTTGTCGAAGTTAAAGACCGAAACTTCCGCGTTCTACTAGCTAGCGTTACTTATTTCAAAGCAAAACCAGGTGATCAAGTTAGCGTAAATGTACCAGAAGACGACTCTACTACAGAGTGGGCAGCCCTAGAAGCTGCCTTATAACGGCGCTGGTTCGGTACTGGTTTTACGAAGGGTTAGGTATATTTGCTTTAAGTCAGAGGCCATAAATGGGTTTCTCATCAAAACTTTCTCCAGCCAATCAAAAACAATTTCTTTAGCCTCAGTTGTCGTTAAGCTAATACTAGACTTGTGCGAAACAATGGCTGATTGTTTATCCATCCACTCATTACTTATTCGTAATGCCGCTAGCATTTCACTATCGAGTTTAAAAAGTAACATGGTTTGGATAATAGTATGAATTGCCCTAGCATAGGACAAGTTCTGTAGCGAACTTCGAAGAGCAAAGCGATTGTTGGGATTAACTAGTCGATTAATATTAGATAAAGCAAAGACATTGTTACTAATATTGGCCTGCGGTTGAATTGATTTTTCTTTTCCGAGACTAAGTTGAGCAAAGAGCGGGATTATTGGTGGCAGACCAAAAGCTTGTCTGGTGATTTCCAAAGCTTTGTACAGCCGCGGCGCATATGTTGAGAAATAGACGTCTAAGGCTTCGACTGGGGTCATTTTCCCATCCATTGCGGTGACCACTGCCTTCAGAAGTTTACGGTAGACGTCAATATCAACCTCACTGTCATCAATAGCTCCAAAATCTACAAGCGCTATATGAGTGGTGTTGATAATTCGAATATTTCCAGGGTGAGGGTCGGCGTAGACTAACCCGACAGTGAAGGGCAGCGATAAGATAAGTCGCATAACATGGTGCAGCGTTAGTGTCTCAGTCTTATCCAGCGGAGTTTTTCGATAAAGCAGTTCGGCTAACGACACCCCGCCCAGTCTATCTTGAATAATAACTTTTGGAGTGGATAACTCCTCGTAGGTTTTAGGAATTATAACATCGCTGTGATGCTCCGACAGGCGCTCCCGCATCAGTTCAGCCATCCGGGCTTCGCGTTTATAATCAACCTCGGCTAGCGTCGTTCTAGAAAAATCATAAGATATGGTTGAAATATCGACATCTATATTGGTAATCAGTGGCTGAGCAAAACGGGCAAAAAACTTTAGTAGCAGAATATCAGTCTTGATTGACGTTAAGATAGTCTCGCGCTGAATCTTAACGATGACCGGTTGAAATGAATCAAGAACCGCATAGTAAACCTGGGCAAAAGTTCCACTGGCTACAACGCGCAGATTTAGGTTTATGCGGTCAGCCTGTTTACCAAGTTCCTCGGAAACTATTTTCTGGGCGTCAAGTGGTTCGGTTGGTACGTTTTCAAAAAAATCGACTTTACTTCTCTCGACCCAGTCCTGAACTTCAGGAACGGCTAATAGTACGCCTTGTAAAAACTTGGTGTACACTCCTCCAGCCTTAATCATGAAGTTACAAAGTTTATCATAAGTTTTTTGTCTTTTCTGAGTGTGAGAGGTAAGACTAAGAATAATCAATAATCTTGAAAGAGAAGCCGCTCGCTTAACTATATAAGATACTTTCTTTCGAACTGTCCACTTATAACTATTGTGTTTTGACATTAATTATTATTATATACCCCTTATATTGGCTGTAAAGCATGTTAGTTTATACAACGTTACTGCTAGGCAATATCGCGTATAATATAGCTTAATGGGACAGGCTTTATATCGAAAATACCGTTCGAAGTCATTAGATGAAATCGTTGGTCAGGAACATATTACTGAGTCTTTAAAACATGCCATCAAAGATCATAACATCTCACATGCCTATTTATTGACTGGACCGCGAGGAGTAGGTAAGACCAGCATCGCCCGCATATTAGCCTATGCTGTTAATGATGTGCCATACTCCGATGATTCAGAACAACTCCTCGACATTATCGAGATCGACGCTGCTTCACACCGCCGTATCGAAGAAATGCGTGACCTCCGCGAGAAAGTTAATTTCACGCCTAGCGCCCTCAAATATAAGGTTTATATTATTGATGAAGTCCACATGCTGACTAAAGAGGCTTTTAACGCTCTACTTAAAACCCTGGAGGAGCCACCTGCCCACGTTATATTTATTCTGGCAACTACCGAGCTGCACAAAGTTCCCGAAACGATTATTAGCCGTACTCAGCGCTATAACTTCCGACCGGTACCCAAAGACAAGGTCATTGAGCATTTAAAGACAATCGCTAAAGCCGAAAAAATCGAAATAGATGACGAGGCCCTGGGGTTGATTGCTGTGCATGGTAAGGGTAGCTTTCGTGATTCAATTAGCCTGCTTGATCAAATTCGTAATCAATCCGATAAAATATCTGTCGACAATGTACTAGACACTATCGGCTTGGCGCCAACTCAGATTATCGACTCGATTAAAGAGGCTGTGGTAGCTAATGATAAATTACAGTTACTTCGAATCTTGGCCGATATTGATAATAGTGGTTATGACCCGTCGATTATAGCTAGTCAATTAGCCGAAAATATCCGCTCAGATATATTTGAAGATCATGATTTGATAGACCACCAAAGCAACTTGTCGCTACTTGGTGGCTTGCTAGATGTGCGAGTCTCTTCAAATCCTGGCGTAGCATTGGAACTCACTCTACTTAGTAGCCTAAGTCCTAAGGCCGATCAAACACCTGTCAGCCTCAAGATTGAAAAATCTCCGGCAAAAGTGCTGGCTAGTGTAGTGCAAACAAAAAAGGAAGCAGAGCCAGAGGTTAGTGCTCCTGTCGAGATACTAAAAGAGGAGGAGGTTAAACCTGACGAACCGGAACATAATCCGATTGAGTATGATAACGATGAAGCCTGGCATGCCGTGCTAGACATTATTAAAAAGACTCATAGTACTCTTTATAGCATCCTGAGAGTCGCTCAACCAACGTGGGAAGAAGATAAAATTACTATCGCTTTTCAATTCCCGTTTCACCAAAAAAAGATGCTTGAAACCGCTAATAACCAAATTGTCTCCAAGGCCATCAAACAAGTAATCCATAAGCAACTAACTATTCACTGTGTAGTTGATACTAGTATTGCGTCACCACTAAGTGAAGCTGAAGTTGAAGATGAGTCACCACTAGATAACATAAGCAATATTTTTGGCGGCGCAGAACTGCTAGAATCATAAATGTAGCTATGGATGGCAAGAAAAAAACCGAATTACCCCAGAATCTAGACGCTGAAGCAAGTTTGCTTGGAGCAGTCTTAATTGATGGTGATGTCATAATCAAGATTGCCGATATCATTTCTGCCGATGATTTTTTTGACCCAAGACATCAACGTATTTATGAGGCAATAACCAATCTTTATGAAGACCATAGCTCAATCGACGTTTTAACGCTGTCCGATCGTCTTAAATCAAACGATAACCTTGACCTAATTGGTGGCGCTAGTTATCTAACAGAACTTACCAATTTCGTACCGACAGCTTCTCATGTAGAGCAGTATGCCGAAATTGTTGCTCAAAAAGCCCTCAGACGCCGCCTAATCGCCGTTTCGCAGGATATGTCAGTGCTTGGTTTTGACGAGACCAAAGGTCTTCACGATCTTATAGATGATGCTGAAACGCGTTTATTTGAAGTTAGTAACCGACACGTTAAACAATCAGTAGTCAGCCTAGAGACCATTTTAGCCGAGAGTTTTGATAGATTGGACGAACTCCACAAAGACAAAAGCAAGATGCGAGGCATCCCGACAGGCTATAAAGACCTTGATGCTATTCTAGCAGGGCTGCAACGCTCTGACTTGTTTATCCTAGCCGCTAGGCCGAGTATGGGTAAGACGGCACTAGCCCTAAATCTGGCACACAATATTGCCGTTCAATCCAAGCAGCCTGTTCTAATCTTCTCTCTAGAGATGAGTAAGGAACAACTTGTCGATCGACTGCTGGCTATCGAATCGGGCGTGGATGCTTGGGCCCTTAGGACAGGCAACTTAACTGACTCCGACTTTGAGAAACTAAGCCATGCCATGGGAACATTAAGTGAAGCTCCAATTTTTATTGATGATACACCGAGTATTACGATTAACGATCTCCGAACCAAAGCCCGTAGGGAAGCCCATCAACGAGATCTTGGTCTAATTATTGTCGATTACTTACAGTTAATGAGTAGTGGTGGTCGTTATAACTCCGAGGCCAACCGAGTTCAAGAAGTCTCAGAGATTTCCAGAGGTTTAAAGTCTATCGCCAGAGAATTAAATCTACCCGTGATCGCTGCTAGCCAGCTTTCTCGTTCAGTAGAAAGTCGAAGCCCTCAAATTCCACAGTTGGCTGACCTACGTGAATCCGGTTCCATCGAACAGGATGCTGACGTTGTGTCCTTCATTTACCGCGAAGACTACTATAACCCTGAGTCTGATCGCAAAAATATTGCCGATATCTTCATTAAGAAACACCGTAATGGGCCAACCGGTAGCGTAGAGCTTTATTTTGACAGAGATAAGCAGCGCTTCCGATCAGTAGACAACAGACATAAAAGCTCAAACCCTCAAGAGTAGGCATGAAAGTTATACATTCGCCGGTTCTGGAACTTCATTTTACGGAGCAGTCGGATTATGATTTAGTCCTGTATAGTGCTATCGATTACACGCACAGAAAGGTTAAAAGAAAGACCCAAAAACTCCTTGAAAATATCGACGCCGGGCTGTTAGTTGCCCAGATGTGTATACTGCAAGTTACAGACACCGCTAGAGATGAGATGCTTGAACCCTATAGACTCGTCCATGATGATGCTCATCTAGCCATTATGGCGATTGATACCTTCGTGGAGGGAACGTTCGCAGATCATCATGCCAGCTCCGAACAGCTCCAGATTGCTAGATACGGAAAGCAGATCCTAGAGATGGTAAGAGCTGACATACCCGACTAGACGAACGCATATCCGCTAACAAAATTCATAAGACTAGAGCATCTTCAGATGGTATACTGGTGGCAACGCTTATGAATAAGGTCTGGTACGCATTTTCAAGTTATTGGGATGAGATTATTATTAGCCTAGGGGCTCTAGTAATCTTTGTCTTGCTTCTTGTTATCAATCTTTCTAAACAACCAGCTCGGCTATCGACTACGGAAGTTAATACAGTACTATCGGCTCACAATCTACACTTTAATAATCTAAACCCCATCAATCTGCTTTATAATTTACCACTTCATTTTTCCCTGTTAATTCATTCCAGCATCGGCAGTCTACGAGTTATATCAGTAATATATGCAGTTGCTCTTCTAATAATCTTATATAGCATCTTAACTTACTGGTTTAACTCCCTTGCCTCGGCAGTTGGCGTGGCCTTACTAGCTACTTCCAGTTGGTTTTTGAATATGGCTCGAGTTGGTACACCAGAGATTCTGTTTGCCTTTGGGGCAGTTGTTCTAATTGCTAGCTGTATGTTATTTCTGCACACCAGGCTGCGAAATATGACTTTTATTTTATTCCTAGGATGTCTAGCGGCGCTGGTATATATACCCGGTTTTATTTGGTTAGTAGGCGGAGTACTTATTTGGAGCCGCAAGAAAATTCTCGTTGCTTTCAAGCGAGTTAGCAATTACGAGAAAGTCATTGGTATTCTGTTCGGTATCGCCATCTTGTTGCCACTTGTTTGGTCACTAAGACAACACCCAATACTTGTTAGGTCTTTCCTGGGACTGCCCAATCACTTCGAGACACCAATCACGTTACTACGTAACCTATACAATATTCCCTTGACGCTATTTTTCAGAGCACCGCTTAACCCACAATATTGGCTGGGAGATTTACCACTACTAAACGTTATTGAAACGGTTCTGTTTATTTTTGGAATATATAGCATCTGCAAGAACCATAAATTAGCTGAGCCCAGAAATGTCTTTATCTACGGACTAATGGCTTGCGTTGTTTTAATCGCTCTTGGTGGTCCAGTGACTATTGCTATTCTACTGCCGGTTATCTACATAATAATTATCGTCGGACTGTTATACCTATGGCGACTTTGGATAAGTGTCTTTCCCAAAAACCCAATCGCCATGAGTATCGGCTTAACGCTAATCGTCGTTATGCTGGCAGTTAGCTGTAATTACCAGCTACGTAGGTATCTTATTGCCTGGCACGGTTCACCAACTACTACTCAAGTTTTCTCCCATAGTTTCCCCCATTTTGATACAATAAATACATCTAAATAAGGAGTAATGAAGATGAGCCGACTAGACCAAGCGAAAATGTTGATGAAAGTTAAGAAGATTCAGAAGGAGTTACAAAAACAGATTATCGAAGTAGAGAAGGGCGATGGCGCCGTTTCGGTTGAGATTAGTGGTGAGCAAAAAATTAAAAAAATTAACATTGACCCCGAATATGTCGATCTTAAAGACATTGGCCAATTAGAGCGTTGGTTGGAAGATGCCGTCAAAGAAGCAATTGCTGAAAGCCAAAAAATAGCAGCTGAGAAGATGCAGCCAATGATGGGCGCCCTGGGAGACCTTGGATTGTAAAAAACTCTTTTGATAAAATATTAAAAAAGCCACAAATAATAAATGCAAATTCTACCACCAGCTTTATCAGAACTCATCGAAGCACTGGGAAAATTACCTGGTGTTGGTCCGCGTAGCGCCGAACGTTATGCGTATTTTATGCTTAAGAATAACCCGGAACAGGCTAGGATGATGGCTAAGGCAGTTGCCGGTCTTCATGAAAATATCACTTATTGTAAGAAAACGTTCGCTCTAATACCGGCCGGTAAAGAATACTCCGATCTTTATAGTGATCCACGCCGCGATAAAACGGTCGTAGCCGTTGTGGCAGAACCTTTCGATATTATGGCTCTAGAAAAAACAGGCCATTTTAGCGGCACCTACCATGTTCTCGGTGGACTGGTGTCGCCAATTGATGGTATTGATCCCGACAAACTGCATATTGCTGAACTAGTTGAGCGAATCGATGAGGACAAGGTTAAAGAAATTATCTTGGCAACCAATGCCAGCGTCGAAGGTGAATCAACCGCATTATATATCCAGCAACAAGTTGGTAAGCGCAAAGTTAAAATTACCAGACTAGCCCGTGGCCTGCCGATAGGGGTAGATCTAGAATATGCCGATCAAATAACCCTGAGCAGAGCTCTGGAAGGCCGGACGGTCGTATGAACCCTGACTACGAAAAGATTGCTGAAATAGTAAACTCCGCCCAGACGATCGTTGTTCTGCAAGCCGATAACCCTGACGCCGATAGCCTTGGCAGCGCTTTAGCCCTGGAGCAAATACTGCACTCAATCGGCAAAGATCCACTGCTTTATTGCTCTATTGATATGCCCGGTTACTTACGTTACTTATCCGGCTGGGATAGAGTTGGTAATACTTTGCCAAGTCACTTTGACGCCTCGATTATTGTTGATGCGTCAACGCTATCACTATTCGAGAAGTTATTTTCGACCGGCCGCCAGCAACAACTAATATCCAAACCATCGATTATTCTAGACCACCATGGTTCGGTAGCCGATCCTATCAACTTTGCTACGGTGATGCTTAATGACCCAAGTAGTTCCTCGACCGGTGAGCTAATATATTATCTCGCTAAGGACTTAAACTGGGAAATACCGATAATCGCCCAGGAATTTCTAATGACAGCTATTTTAGGTGACACTCAGGGGCTTAGTAATAGTTTAACTGTAGCTAGTACCTACCGTGCTCTAGGTGATATGGTTGAGGCCGGTGTTGACAGACCAGCCCTGGAAGAAGCTCGTCGACTTGAGTCAAAAATGCCAGAAGTTATCTTCCGCTATAAAGCCGAACTGATTAAGCGTAGCGAGTTTTTTCTTGATAATCGACTAGCTATTGTTACTATTCCTCAAAATGAAATTAATGAATTTAGCCCCTTGTATAATCCGCCTCAAATCATCCAGAACGACCTGCTCCAAACAGCTGGGGTGGGTATCTCGGTTGTTTTAAAATCATACGATGATGGTCATATTACGGCTGCTATTCGCGGAAACCCTGGAAGCGGCATTTGCGACCAACTGGCTAGCCATTTTGGAGGTGGCGGGCATAAACTATCGGCCGGCTTCAAGGTTCAAGATGGACGCTCGCTTGAAGAAATAAAAAATGAATGTATTGATACGGCACGACAATTACTGGGTTAGAATATACATATGCAGCTTTATAATAGCCTAACTAATTCAGTAGATGAGTTTAAGCCCAGGAAAGACGGTCAGATTACTATCTATAGCTGTGGCCCTACAGTATATAGTAACGCCCATATCGGTAATCTATCATCCTATCTATATGCCGATACTCTCAAACGAGCTCTAGCTTATGAGTTTCCAGGGTCAAAAATCACCCACGTTATGAATATTACCGATATTGACGATAAGACTATTAAACAAAGCCAAGAACATTACCCTGAGCTGGAACCACACTTGCGCCTGCAAAAAGTAACCCGAGAATATGAAAAGCTATTCCTGGCTGACTTAGTAGCATTAGGTATTGATACTGCCGATATTGTTTTTGTTCGAGCGACTGATTATATCGAGCAGATGCAAGCAATTATCAAAAACTTGGTAGATAATAAAATAGCCTACATCACCGATGATGGTGTATATTTCTCGATTGCGGCATATAAGAGTGCTGGTAAGACCTATGGCCAACTAGTCACTATAACTGCCGAAAGCACCGGTGCTGCCAGAGTTAATAACGACGAATATGATAAGGACAGTATTCATGATTTTGCTCTCTGGAAGATTAAAAAACCCGATGAACCAGCTTGGGACTTCGAGATAGGTGGCAAGCAGCTAAAGGGTCGGCCGGGTTGGCATATCGAGTGTTCAGCCATGAGCGCGGCTAAGTTAGGGGTTCCTTTTGACTTTCATACTGGTGGAGTTGACCTTAAATTCCCGCATCACGAAAACGAAATTGCCCAAAGCACAGCTGTTGGAGAGAACAATGTTTTAGCAGATTTCTTTATACATAGTGAGCACATGCTGGTTGACAGCCAAAAGATGGCCAAATCAGCTGACAATTTTTTCACCTTGCAAGATATTATAGATAAGAGCATCGATCCTCTGGCTTTTAGATTATTTGTGATGCAATCCCACTACCGTAGTCAGTCGCATTTTAGCTGGGTTAACTTGCAAGCTGCCCAAAACCGTTTAGACCGCATCCGTAGAGTTGTTAGTTTGCAACCAGTTAACGCAAAAAAAGAAAGACCAACTGATTACAATAATAATCAGGCACTGAAGCAACAATTCTTAGAAATTGCCAATGATCTTAACGTGGCTGGAGTACTTGAATCGATAGAGGCTGAACTATCAGCTTATGAACAGAGTACTGATAGACTGCAGCTGAGTAGTTTTCTTGACGTTGCCGATGATCTACTCGGGCTAAATCTAAGTACCTCACTACAGTCGAACTTAAATCCTGAGCAACTGGAACTTATTGCCAGTCGTGAAGCTGCTCGACAGACATCAAACTGGGCCGAGTCAGATAGACTGCGCAACGAACTAAAAAGTCAGGGAATTGGCCTGAGGGACACCGTTGAGGGAACTATTTGGTTTCTTCTATAGGTTGATTAGTAGCGTCAACCTTTCGAAGGTCACCACGAGTGTGCAAATAATCAACAACAATTACGCGCAGGCAACCCATGGCTGGGATAGCCACTAGTCCTCCTAGTAAACCGCCAAAATTTACGCCAATCACTACCGCCAGGAATACAAGTAATGGCGATAAGTTAGTGGTATTCGCCTGAAGCTTTGGTTGGATGACGTAACCCTCGACATTTATATAGAACACGTAATAAGACAATATAATCAGTGCCGCCCAAGGTGAGTGAAAGAGCGCTACAATCGTAATAATTGTCGCACCGATCCAGTGGCCAATCAGAGGAATAAGAGCGGCTAGGAAAATGATAACCATTAAAGCTAGGGGGTTGGATAGATGGAGAATTAATACCGCCGGCATAATTAGCACCGCTGCAATCGCCGCCAAGATAACTTGTCCATTTACATAGCCACGAATAACTTTATACATATCATCGGTTAGGCTTTTTAGTCTGGCACTACGTTTATTCGGTACTAAATTGTGCACCGTACTAACCCAATAGGGGCCTTCAACAAGCATCATAAACGTTAAGACCAAGATAATAATGACCGATACCATGCTTTTGGCCAGCTGAGTAACAGTCGAAACCGCTCCACCGGCTATATTATGCACTCTGGAGGTAATCTGATTAGTTAGGGCACTCTCTTGCCCTTGTAGGTTATATCTAGCTACCAAACGATTAATAGTACTATTCTTATCTCGGGCTTCTTGTATCAAGTGGGGGACGTCGTTTATGAAACTCTGAGTATTGCGAACAATTGATGGAGTAACTAGGGCGATAAAGCCGCCTAGCACTACGACAACTATCGAAAAGGCTAGTAAGGTACCCAGAGTTCGGTTATCACGCTTCTTGCCAGGGTATAGCCTAGATAGCCAAAGCACCGGAGCGTTGAGGGCTAGAGCCAAGAAAAGTGCCGTAGCAATCAACACAAGAGCGTGAGTCGATTTTTTAACAGCCATGAATAAAATGTAGGAGGCGACTATCAGAAGTATAGTGCGAATAACAGTACGCGTTGAGATATTTAGCCAAACTTCAGTCTCCTCGTCTTTCTTTTTTTGCAATTCCATAGGTTTATTATCTCACGATTATCAATCTATTCAATAAGAAGAAGTCTTTGCTGTTTTTTGAAGTAGCTTCTGGAGAGGCTTTGGGAGTTTAACAGAATACATTTGTCGTAGCGAATCGCCTCGCTTTGAAAATTTTTGTTCGCTTGTTATAAGCTGAAAATCATCAAAGATAACTTGTAAATGCTGGTCAGCAACTTCGCGGTCTAAACAGGTAAGGCTGCCTGACCAGACTTGAGCAAATTTAACATTTACTGGTTTTTGGCAGTTGTCTAATTTGGTAAGTTCTGACATCGTTCGCATATAAGTACGAAAGTCATGCACTTGCCAGTTCATCAGTCGCTGTCTCTTTACTCCCTCTTTATGGGTTTTTGTCTTAAGCCCATAAATGCGCTCCAGCAAGGAATCTGGTAGATTAGTATTTTTTAATAATTGAGCGGACAGCCGCCAACTAAGGAAGCGCAGTAATAGCGCATAGCCGCGGCGCTTACTGGCAGTGAGGCTAGTTAAGTCATCGTGATGGGCCATACCGTCAATACTAATAACGATATTAACCTTGCGGGCCAAAGATGAATGTCGCTGTAGCATGCGCGTCACGACGGCTATCCCAAAGCCAACCCCAACGATTGTTACCTTTTTTTTACGAAAACGGTAATTTACTACAGTTGCCAGATATTCTGACAGTTCGTCAATCGTCGGCTTATCATGGATCTTATACAAACTTTCGTGATTATTAAACCCAGGCAGTTCGGCTACAGTTACGTTGCCGTATTTTGCCAGATCATTTGCCAAACTATAGTAGTTACTTAGAGTTCCAAAGTGACCATATACCAGCAATATATCGTGGTTCTTATGTGCTGAAGTAGCGGGGATATACAAGATTTGGCTATTTAAACCGGCTAGGTTTACAGCTATAGAATGCTCAGCGGTAGTGCTTAGAATATTTTTATTCATCGCTAATAAAACTCTACCCCAGATATATCTCGGCAACAAGCATAAACCCTATTAATGAGTTATAATTACTATATGCAGAATAACAACTTGAGATTAAGTTATAAGAAGCCGATAGTCGCAATTGATGGTCAATCAATCTTCATTACCGAGCAAGGACCAGTTAATCTAGTCTTTTTCCAAATCAGGGAACAGGGCCCACAGGGCGTGGAGGCTGATGTGGTTGCAGCGGTCAGACTTCATACAATCGACGAGCTTAAGGGCTTAAAAACGCTAATAGAAGAATCAATCAATAAGCACGAGACACAAGAACCGTAGTCATACATAACCTCACTCGTTTCCTTCCTATTTAGTCTATGCCTACTGATAATGAATATATCTTTTGTGTGTATAGCTTAAATAAGGTAAAATCAATCTGTTATTGGGGCGTGGCCAAGTGGTAAGGCACCAGTTTTTGGTACTGGCATTCGGGGGTTCGAATCCCTCCGCCCCAGCCAGGTTAACCTCGCCCTTCCGGGCGAACATAAAAAGCCGATTGAGCCCTGTAATTTCCGCTAAATCTTGGGTTCCAGAACTTATATCCCAGTAAGTGGGAGTTTCGTCGAAAAGAACTTCAAAAAAAGCTGCTTTAGTTATTGAATTCATCTGTTGAAGCACCAAGTATTCGAGGTGTTCGAGAAAATATTTGATGTATGCGGTAACTTTTTTAATATTGATTGGTTTATTCTCCACCATAAGCTCCTTGTCTGACATTAAAGTTGCTATCTGTTCGTCTATTCTCACTACATCCTCCTCCATATATTTAATTGCTGTCTCACTAGTTAAAATACGCATCTTATCGAAGATTAGCTTTTCCTGAGTCTTTAGCTCACTAATCTTGGTATCAATGTTGATATCGTCTTTATGAAGCTCTATCTGGCGTCTATTCCACTCAGCTTCTACTAGAGTCATTAACTCATCAACGCCCTCAGGTGTAACTTTGATATGTTCTACGAACTTAGCAATTGTCTGGTCGAATTCTGGCTTAGGTACTCTAAAATTATGCCCTCGATGACTACAGTGATAGGCTGGGTAATATTTACCTAGTTTGCCACGCGAGGCACTACCATATAACGGCTTGGCACAGTGGGGGCAACTAACATGCTGTTTATATGGGAAATCAGGGTTGATAGCACGCTTCTTGAGTAAGTATTCAGGGGGTTTTCGCCTAGTTATGGTGGCTTCACCCTTCTTGATCGATAGGACTATCTTACCCCGATTAGCCTTATTAAATGTTTGCAAGCTAACTAATCCATCAAACCGACACTTGACCGGTTTATCCTGGGTCCATGTCTCTGAATTTATACCAGCGTAGACCGGATTTTGAATATAACGCCACAAACCCTTCAAGGTTAATTGGTTACCGCCTTTTTCGGCCGTTATAATAGTTCGGTCCTGATTACTTCGAATTAGATTAACTCGGGTCTTGAATCCCATCTGATTAATTTCATCAAGAAT
>Ga0207933_1001631_pt1 | contig 16324 bp, 10 predicted proteins | sample NGESurdeep092012_4_FD_184488 | JGI IMG/M metagenome (GOLD analysis project Ga0207933, IMG submission 184488) | Arctic peat soil microbial communities from Barrow, Alaska - NGEE Surface sample F53-3 deep-092012 (SPAdes) | ecosystem: Environmental > Terrestrial > Soil > Wetlands > Peat ...
CAGTGCCTTGTAGCCCTGCTTCGGGAGCAGTGGCAGTGCGATGTCGAAGCCATCCCGAGCACCACGCTCCTGACGAACTTCACCGAATATCTTGTGCCGGAAAAACGCCGTCTGTGGCTCTCGTTTTCTCGTTCGGGCAACAGTCCGGAAGGGGTTGCCGTCCTGCAGCGCGCCCTAGTGGAACAGCCTCAGATCGCCCATATCGTCATTTCGTGCGATGGCGCCGGGAGGATGGCGCAGATTATCCGCGGGCAGGACAACTGCCTCAGTCTGGTGCTTGGCGATGAGGCGAACGATGAAGGGCTCGCCATGACCGGCTCGTTTACGAACATGCTGATCTGCGGCCACGCGCTGGCCCATGCGCGGAGCCTCGATGCCTATCGCACGATTCTTGCTGAAATGTGCCGAGCTGCCGAGCCGTTTCTCGATCAGGCGGCAACCTTGGCTGCATCGCTGGCCGCGCAGCGTTTTCAGCGCGGCTGTTTCCTCGGCTCCGGCAACCTCGCCGGACTGGCCGCCGAGTCCGCTCTCAAGCTGCTGGAGTTGAGCGCCGGCAAGGTGAAGACCATGTCGGCAACGACGCTGGGATTGCGCCATGGGCCCATGGCCGCTCTGGACGAAAGAACCCTGCTTGTCCTGTTTCTCTCGTCGGACGAAGCGCGGCGCCGCTACGAGGTGGACCTGCTGCGCGAGATCGAGACCAAGGACCTTGTCGGCGCGGCGATCGCAGTCAACGGAGCGGGCCGCAGCGATCTCCGCGGTCTTCGCAACACGCGGTTGCTGGCGCCGGAAAGAACGCCCGCCATTCCGGACTTTTATCGGCCGGCGGTCGACATCCTGTTCGCGCAATGTCTTGGCCTGTTCTTCAGTCTGGAGTTCGGGCTCACCCCGGATACGCCAAGCCCGAATGGAGCCATCAGTCGCGTTGTGCCGGCATTCGGTATCTACTGAGGGAAGAGCGGGTGGCTGCCATCTTGTCGTTCTGTGACCTGAAGGAGCCCGGTCAGGCGCGACGCACTACAGCCCTATGTCGGCGCCTGTTCACTCGCGTCATGAAGCGGAATCTATTCCCTCGGGCGATAGCTAGGTGGATCGGAACTCAGCCTTACGAAGCATCGTTTCCCAGATGGACAGGCATGGGCCACCTCTGTGCTTGGGGCAAATAGCAATGCCGTTTTGTTTCTTCTGGTTGCATTTGCGAAACACCGCATGTAGTCTCTTTCCGATATGCAAACAAAAGGCCGGACGAAGGCAGCGTCTTCTACGGAGCAGCAGCGTGGCCCGCAGATGCTCATCGAAGAACGCCGCCAATATATTCTTGCGCTGGCGCAGAAACACGGCCGGGTGCTTGTCGACGAGCTTTCGGAGTCTCTTGGCATCTCTCGCATCACCATCCGAAAGGACCTCGATCATCTTGAGAACCGGGGCCTTCTGTACCGGACGCATGGAGGAGCTCTGCTGCCCGGCGCTGGCACCTTGTCCGACCCTTCGCTGAAAGAAAAGGAAGGCCTCCACTCCAGTGAAAAGCAGAGGATCGCGGCTGCCGCGCTCGACCTGATTCAGGAAGGTCGCTGCATCCTGCTTGATTCTGGAACGACCACAACGGCGATCGCACGGTCCCTGAAGAGGTTTTCCCACCTCACGATCATTACGAACGCGGTTAACATCGCCGCCGAGTTAAACGGAACAGATTTCGAGGTACTGCTGACTGGCGGCTCGCTGCGCAGGAACTCTTTCTCGCTGGTTGGGCCGCTCGCCGAAGAAACTCTGCGCGACATGCACGCGGACATTCTGTTTCTCGGCGTTGACGGCTTCGACCTCGAAGCTGGACTGACGACGCCAAACGTCATGGAATCGCGCGTAAACAGGGCGATGGTCAAGGCTTCCTCCACCGTCGTCGTCGTGTGCGATTCAACAAAATTCAACCGGCGCAGCCTGTCGAAGATTGTTGACGTGGACATGATCCATCACGTGATCACCGACAGCAACCTGTCCAAAGACACCGCCGATGCCCTTCGCGGACTAAATATCAAAGTGACGCTTGTCTAGGCCTTTACCCGGCGGCTGGAATCCCTTATCGATCCGTGATTGTGTGCTGAATCGATGTTCCCGGCGAGCGCTCTTGCTCGCTGGGGTCGGCTAGCCGAACGACCTCCGTCTCATGTCCTGTTGCCGCAACGTTTGCGACCAATCGGTCAAAACCGCTAATACCCCGAACCCTCGATCTCTTATCTATTCTTTCGTGAGCAACCTGGCGTTTCGCCAACCCAGCGTCTAAAGGCAGCACATCCTCGACGCCCCACTTCATCCCCATTTGCCGATATAAGTCCTCCTATATTTGTGAATTATGGGGCAAATGCGTTCACGGAGGGCTATTCCCGCATGACCGCCCGGGAGGGAAAGTTTCGATACATTATTTTAGTGGTCACTTTGCATATAAAAGGTAAGAAAAAGTCTTGACACGGTAAGATTGCGCCATTTAGATTTGGGCGAATTCAAATTCCCCGGTTGTCCGTCGACTGCCGAGAACAGCACGCCGTGCCCGTGGATTGGTTGCTGCTTCTTGTGCTGTTTCTGATGTCTCCCGTTTTTGGATTACCAACCGTTGCCGCATCGATCGGGCCTGGTTGAAACGAATGTTCTTCGCCATTACGTGTAGTTCTTTTGGGAGTCACAGACGCTCTTTGAAGGGAAGGTTTATGCAGAAGAAACTGAAGTTGGCATGGCTTGGCATCATCGTCCTTATCCTGTCTGTTTATCCCGGCGGCATGACGAGCATGGCGCAAACGATCACTGGTTCCATCCGGGGCACGGTCAGTGATCCCAGCGGCGCGGTTATTTCAGGCGCAAATGTTGCGGCGACCAATGTCGATACCGGCGTCGCGACCCACACCGTCACGGACCACAGCGGCCTCTATAACATTCAGTTCCTTCCCATTGGCAACTACAGGGTCGACGTCACGGCGCGTGGCTTTGACAGACAGCAACTTGGCCCATTTGCGCTTGGCATCGATAAGATTGCGTCGATCAACGCCAAGCTGAACCTCGGTAAGTCGTCGGAAACGGTCAACGTCAACGCGACCAACGCGCTCCTTGACACACAGAACTCGACCGTCAGTACCTCGATCAGCTCGGAAACGCTCGAGAACATGCCGTTGAACGGCCTAAACGTCGAGATCGCGACGCTCTTCGTGCCCGGCGCGGTCATACCCAGCCAGGCCACGATGGGTGGCGTTCAGGGCACTGAGCGCGATGCGTACACCACCCACGGCGCCGAGCCGGCGGACTCACAGCCCTCGTTCAACGGAAACCGTCAACAGGCCAACAGCTATATCCTGGACGGCATCGACATCAACGAGACACTGAACAACGCCGTCGGGTATAACCCGTCGCCGTTCTCCATTCAGGAGGTCCACGTCATCACCAGCAACGCGGACGCCGAATTCGGCAACGTCGATGGCGGCGAAGTAGTGATGGTGACCAAGGGTGGCACCAACCACTTACACGGCAGCTTCTTTGAATATCACGAAAATAGCGGCCTCACAGCCAATACCTGGTCCAACAAGAACAGCGGCCTGCCACGCTCGAACTACAACCAGAACCAGTTCGGCATGGCCGTCGGCGGTCCCATCATCAAGAACAAGCTCTTCTTCTTCGGCAACTTCATCGGTTTGTGGCGTACGGACAGCGGCCTGCAAGCGGAAAGCGTGCCTACCGCTGCTGAGCGCGGCCAGGCCCCCGGAGACACGCCGGGATACGCCGACCTTTCCGGCGTGTTGAACGTCGAAGGCATCCAGCTTTACGACTACTCGAACGGGACCGCGGCACCGACACCGTATGCGAACAACCAGGTTCCCATCCTGAATCCGGTAGCGAAATATGTTTTTGCGCAAGCGCTGAATCATCCTGATCTTCTGCCCTTGCCGAATCTCACCCCGAGCAACCCAAGCCAGCTCACCGCCAACAACTTCGCCGGTCCGTTTTCGGACACGACGAAAAACAACCAGGGCGACATCCGCATCGATTACACCCTGAACAACAACAACACCTTTATGGGCAAGTTCAGCTACGGCGAGGCCTACGATAGGCAGACCCAGGTCCCCATGCAAGTGCTGTTCCCTAACGCGAACGACTATCCATTTACCAATATCTCGCTCGCGTACACGCATATCTTTTCGCCCAAGCTGGTCAATAACTTCAGGGCGGGCTTCACGCGCATCGTCCTCAACCAGAATGATTTCAGCGACCCATCGGGTCTTTTTGGAACGCACGGCGACCCCACTGTGGGCATTCCTTTCGCCAACCAGCCGATCTCCGGCTTCACCTATATGGCTTTTGGCGACAATGCAACGGACCTATCGAACTGGGGAGTGTACTACCAAAGCGGCGCCTACAACCTGGACAATAACTTCGACTACAACGACACGCTTACCTGGGTGCACGGCACCCACGTCACCAAATTCGGTGCGGACTTTGTCCGCTACCAGCAGGACTTCTTCGCGCCGTCGAACATCGGCGGCGAACTTGGCGTGTTCAACTACGATGGCGAGTTCACCAACTACCCCTATGCCGACTTCCTGACCGACCAGTCGATCGGCAACGAGATCGCCGGGGCGACCGGACCCTTCGGGCAGCGCCAGTGGCGCGACGCCGCCTTTGTTCAGGATGACTGGCGCTTGCGGCCGAACCTCACGCTGAATCTCGGCCTGCGCTACGCCTACGATCAGCCCATCTACGAAGTGAACAACAAGATGGTCAACGTCAATTTTAAACTCGCCGAGTTCGCCCCTCCCGGAACACCGATCTCGAACATGCTCGAATATGCGGGCGCGTACAATCCCGCAACCGGCAAGACCAACAGCCGCGCACTATACAACCCTTACTACTTCAACATCATGCCCCGCTTCGGCTTTGCCTGGACAGTGCGGCCGCGGCTTGTTCTCCGCGGTGGTTTCGGCATGACCGATGAACTGGAATCCACCGGCACCGGCCTGCGCATGACCCAGAATCCGCCCTATCAGCCGTCCTTTGTCGCCAACGCGCCGCCTCCAGACACAACCTCCGGCGGCACTCCCCTCGTGGTGGAAAACGGCTTCCAGATAGCGCCGGGTAATGACACCAACACCAATGGCTCCAGCTATCGCGCATGGGACCCGGACATCCATCCGGCCGTGATCTCACAATTGAACTTGACGGCGCAGTATCTCCTCAGCCAGCGGACTTCGCTCCAGCTTGGGTACGTCGGTCAGATTGGAAAGCATCTCGCTGTGCCGATCGCTGTTAACCAGTACACCGAAGATGTTCCGGCCAGCTGCGATGCGGCCTGTTACCAGGCGATCATTCCCTTCAACCAGCTTGTGGGACAGGGGGGCGTGGTGATCGAAACGGCATCGCGCGCGAACTCGAATTACAACGCGCTGCAGGCAACATTCCAGCGCCAGCAGTCGAAGGGGCTGATGCTCCTCGCGACCTACACGTACAGCAAATCGCTGACGAATAATCCTGGCTACTTTGATGTCGACTCTGGCAGCGACGACGACTCGTTCTGGCAGAACATCAACAAGCCCGACGGTGACTACGGGCCGTCGAACTTCGACCTGCGGCACAATGCATCAGGTACATTGGTCTATCAGTTGCCGTTCGGACGCGGAAAGCAATTTGGTACGGACTGGGGCCGACTCGCGGACGAGGTTGTTGGCGGCTGGCAGCTCGCGACAAGTTTAGAGATCCATTCCGGCTTTCCCCTGGAGATTGCCGCCAGCCCACACTGCCACAATAACTGCCCCGAGATCCAAACGGATTTCGTTTCTCCTGCCGCCCAGTATCGTCCGATGAAGATCGTTCACCGTGGAACAGTCAACGGTGTATTCAATTGGTTCGGCTCAGACCCGTCCGTGGCCCCGTGCAGTGGGCACGGTGTTGATAATGGCGTGTGCGCCTACGGCAAGATTGCTGACTACGGCAATGCTCGCCCCGGGTCAGAACGCGGCCCTGGTTTCCAGAACTACGACCTCGCGTTGCAGAAGGCATTCGATACGGTCGAGGGTGAAAATCTCACGGTGCGCATGGATGCCTTCAATGCGTTCAACATATCGAGTTATGGAAATCCGGATTCGAATACCGGGAGCCCAGGCGCTTTCGGCGTGATTTCGGGTACCAGGTCGGGCCCCCGAACGCTCCAGTTGTCCGCGGTCTACCGGTTCTAGAAGTCGTGGCTTGCAGGTACTCTTTCGTAAACTGGCATTTTTGAGCCACACTGGGCAGCTTTGGTAACGGTCTCCGTATTTTCGTGCGAGCCACCGACGTTCGTCGCGGAACAGTGGTTCACTAGCCTCTGTACCGAGTCAACGAGGCACGCGAGCGCATTTCGATCGACCAGATAGGGGTGCAACGGCGACGACTGCTTTCCAGCAAAGCAGTAGGTCGGCAATCAGTGGCAGCGGGATGATGCAGCAAACGTAATGTTCTTTTCAATCAGTTTCGATAGGGTAGGAGTGGGTTCCACTGCCGATGATCTCAGTCTTGTGCATGGGAAGGATAACGGTGGCAGTTGTATTTGCAGGAATGGTAATGGTGAATCGGTGTTCACTTTCTTTCCAGTCGGAAATAATGGTGCCATAAGCTGAGTCGTATTCGACGTGGAGTGCTGGGAGTGCAGGATCGAAGTGTGGATGGACGATTAGATGATGGAAGCCGGGGCCGGTGGGACTGGTGTCTATGCCGGCGGCGCGGCGGTAGACCCAGGCCATGACTGAGCCGAAGGCATAGTGGTTATATGAGTTCATCCCGTGGTCGCCCGTGTCCCCGTTCCAGCGCTCCCACCAGGTGGTGGCGCCTTTCTTCACCATGTAGCCCCAGGATGGGTAGGTATCAGAGAGAAGGAGTTTGAAGGCGAGATCAGTTTGCTGATTCTCGTCGAGCACAAAGAGAAGAAATGGGGTGCCGAGGAAGCCGGTGGTGAGATGGTCACCGCGCGTATGGATGTTCTTCGTCAGGCGTTCGACCATGCCGGCGCGAAGAGTCGGTGGCGCGATACCGGTGAAGAGTGTTGCCAGATAGGCCGTCTGCGTGCCACCGTCGACGCTTCCATCCTCCCTGATGAAGGCCGAGCGATAGGCAGCCGCGATGTGATCGAATTGCTGTTGGTATCTCGCCGCGTCGGCAGGTCGATGCAGTGCGGTTGCCATCTCTGCCATCTCGCGCGACGAGAGCCCAGTAGGCGGTGTCGATGAGCGCCTTTGGTGTCCCGTCGTCGGGAGCGAGCCAGTCTGCATAGTTATTGCCGACAGCTTTGCGGCGGATGTAGTCCGGGTTGTTAGTAAGGATGAAGTTCGTCCATCGCACCATGGCCGGCCACGCGTGCTCGACGATGCTGAGGTCACCATACTGCAGCCATGCGGCGTAGGGGATGAACACGCCCGCATCACCCCACCCGGGTGCGCCAGGTTCGGGACCAAGGATATTGGGAGAGACGTCAGTGAAAGCGCCCTCGCCGGTCTGCGCATCGATAACGTCGTCCATAAACTTATGGGTAAAGGCGTCGATATCGAAGTTGTAGGAGCCAGTACGCCAGAATGCCCCTGCATCGCCCATCCATCCAAGCCGCTCGTCGCGCTGCGGGCAGTCGGTCGGAATGGAGACAAAGTTGCCGCGCTGGCCCCAGGCTCCGAGTTGGTTCATCTTGTTGAGGATTTCACTTGAGCTTGTGAGACGAACGGTGGGAGGTTCTTTCAGACTGTTGTAGACGAGGCCATCGATAGTCGAGAGCGACGGTGGAGTCGCAGGCAGGCCGTCGAGATAGGAGACCTCGACATAACGAAAGCCGTGGAAGGTGAAAGCCGGCGTCCACGTCTCCTCGCCGTTGCCGGAGAGCGTGTAGGTGTCTGTCGCGTCGGCATTGCGAAGGTTCTGGGTGTAGATACTGCCGTCGGCGTTGAGGCGTTCGGCGTAACGCAGCCGCACCACCATGCCACGGGGGCCACGGACATGGAGACGTACGTCGCCCACCATGTTCTGCCCCATGTCATAGACAGTGGGATGGGCGGCGTTGGCCGGATCCATACTGATGGGGTGCAGCGTGATAGCCGTGTGTATGGGCAGGTCGGGCTGCGCGGCAAGAAGCATGTCGCTGTCGGGAGGCCTCGCCGCGGCAGCATGTGTCCAGTGCGATGCGTCGAAGTGCGGAGCGTTCCAGCCGGTTTGAGCCCGGCGTGCATCGTAGGATTCACCGCCGTAGATTTCGGAGAAGGTAATGGGGGCGGATGCAGTCAACCATGATGGATCGGTGATGATCGTTTGGTGCGTTCCGTTGGCAAGCGCAACATCGAGCTGGGCGCGCAGAAGATTGGGCCCCGGAGTATCGCGGAAGCCGACCCACGTCAGCGGCGAGCTGTACCAGCCACCGCCAAGGAGAACGCCCATTGTGTTTGCACCCTGCTGAAGCAGGGAAGTAACGTCATAGGTCTGATAGAGTACGCGTTTGTGGAAGTCAGTCCAACCTGGTGTGAGCAGCGTGCCGGGAGCGACGTGCTTGCCGTCGATGAAGGCTTCGTAGGCTCCGAGGGCTGTAATGCTAAGGCGGGCTGAGCGAATGTTGGAATCGACATTGAAGTCTTTGCGAAAAAGGGAGGCGGCGGTAGAAACACGATCGGGGCCGGCGACGGCTTGCTGCCGGTCGGTGCCGGTGCCAAAGTCCGCGGAGAGCGGACCGGCAATCTCAGCAGCTTGCCATTCTCCATTGGGGATCAGCCGTGCCTGCCAATCGGCATTGCTCACGATGCGCTCTTTCTGTCCGTTCGCCAGTGTCAAGTGGATGGAAGCTGCGACAGCGGACGGCGCCGAGGTGGAGGGTGCATCAGTGCGATGCGAGAAAACATCGAATTCGATTTGGTTGTCGCCGGCATGAAGGAGCGGGGCGATCTCTTCACGGTCGAATGCGCCCCACTCATGGTGATGTCCTGTGATCGCCCCGTTGACTCGCGCAGTAAAGTCACCACGAACGAGGACGTGGAGGCTTGCGGCTTGAGGTTTTGCATCGAGATGAAGTAGGTAGCGAAACTGCGCGGGCGTTGCTGAAAGCACGTGCATGGGATCGGAATGGGCGAGCCAAATCCAGCGGATCGCCTTCAGTTCCTGTTCGTCCGCGCTGTCGTCTCGCTTGATCCAGCCCGCCTTCCAATCGTTGGGATTCATCAGGCCCGTTTCAAACGACGCAGCAGCAGAGGTGGTCTGCCTCCCGCGATTGTCCCAGACGGTCACCTTCCAGAGATAGTGCTGTTGAGATCGGAGCTGTGCACCGCCGTAGGCGATGTCAACGGAATTCGAGGATCTAACGCGGCCCGAATCCCATGCGGCCCCCTTTCCAGGCCGAAGGTGTTTTGCATCCGTCGCGACCACGATCTCGTAAGAAGATTGCATCCAAGCGGGAGTTCTGGCATCGCTCTGCCAAGAGAACGTGGGATGTGGCGTATCGACGCCGAGCGGATCCTGCAGAGCATTGGTGCGAAGATGAACGGGCGCCGCATGGGCAGACACTGCGAGTGCCAGTAACCAAAGGGTGCATCTACTCGTCAACGGCAGCCTCCAATTATGGGGTGAGATAGTTATACATAGCGCCTACGATGGCGGTCGTGACTTGGAGTGCGTTCGGCGCGGTCCCGGTACCTACGTAGATCCCGATCTACCGTTGGCGTGGACTCTGTTTTGAAGCACGAAACGTCATCACGCTTTAAAGATGACGGCCGTGAATTGGGCGAGGCAGGCTTCGGCAGGGCGGTAGAGCCAGCTGTACGGCTCAGACCCTCCGGCGTCTTCGCCAGCGGCGTCAATCGAGCCTGGCAGTCGTGGCCGCTTCGGCCGTGCACCCGACGGAGCGTGCTGATCGGCGTGGGATGCCTGCCGTCAGATGCGATCTGTTGGGGCGATTGCCGCCGCGTTGGAATTCAGCATCGCAGCGCTGCTGATTCAAACCAAGGGGCATCGCCACGGGCATGCTTCGCACCGGCCAGCTATCACGGGTTCAAACGCATTGGCGACAGTTGCGCCTATTGATCCGCTCCGGGAACATCTCTCGATTCGGGCCATAGCTACCGCTGCAGATTGATTCACCTCTTGCCTGTGCGAGGGTGAGTTCACGATGGTGGGTTGGGGACACCTTGGAAAGGCGTACCTGGCTCTTCTGCATTTCCTTTTCGCCCGAACAGACGTTCGACTGCATCTTCAAAAGCGCCACGAGTGGAGGAATTGGCCGGGACGACTAGATTCGAATTAGCGACCTCATCGACACCAACGCAGCCCAAGTGAGAACCCTCGTAACTTCCCTCGATTTAGTATGCGTTAGATGACGGGAGACAACGGGAGACAACCCGTCGCAATGCTTATTGCACCCAAAACTGCACCCACCGCTCACACTTGGGAATATGGGATCACGAGTGAAATTCTTCTTTGGCCAAGAAATGCTCTGGCTTGCCTGCGGCCAAAATACCACTCTCATCCTAATTGCCACTTCGAATAAGGACATCAGCCTGTCGCCTGCTGTGACACTTTTCGTGACACTTTCCGAAGTTTCAGTTGATACAAGGTGACACGCGACTGTATAATTTGGCATGCGACTTGAGTCGCCAATACCCACGATTTGGCGGGTGAATCGTCTAAACGCAGGGTTCCAGAGGACTTCGGAATTGTGGCCCTGGGAGAATCCCTCACTCTCCGCCACTTCCTGTTTCGAGCGATTCAATAGAGTCAAGAAAAAGCAAAAACTTCAGCGAATGCTGGGGTTTTCGTCTTTTGGCGTCCATCGTGATGAAAGCCAAGGATTTCTGTGGATCCATGTGGAGTATTTTGATCTTGGATTTGTGGGTACATGGCTACCGGAGGTAAATCGATGCCGCTGAGTATGTGGCATCAGTCAAAGCACAATCCTTCAGGTCAGGATTCCTGGTCAATGAAAGTCGTGGGAGTGAACCTTCAGAGCATGATCTGATAACTCAAACAGTCGCATTGCCTTCACATGAATCACACCATCCTGATTCTGAAGCGATCCTTCTGCAAGGATAAATTTGCTGCGTGTGACCACATTGCGCTGCCGCTCGTATAGGTCGGGCGTCATGATCACATTCGCGATGCCGGTTTCATCTTCCATCGAGATGAAGATAAAGCCCATCGCAGTTCCGGGCCGCTGGCGGGCAATGAGGAGCCTTACGAGATTGACCCCACAGCCGCTGCTGATACAGGATCAAGCGCGTTCGAGCCATCAACACAGGCACAGACCTTCCCAGCCTGCGTGAGACCGGCGATGAAGGAAAGAGCCACCGCGGTCCGCCCCGAGCACTCCGGCCCAACCAGCTCGCTGACAGCCCTACCGGCAACCCCCCATGCAGGCGATCATCCATTTCCCCTATTCCTTTAGCCGCAACTGGGCGAATCACTCTCGGAGCCGGAGTAAGGGCGGAAGGAACCTTGTGAGCCAGAGCTGCTTCGATCTGTAGGCGAATTGTGGCAGAGATTGGCATTTGTTCACTTTATCTTCGCCTAAGTTGAATACTATGTGTCAAATTTCGGTTGCACTCAGAGGAGTGCAAGTGTTCCGTCAACTTATTGTGTTAAAGCAAGTTGAGGATATTTTAGGAAACGATTAGTTTGATGGAAGGGCTAAGAGTGCTGGCTAAGCCAAAACAAAGAGAGCATCGGAGCGGTAGCAGAGTAGACTCTGCAAGCCACGCTCCATTCCTGCTCTGCTATGCTCTCCATTGGGAAACAGGAGTTAACCCGTCCCAATAGCTTTCTTAGCTTGCATCTGCGTTACGGCTTTTCAATCGGTCATTCTTCGGCTGTTTCGTATAGGAAACAGGGAGCCACAAGGAGAGCGTAACCAATTTATAATCAATAGAGTATCCCGAGATGCTTGCCGAGGACGTCGCGGGCTTTGTTTCGTGTACGCAACAAGAATGTGGGTAAAAGCCACCTATCGCCAAGACGATGGAAATGGGTGATGTACCATAGCCGTAATCGGCAACAGTTTAATCGTGGAGAGCTGCGATCCTTACTTTGATCGTGAGTCTTCGAATTTCGGCTGCGCTGGTTTCAGGGGGCCCGGATGGAAGGATTTGGCTGTAAATTGCGCGCCGCTCGAGTCGAGCGGCGACTTACGTTGAGAGACGTTGAAGAGCGAAGTCTACGACTGGCGCAGCAATGGGAAAATCCGGCCTATGGAATCTCCGCCAGCTGGTTGGCACGGGTTGAGAGCGAAAGTGGGGGACTGTCCGCCACCAAATTGATTGTTCTCGCCGTCATCTACGATCTTACAGCCGAGCAATTGCTGGGTCTTTGCCCCAATGCGGTCTCCAACCCAGCCGATCTGGAACAGGTTTCGAGCCCAAATTCGACTCTGTTGTTATCCGCCGGGCGACTCGAAGAGCATGCAAAACTTTGGTTGCCCGATAAGTTTGTAACGGATCCGCCGCCTAACGACACAACCCTTCTTCCCGCGGATTCAAATACGCTGCCGAGCCACTATCGCCGCGGCATTATCGGGCGCCGGGATCAAACCCTGGAGCCAATGATCCTGGCGGGATCGATTGTCTTGATCGATACGCAAAAGCGCTCCATTGCCGGCCGGAAGGAATGGAACCACGAGTTCGATCGGCCGATCTATTTTCTGTTGACGCGGACAGGATTCATCTCGGGATTCTGCGAATTGGACCGGAACTCGGAGTGGCTGACGCTCGTCCCGCATCTTCTGTCGCACGAATCGAGCAAGCGCTGGCGGTATAAGAAAGAGGTCGAGGTGATCGGCACAGTGGCAGCTGTTTTCATGCGGCGCGTCGCCTGAGCCGCACGGCATTTCTCCTATAGGTATATAGCGAAGGTTCAGGTCTTTTGGCCGTTTCTCCCAATGAAAACGACGTTCGGCCGCCTTTTCCACCTCACAGCAATAGGAGAGATGCCGCTAAATGACCCTCTGAAGCTCCGCAAGCTCCGGCAAATTGGTCTGCTCATAGAGTGCCAAAAGATGCTGCGTCATGAGCTGATAGATTGCCGCCACACGCTGGGCGTAGTCGGCGAATGCCGACCCCAGATTTCCCATGCGTGCTGCACCCTCCAACCGGGTGAGATGCCATTTGATCTCTCTTGCGTTGATGCGAAGCTGCTCTGCGACCAAGAGGGCTTCCGGATACCAGCGTTGGCAATGGCAGGCGAGGTCAATCAGGACGTCGCAGTTTGCGTTCAGCGCTTTAAGACCGTCCAATCCCCCGATCAACTCGAGGACACGTGCCGGATCTAGGTCGGTACCGGACTGCTCTAGGGCGACGATCTCGATCTTATTTCGATCCAGCAGGATCAGGCGACTCAGGAGATTACTCCATTCATCCTTTGCCACCTTGCGGGCGTGGAAATAGTAATAGCCCCCGATTGCGAGCAGGGACACGAGGAAGCAAGCGAGAACGATCGCGAAATCAAACGTGCGGGTATCCACTAGTCCCTCCTATCCTCTCCAGCTTCGAATCCTGTAGAGATCATACGCAACCCGGCTTTGCAGTAATGAGAGCTGTCGGCGCATTTCGTCAGGCAAGTCCTTTGGACGAGGTGCATTGCGCCAGAGCATGACGATCCAATATGTGATGCAGACCAAATATACAGCCATACGAATATGGGACAACAGTACGTAGGTGGGAGTGCCAGGCGTGATGATGGAGTAGCTATGACCTGCCTCTATCAATATGCATACGATTGAATAGGCCCCCAGTCCCTGGGATATCCGCGCGACGTGAGTCTTCCACGGCAATCCGGCGATCACTGAAAACGCGACCATGCCGACGAAGAGTTCGCTCATAAGCGCCGCGGAGAAGAAGCTTCCTCTAATAACGACCACTTCCTTCAAGCTATGGGCTGCCGGCGCCGCCATCCAGGTCAAGAGCGAGGCAACTGTAATACTGCCGCCTATCAGCCACAGGAAACCGCGGTGGACATCGCGCGACCATGTGCCGAGGGGTCGAAAGACATGAGATGCCATTTCGTATACGACCGCCAGTTGCAGGGCCACGTCCAGTATCGCCAACGACCAGTATGTGACGAAGTAAGCGTGCCGTGTACCGAGTCGAAAGGTGAAATAGAGTGCAATTGTCCTGATCACATTGGTTGCAATTAGTGTAGTAAAGACCGGGAAATGGGCCGCGCGGCGGCGGAAACAGAGTACGAGGAGCAGAACGACATGGCCCAAGAGGCCGATCGCCCACAAGAGGAGGTCGACGCCTGCGAACTGCATCTAGGCCTCTCCTCTTTGGGCGATCATGAACATATCCGGGTGAAGCTATCTTATCCCCCCGCGGCCTCAATGATGAGCAGCACATACTGCATCGTGCTCGGCGGCGGCGGTGGCGGCTCGGGATCGGTACCAGTCACGGAGCCTGCGCTTGGAGAGGATGTTGACTGGGCAAACGCTTGACCGGAAGGGATTGCCAGCAAGGCTGCCGTCAATCCGAGTACAAGGATGCGAGAAGAATATTTGATCATAGGGGGAGTCTCCTTTGGCGCGAAGTGCGCTTGATGGAGACTAAGCCGCAAGCCGAACGGCTCATTCAACTTTTGGCGCTCTGTTGTGTATCCGAAACACCCTCTCATCTTTATGTAGACCAAAGTGTGAAATGTTATGCTATTGCAAATATTGCGTTTTCTTTGAAATGACTTCGGCATAGAGCGAGTGAATTGCGTATACGCAACAAGAGATCTATTTTCTTAGCCTATTCCCGCAAGACGGTCGATGCCGGAACATGACGAGGGCTGCCCTGGATCAAGAAAATGCCGAAGTCCGCGATATATTTCTGTCGGTCGTCCGTTCTCTAGTCGATAGGCCGGAGGATGTTGAGATCATGCCGGTTCTCAACCAGACAGGAGTCACCTTTCGAGTCCAGGCACACGCAATTATGCACGCAAATGCGTTGAGGCGAGGCCGAAGCTTCAGCCTAGATATCGGCGACGCCTTGACAAGGGTTAGCCCGGCGGGTTCTGGCGCGCTTTTTCGATCGAACCTAAAGATACTTTGCAATGCCGCTTGCGGTGGGCCTTTGCCGAGTGTGGGACGGCCTGAGCCAAGGGTTGGCGGCACTAATGAATTCGCTCCTGGGAGCCGATAGGGAGATAAGGCGCACAGTCTCTCCCGGGCCCGCAAGGAGCTTCATGTTTTCGCTTATCGGCATCGTTATCGTCCTTGCATCGGTGGTGGGGGGCTTTTTGATGGAGAAAGGCAAGTTGCCGGTGCTGCTTCAGCCTTCCGAGTTCATCACGATTGCCGGGGCGGCGCTGGGGACGGTGCTGGTTGCGAATCCCCTGCATGTGTTGAAAGGCGTCGTGGCGGGGCTGGTAGGTGTGTTGAAGGGAAGCGCTGTTCCGGAGAAACGCTATGTGGAGTCTTTGAAGATGCTCTTCGAGCTGTTTACGAAGGCGCGTAAGGAAGGCATGGTCGGCATTGAATCCGATATTGAGGAGCCGGAGAAGAGCTCAATCTTTTCGAAGTATCCGACGTTTCTGGAAGACCACCATGTGACGGCGTTTGTGTGCGACACGATGCGTATGGCTGTCACGGGCGGAGTGAAGCCGTTCGATCTGGACCAGATGATGGAGCTCGATCTGGAGGTGCACCACCACACGTCCATGGCGCCCACGCTGGCGATGATGTCTGTGGCGGACGCGTTGCCGGGGCTTGGCATTGTGGCGGCTGTGCTGGGGATCGTGATCACGATGGGCGCGCTGGGAGGGCCGCCGGAAGAGATTGGAAGCAAGGTGGCAGCGGCGCTGGTGGGGACATTTCTGGGCATTCTGCTGTGCTACGGCGTGGTTGGTCCGCTGGCGGCGAATATGTCTAAGGCGGTCGACGAAAAGCATGCCTATTACGGTGTGCTGCGCACGACGTTGCTGGCCTTCGTCAAGGGCACCGCGCCCATTATGGCCATCGAGATAGGCCGCAGAGCCATTCCAGAGCAGGTACGGCCGAAGTTTTCCGAGATGGAGAGAGCCTGCCGGGAGAAAGAGCCGATATCCATTGAGGCCGCGGCCTGATGACGAACGGGGCGAAGAACGACGACATCATTCTGATCAAACGGCGCAAGGCCGGCCATGGAGGCCACCATGGCGGCGCATGGAAGGTGGCGTACGCCGATTTTGTCACGGCCCTGATGAGCCTGTTTATCGTGCTGTGGCTGACGAGCACCAGCGATGTGGTGAAGAGGTCCATCGCGCAATACTTCAACGATCCGAGGGGCACGGCAACGCTGCAGGGAACCAATCGCAATGGTGTGGGCCATTCGCTGCCAATGGACAAGAACGGCAT
>Ga0207933_1001632_pt1 | contig 16297 bp, 13 predicted proteins | sample NGESurdeep092012_4_FD_184488 | JGI IMG/M metagenome (GOLD analysis project Ga0207933, IMG submission 184488) | Arctic peat soil microbial communities from Barrow, Alaska - NGEE Surface sample F53-3 deep-092012 (SPAdes) | ecosystem: Environmental > Terrestrial > Soil > Wetlands > Peat ...
GCGCCGCCGCGCATGCTATTCAGCCCACGATCGATCCGTCCGAGATTGTTGGTAAAGCCCGTTATCTCGCGCACATTGTCGGAGAACTCCATCAGATCGAGCCGGTCGATCGGGCGCAGAAAGGAATGCAGAAAGCGATGCGCCGCGTCCAGTTCCAGGCGGCTATCTTTGCGCACGCTGCCGCTGGTATCAATGGCCAGCACGATGTTGAGCGGCAAATCCGTCTGCCTCTCAAAGATCGCGATATCCTGCGGCCGGTCGTCTTCGGAAAGCTGGAAATTATCTTTGCTGAGACCTGCCACGGGAGCGCCGTGGGCATCGGACACATTAACAAACACGTTTACCAAGTGGACATTGACGTGAATCGTAGGCGTTTGGGCGGCCGCCGCCGGCCCCATGCCGGCGCCGAGGCATAGCGAGACGGCGATCCATAGCAGTGCTTTCACGCGCCGGCGGTTCCCTTCTCCGCCAGGCCGGCAGGAAAGGGCTCGCCATCCGCCCAGACCGCGCCGTCCTCAAAATGCTCCTTCTTCCAAATTGGAATCGTCTTTTTCAAGGTATCGATCAGCCAGCGGCAGACCTCGAAGGCGGAGGCACGGTGAGCGGCCGCGACGGCAATCAGCACACTGGTTTCGCCGACTTCAAGCCGGCCCAGCCGGTGAACTAAAGCTGCGGAGCGGACGCCTCGATCTTCCACCGCTTGGCAAGCAAGTTCTTGCATCAGGCGCAAAGCCATCTCCTCATAGGCCTCATAGTCCAGATAGAGCGTGCGCCGCCCCCGCGTGTTGTTGCGCACCGTCCCCTCAAATACGACTACGGCGCCATCCTCGCCGGCCTTGAGCGCCGCCACAATGCCTGCCACATCGATGGGCTGGCGAACCAGAGCAACCTGGGCGCCGGCTTGGAACGTCTCCGCTCCGGAAGCGGGAGACGAAGCAGGTTCCATCCCTCCGCTGACCGGAGGCAGCAGCGCGACCTCGTCGCCGTCGGCGAGCGGATGGCCCGGCTTCGCATAGGCTCCATTCACGGCAATTGCGATCTTGGAAGACAGATCATCCATTTGTGGAACCAGCCGGCGGTAGTGGCCGACCAGTGTTTCCACAGTTGCACCGGCCGGCAGTTCGAGCATTTGGCTGCGGCTGGAGAGAAGGTCCTTCAGCACCCCGAAGAGCAGTACCTGCACGCGCATGGGACAAGAATATCCGACTTGGAAGCTCCACCCAGTTAGACTGCCGCGGAGGCAAAATGAGGGCACTTCCGGTGGACGGTTCAGCCGGCGGTGGCATCCGCGGCGCCAAAGTCCAACTCCAACTCAGCCGGCGGATACCAGACGCGGGTTCCCTCCACCCGAGCGAACTTGGTCAAGCGGTGGGGCTGGCGTTTGCTGGTTCCCTGGCGATCGAAAAAGATGTCTTCCACGGAGTGCCCCCGCGCCAGCAGCGCATCGCCCACCAGGGAGCGGTGACAGCGCCATGGCACAGCTTCGGCGCACATGATGACGGCTGCATTCGGGGGCCGCTTCGGCAGACGCGATTCCAGAGCCAATAAACGGTCGATGGCGGAGGAGAACTCTTCGCTCTGCATGTAGTCAGCGTAGCCGCGGAAGCTGGCGTTCACCCAACCGGCGTTCAAACCATCCAACTCGCGCAGGGTCTTCCGAAGGCCACCCAGGTCCGGAAACCACTCATAGGCAATGCCCGCGGCGGCGAGAGTTTTGCTAAGGGCCCCCTGCTCGAACTGTGGATTGTGGCGGGATTTTGGGATGGTGCGGATGTCGACCAGAGAGGCCACTGCGTTCTGCTCCAGGATCTTCAGGAAGATCTCAGGGGAGAGCGTTGAGTGGCCAACGGTCAGCATAAGGCAGTTGCAGCTTCTCAGCCGTGCTGTTGAAGCGTGGTGTTAAGCCATGGCATTGAACCATGGTGGAGCCATGGCTGAAGCGAGCCTGCTCTCAGGCGCCGGCGTGCGCGATCACCCGATCGCGCTCCGCCTCGTCTTTTTTCACCTGCGAGAGAGATAGGGGCAACGCCACCGCCAGAACATCTTCGACGTGGCTGGCGTAGTGAATGTTGACTCCCTCGATCTGCTCCGGAGTAAGGTCCTCCTCTACGCTCTGCCGATTCTCGGCCGGCAGGATGACATCACGAACGCCGGCCCGCTTCGCCGCCAGGAACTTCTCCTTAATGCCGCCCACGGGAAGCACGTTGCCACTCAAGGTGATCTCCCCGGTCATGGCGGTAAGGGGGCGCAGTGGGGTGTCGGTCATCAATGAAACCAGGACCAGGGCCATGGCGACTCCAGCCGATGGCCCATCCTTGGGAATGCCCCCCGAAGGCACGTGGATATGGATGTCCAGTTCCTTCATGAAATCCTCGTCGAGGCCCAGGGATGCCGCGTTGGAGCGCACCCAGGTTAATGCGGCCTGCATGGATTCCTGCATCACCTGGCCGATTTGCCCGGTCATGGTGAAGCCGCTTTTGCCCTTCATGCGGTTGGCCTCGATGAAGAGGATGTCTCCACCAACCGGCGTCCAGGCGAGGCCGACAGCCACTCCTGGACGCTTCGTGCGCTCGGCGATTTCCGTATCGACACGGACCTTGATGCCACCCAGGAACTCGTGAATCACCTCCTGTGTGACTACCAGCTTCTCCTTGCCGCCTTCCACCAACCGCCGCGCCTGCTTGCGGCAGAGGGTCCCGATAAGTTGTTCGAGCTTCCGCACGCCGGCCTCACGGGTGTAGTGCCGCACGATGTAGCGGACCGACACTTCTGGAAATTCGATCAGCGGATCTCCAGAGTCGCCCTGCGGAATACCATTCTCCTTAATCTGCCGTGGAATGAGATAGCGAAACGCAATGTGCGTCTTCTCGTCCTCGGTATAACCAGCCAGATCGATGATCTCCATGCGATCGCGCAGGGGGGCCGGGATCGGATCGAGGATGTTCGCCGTGCAGATGAAGAGCACCTTGGAGAGATCGAAGGGCACGTCGAGATAATTGTCTCTGAAGGTATTGTTCTGCTCCGGGTCCAAGATCTCGAGCAAGGCGGAGGCCGGGTCGCCGCGAAAGTCGCGGCCCAGCTTATCGATTTCATCCAGCATGAAGACGGGGTCGTTGGTCTCGGCGCGCCTCAAAGCCTGGATCACCTGCCCGGGAAGCGCTCCGATGTAGGTGCGGCGGTGGCCGCGAAGTTCAGCCTCATCATGCATGCCGCCCAGCGAGATGCGCTGGAACTTGCGACCGAGAGCACGCGCGATGCTGCGGCCCAGTGATGTTTTGCCCACGCCTGGAGGCCCGACGAAGCAGAGGATCGGCCCCTTCATATCCGGCTTCAGGCTGCGGACGCTCAAGTAGTCGAGAATGCGATCTTTCACGGTTTTCAGGTCATAGTGGTCCTCATCGAGGATCTCCCTGGCCTTGGCAATATCGACCTCGCCACCGGTCGATTTTGCCCAGGGGAGCACGGCCAGCCACTCGATGTAATTGCGCGTGAGGGAGTAATCGGCAGCCATGGGCGACATTCGCGCGAGACGATTCAGTTCTTTGATCGCCTCTTTCTTGACCTCTTCAGGCATGCCGGCGCCTTCTATCTTCTGGCGCAGTTCTTCAATGTCTTTTTGACCCTCATCCATCTCACCCAGTTCCTTCTGGATGGCCTTCATCTGCTCACGCAGGTAGTAGTCCCGCTGCGACTGCTGCACCTGATCCTGCACTTCCGACTGGATCTTGTTGCGCAGTTGCTGCACCTCCGCTTCTTTCACCAAATGCTTGTTCATGCGCTCCAGGCGCATTGCGACATCCGGGGTCTCCAACAGCTCCTGCTTATCGGTCGTAGAGAGGAAGGGCAGCGATGAGGCAATAAAATCCACCAAGCGGCCCGGCTCTTCGATGTTCAACGCGATAGTCTGCAACTCGTCGGAAAGCGTAGGCGATGCCGTGACAATCTGTTGGAACTGGGCGGTAACGTTGCGCTGCATCGCTTCCAACTCAGCGCTCTTCTCGGCATGCACCTCGTCCACGCGCTCCACCCGGGCAGTCATGAACGGCTCCAGCTGGTTGAACTCTCCCAGCTTCACCCGCTCCGTACCCTCCGTGAAGACGAAGAGGCTCTGATTGGGCATCTTGACCACCTTGTGCACGGTGGCCATGGTGCCGATGGAATACAAATCGCTCGGCTGTGGCTCGTCGAGACGCTCATCCCTCTGTGCCACCACTACGATGGTCTTCTCTTCACCCAGGGACTGGATGAGCTGAATCGAGCTCTCACGCCCCACCGTAAGCGGTAGCACGGCATGAGGAAAGAGCACGGTGCTGCGCACCGGCAGGACAGGCAGAACCTGGCCTCCGGAGCCTGGATCACGTGTACTCGGGTCCGAGGGGCTGATAACGCTTAAGAAATCGCTCGCCATGAGTGCTCCCTTATCAATTTATTGGCTATAAGATGCAGCAGATCTCCAAAAGTCGCAGGATCGCCACCCCTCCATCCATTGGAAGCCTACCTGCTGTCGCGCGGTACGCCCAACCGGCAAACTTTTTATCCGGCGCCCACAAGTGCAGTATCGGCAGCCGGCGCTCCGAGCGGCAATCCCCCGAATAGGATCAGCCAAACTTCATTTGAGGAGACGATAGCGCTCATTCGTCCAGTTCCCGATGGCCGAGTGGCTCCCGATGGCCTGCCCTAGGTCCCCGGAGGCTGGTTTTCCGGGCTCGGGGTCTCCGGGTTCGGGGCCTCCAGGTTCGGAGTCTCAGGGCTGGCGGCGGCGCGGTAGCGGCCCAGCTCCTTTACCGCCAAACACTGCTGGCGTAACCGCTCCAGAATGGCGCCTGCCGAACCGATATGGGGGATTTGATAGTCCGCATAGAAAATGTATTCCCAAGGCTGTCCCTGTACGGGCCGCGATTCGATCTTGCTGAGATTCGCCTGGTGGTTAGAGAAGACTTGCAAAGCCGCCACCAAGCTGCCGGGACTGTTTTCCAAGATGAAGGCGATACTGACCTTGTTGGCGTCCGCCGGCGGATGGACGCGGATGGCGCGCCGGATCAGGAAAAAGCGAGTGTAATTGGCGGCGTTGTCTTCAATGTCGGCGACCAATATTTGACCTCCATACGCCAATGCTGCCTGGCGGCTGGCAATTGCAGCCGCCTCGCTGTCGCGGTTCTCGATCACCTGCTTCACGCTGCCAGCGGTGTCGTAAGCCGCGATCGGTCTCATCTCCGGGTGCCGGCTTAAGAATCGCCGGCATTGGGCAAGGGCCACAGGATGGGAGCTAACGCGGCGAAGTTCCTCCAGCCGGCTGCCCGGCATACCGATCAGGTTGTGCCGGATGCGCAGCAAAGACTCCGCCTCGATCCTCACCTCCTGACGAAAAAGCAGATCGAAATGCTCCACCACGGAACCGGCCAGCGAGTTTTCGATGGGAATTACGGCTGCAATGTCCTCCTTCAGCACGCGGTCGAAGACCTCAGCTGAGAGAGCACAGGGGCAAATGGTTGCCTCTGGGGCCATGCGAATTGCGGCTTCATGACTGAATGAACCGAATTCGCCCTGAATTGCGATCTGCACACAATACTCCTAACTCAGTTTCTAACTTGCTTTCGCGTGGATTTGCAACGAACCGGCCAACCCACCGCCATCAAAACGCACCATACCACATCGTGGCACGAGACAAATCGAGAGGAAGGTGAAAGATGCTCTGGACGCTATTTGTCATTCTGATCATTCTGTGGCTTATTGGCTTTATCGGGTTTCACCTGGTGGCGTGGTACATCCACATTCTGCTGATCATCGCTTTGATTGTTCTGCTTTTTCAGTTGTTCGGTGGCAGACGAGGAGTCTAGTGAGCGTCACCGGATATAACCACGGGATATAACCACGACCGTCCCATCAGCGCTCCGACGGGGCGCTGACCCGGGTAAGATCGGCTATTTCCAGCGGGAATCATCGAGATTCTCGACGCACGTAAATCAGGCCCTTAGAGGAGAAGGAACCATGAATAAAGAAAACGCAAGCGGCAAGCTGGATGAGATCAAAGGAAAAGTGAAACAGACCGTGGGGGAAGCGACCCATGACCAGAAATTAGCGAATGAAGGAGTAGTCGACCAGTCGAAAGGCGCCGTGAAACAGACCTGGGGGAACGCCAAGGAAGCGGCTCAAGATGCTGTCGACCGGCGTCGCAAGGAGTCCGAGGAGAAGGCCAACGAAGCGCGAGCCGATACGAGCGAGCGCATCGATAACACCAAGGACAAGGTCAATGAAAAGATCGACGCGCTGAACGAGAAGGACGAAAAGGAACATAAGCGCGGCGCAGCCTAGAAAGTACGGTTGTTCTCGGCAAAGCGGCGCGTTCGAGGACCTCTCAGATCCGAAGAGATTCGAATCTGCCATAACCCAACAAGGAGACCTGCTGTCTGTTCCTCACGCAACGTTTGCGCGTGGCGGCAGCAGGTCTCTAGAAGTTTGTTGAAAAACCTGTCAGCTCCCCGTCGAGCATCCAGGATGTGGGGACGCGGCCTGGAGCAGTACACATCATCTTGCGCCTCGCTTGTTGCTTCAGCGCGTTTTTCAACAAACTTCTAGGGCAAAAAGTCGCATCGCAGATTGAGTTGGCAAATTGCTGCCTCGCGCCGCAGGAGATTTGCTCTACCCGGCTTGGACTGGCGCCTGATCCGCCAGCGCGGCGCGCAGCTTTCCCGCTGTGGCGACCATGTTCTTCAACGCCGGACGCACCTCCGCCCATCCTCGGGTCTTCAGCCCACAATCGGGGTTTACCCAAAGCTGGCTTGGCGAAAGCACTTCCAATGCCTTTTGTAGCAGCGTCTCCATCTCCCGAGCATCCGGAACTCTCGGGGAGTGGATGTCATAGACGCCGGGACCAATCTCATTGGGGCAGCGGACCCGGTGGAATGCGTCGAGCAGTTCCATGCGCGAGCGTGAACACTCGATCGAAATCACATCCGCATCCATGTTCACAATGGCTTCAATGATGTCATTGAACTCGGAATAGCACATGTGGGTATGGATCTGAGTGCTGTCCGCCACGCCGGAAGAGGCCAGGCGGAAGGCGTTGACGCTCCACTCCAGATATTGCGGCCAGTCGGCGTGGTGGAGCGGCAGGCCCTCGCGGATAGCCGGCTCGTCGATCTGAATAACCTTGATTCCCGCCGCCTCAAGATCGGCCACCTCGTCGCGAACAGCGAGGGCGATCTGCTTACATGTCTCCGAGCGCGGCTGGTCGTCGCGGACGAACGACCATTGCAGGATGGTCACCGGCCCGGTCAGCATTCCCTTCACATGCCTCGGGCTTAGCGATTGCGCATAACGCGACCAGCGCACTGTCATTGGATGAGGCCGGAAAACATCACCATAGATAATGGGCGGCTTTACGCAGCGCGAGCCGTAGCTCTGGACCCAGCCGTGCTCGCTGAAGACGAAGCCTTCCAGTTGCTCGCCAAAATACTCCACCATATCGTTGCGTTCGAACTCGCCGTGGACCAGCACATCCAGGCCCACATCCTCCTGAAAGCGGACGCAGCGCGCAATCTCCTCTTCCAGAAACTTCTCATAGCTCTCGCGGCCGATTTTGCCGCTGCGAAAGCCTGCGCGCATCTTTCGAACTTCCGCTGTCTGGGGAAACGAACCGATCGTGGTCGTAGGCAGTTGGGGAAGAGAGAGAGCTTCGGCCTGGCGACGGCGGCGCGAGGGATAGGGGCTTTTCCGGCTGGCCATCGCCGCGTCCACGCCGGCGAGACGGCGCGCCACCTCCGGTTTGTGGATGCGTTGGGAAGTTCTTCGCGACTCGACCGCCATGCGGTTCTCATCCAACGCCTTCTGTATCGCTGACGGTCCTCCGACGGCGCGGGCCAGCAGAGCAACCTCATCCAGCTTCTGCTTTGCAAATGCCATCCAGTTCCGCACGTCGCCATCCAGTTTTGTCTCTATGTCCAGGTCGAACGGCGAGTGGAGCAGCGAGCAGGAAGGGGCAACTTCGAGACGATCGCTGCCCGTAACGGCAAGAGCAGAGTCCAGCAACGCCAGCGCTTGATGGAGATCAGTCCGCCAAACATTGCGGCCGTCCACAAGGCCGAGTGAGAGCCGGAGATTGGGCACACCGCGCTTGAGCACGGCGCTGAGCTGCCCGGGAGCCCGAACCAGATCCAGATGCAAACCCGCTGCGCCCAGCTCCAGGGCCAAGCGCAGGTTGTCTCCCAGGTCGCTAAAGTAAGTCGTCAGCATGAACTTTGGGAGCGCCGTGGCGTGGCGCAGCGCACCGTAAGCCTGGCGATAGAGCGCGACTGCATCCGCAGCCAGGTCCAGGCAGAGGCAGGGCTCATCCATCTGCACCCATTCGGCGCCCGCGCCGCGAAGGCGCTTCAGCAGATCCTCGTACAGCGGCAAAATCGCCAGCAGGACCTCTTCCCGGCGAACAGCCGCATCCGTCGGCTTGCCGAGCAGAACGAACGAGACGGGACCAAGCAGCACCGGCCGCGTAGGGATGCCCAGCGCTTTCGCTTCCAGGTATTCGTCGACCGCTTTGGTGGAGCGCAGATGGAACGTCATTCCCGGCTCGAACTCCGGAACGACATAGTGATAGTTGGTATCAAACCATTTGGTCATCTCCAGCGCCGGCGCCTGCTGAGAACCCCGAGCCATCGCGAAATAGGTCGACAATGCGACGAGCCCCTTGGGACTATCAAACCTGGATGGAATCGCTCCCAGAGCGACTGCCATGTCGAGCACGTGGTCATACAGAGAGAAGTCGTTCGATGGAGGAAGAGCGATGCCGGCCTGCGCCTGCAGTTGCCAGTGCTCTTTGCGGAGATCACGCGCCGTCGTCAGCAACTCCTCGCCAGTGAGCGCGCCACTCCAGAACCTCTCCAGCGCAAACTTCAACTCACGCTGCCTGCCCATCCGAGGAAATCCGAGATTTCCTGCTGTTGCCGCCATGGTTCCCGCTCCTTGTGAAATTCTGCGCCTTGCGCGCTGAGCCGGCACGCCAATTCGCCTTCCGCTTCATCCCAATAAAACGAAGCGCGAGGATATCCAGCCGGGAGCACACATGCGGCGAAAAAAGAGAGAGGACGCCACCACCCGGCCTCCCCTCGGAGGACGCGTGTGCTTCTCGGCCGCGAACGGCACGCATCTCGGCAGGTCTTCGGACTCGCAGGCCGCCTACTTGCTCCAGCTTCCCAGTTCAATGGCTGAACCAGTGCTCGTTTGGGAGCGTTCGTTCCTGCTCACCGCTGCGGGGCAGTTCCGGAATCTCACCGGAATTCCCGTTTAGAGCCTTCCGGCATACACCGGAATGAAATGCTCTAAGCCCGATCCCGCGGATCGAGCGCCAGAGAGTGAGTTCACTATAGTAGTGGCGGCCTATCGGGGTCAACGGCGGGACGCTGAGTACAATGCGCACTTGCGCAGTTCCGCGTGAAGCAAGGCGGGAGGCCAAGCAGCCTTACTATAAGAAGGAAATCGAAGTTATGGTTTGCGCGACAGCTGATTCTCCAACATCTCCGTATAAAGATCGCAGATCTGACGCCGGAGTCCTTCCTTGGCCACCGGGCCGTCATTGGTAAGATCCAGATATCGTCTTCCGGCCGGGTCAAACATCGGCCAATGCGCCAGATTTTCCCCGTTTGGATCGCCGGTCTTCGCGAAATTGGTCCAGTAACCCTGGATATTTTCTGAGACTCGTCGATCCATCTCGTTATACTTTCCCGTGCCCGAGCCGGCTCCCATCGTGCCGAAGACGTAAGGGACGTCGCTACCATGGGGTGCTCCGAGAGCTTCTCTTCCCGGCGCAGCACGCGAAAACTGAAATTCATAACCCGGGTTTCCCGTACGCGTATGCCAAACTAGCTCGGCGATGGTACCGCAGCGGAACTGCGAATCTGTCGCCCATTGCGTCATGACGGAGCCAAGCTCAGGGTCGGGATGCGGTTCTGTCGCGCCGCTTAGTCCATACAGCTCTAATGCGCGATGGCCGAGGGGGCCATACTGTTTCTCAATCGCTTCGCGGAGACCACCGGCCATGGGAAAGAACGGCCGCTGTAACTCCTGAGAGTTATTGCCTAGCAACAGACCTACTCGTTGCTCATGCCCCGCAGCGAAGACCTTCAAAGGCGATTCCGAAAATACCCATCCGTCTATGTTCACTCCCAGTGTGGGACCCAGGAATGCTAGGCCCTGGCCGGTGGCCTTCTGAAGCTTCTCGCTGGAGAGCGACCGCAGTTTCGCCAGGGCTCCGTTGCCGGTTATGCCGAGCGAGGTTGCAACTTTCTCTCCTTTCTTTTCCGCTTCCGCGAGCGAGGGCGGAGCCACGATAGGACCGCTCTCTCCAATAACACGTTGGAACAATCCTTTGCTAAGGGGCGAAGCCATCAGCACATTGATATCCAGCGAGCCGGCCGATTCCCCAAAGATGGTGACGTTGCCCGGATCGCCTCCGAATCTCGCGATGTTGTCATGCACCCAACGCAAGGCTGCGAGTTGATCCAACAGCCCATAGTTCCCGGAAGTGTGGTGTGGCGACTCCTTGGTCAACGCGGGGTGGGCGAAGAAACCGAACACCCCCAGCCGGTAATTCGCGGTTACCAGCAAGACTCCATGACGAGCGAGATTTTCTCCATTGAAGGTAGGGTCCGATGCCGCTCCCGCGAAATTGCCTCCGCCATAGATCCAGACCATTACCGCCGCAGGCGACTTCATGGGCCATGTCGGGGTCCAAACATTCAGATACAGGCAATCCTCGCTGCTCTTGGCGCCCATTGCACCGCCCTGGATGCACGGCGGCCCGAAAGCAGTCGCATCGCGGACGCCGGTCCAGGATTTGGCGGAGAGCGGCGCCCTCCAGCGCAAATCGCCTATGGGCGGTTGCGCAAATGGAATTCCTTTGAAGACCGCTCCGCCATCGGGCGTTTTGCCGCCGCGAAGTTTGCCGGCACTGACGGATACGATGGGATTGGATTGGGCGGAGGCTGCCGCAAGCGCAGTTTGCCCCCAACCAATGATGCAGATCAATGCGCCTAATAGTGAAATGAGCCTCATTGGCCCCCTTCCTTGCTCCTCGCCGAGCGGCTAATCACCTCAACGAACTCTTAAACGCGCCGATCACCCGCATTTGAACTTGTCGATAGTTGTCAGCTTTCACAACTTCCTGCGCCGTCACCGGGCAACGCGAAGAAGCGCGCAAGCATGCGGCGGCAGATCGACGTGCAGAGCTTGCGCGCTAGCGACCTGCTTGCGATTCCAGACATCGTAGTATGCGTGGCTTGCCTGGCTCCCGAGCAACACCTTCCAATCGAGATCTTTCTGCAGCGGCGCGTCTGTCAGATTAAAGACTGCGATATAGCGCTTGGCGTGGCTTCCCCCCGTTTCCGCGGACCACGCCCTTAGCTGGGCAGCCTGATCGGAGGCGAGTGGCACCTCATGGCTGCTGGCGCCCTTTTGATTCAGCGCGATTACTTCCCGGTTGGTGATTAACGAGCGCGTAAAGCCGTCGAGCTGGGTCAAGTTGGCTCCCAGAATGAGCGGTGACCGCGCGATGGACCAGAGGGTGAACTGAGTACGCTGTTCATCCTGGGTCAAACGGCTTTGCCGTGGGGGCCCCCACCCGGGATGAGGCCTCAGCGAGCCCCAGGGAAGCATGTCTGCATCGGGCCAATTGCCGGGCTTGGCGTATTGCGACCACTTCGCAAGATTGTCAAAGGCGGAGAGCAGGCCCTTCGGAAATGGGCCGCGGAAAGTCCATCCATCCCAGATATCATTGGCGATGCGCCACATCTGCGAGTACTCGCCCACCTCTTCCGCATGGCTGAGGCTGGTAGGACCGGGCGAGAGGCTGAGGACAATAGGCCGGCCGGATTTGCGAATGGCCTTGGCGATCATGCGGATCTCATCTGCCTTGTATGGATGACTGGAGATGCAGTCCACCTTCAGGAAGTCCACGCCCCACTTCGCATAGAGGTCAATTATGGAGTCGTAATATGCTTGGCCGGCGGCATTGTCCCGCACACCGTAGTCGCCGTTGTCCCATGGGCAGACGTCGCTGGTGTCGGCCGCATCTTCGGCGTGGTAAGCTCCATTCGCAATCGGCAGATTCTTGCGGACCGACTCCTTGGGAATGCCACGCAAAATGTGGATACCGAACTTGAGGCCCTGCGCATGGACCCAATCTGCGAGAGGCTTGAAGCCAGCGCCTGCGGCCGCAGAGGGATAGCGAGCGGGATCGGGGACCAGACGCCCATCGGCGTCGAGGTTGTAGACGCGCGCATTCGGCTGAGCGAGCGGATCTTTGAAATACCAGCCTTCGTCGATTACCGCATAATTCCATCCATACTTCCTCAGCCCGCGCAGCACGTGCACATTGGCTTTGAAGTCTTTTTCATTGATGGTGAACCCGTAGGCATCCCAACTGTTCCAGCCCATCGGCGGGGTGGGAGCGAGGGTCGCAGCGTGGAGGGCCGGGATGGCCAGCGCTGCAAACAGCAGAGTTGCGGAGAGACGAGGAAGCATGCACAAACCTATATCACGAGATGCGCCGGAGGACTATCTAAATGCCGGCAATGCCGTTCGCTGGAGGTGCGGGGCTCTTAGCCTTTCGCCCATTACCCACCGGAAGGTGAATCTTGGCGCGACGAGGAACGCCAGTGGATTCACGCACCACCAATTGCGTATCGATCCGGTATTCTCGCTTGGGGGAAGAGTTCTCGACATGTGCTCGCAGGGCGGAAACTGCAGCACGTGCCAGTTCGAGCCGCGACATTTGGATGGAAGTCAGAGGAGGAATCATCATCTCCGTCATATGGATGTTATCGAAGCCAATAACGGAAAGATCGGCAGGGACACGCAGACCGACACGGTAGGCCGTATGGAGTACGCCCAGCGCCGTCATGTCATTGGAGCACATGATGGCAGTGGGCAGCCTCTTCCCTCGCAGTAGGCACTCGGCGGCGGCCATGCCTCCTTCCATCATATGGTCGCCCTCGACGATCCATCGCTCGTCGACCGGGATGCCGCACTCTTGCAGGCTCCGGCGAAAGGCAGTTCGCCGCGATTGAGCCGAGTGCAGACGCGGCGGCCCGGTCACGAAGGCAATCTCGCGATGCCCTAACGCGGCCAAGTGCTGTACCCCCTGCCGGATCCCATGCTGGTAGTCGACGCGCAGCACGCTCACTCCAGGCCGGTCGGGGCCCACATCCACAAAAACCAACGGCACCTCGCGCTCCGCCAACTGGTCCAGCAGGGGCTCCTCAATGCCGAAGGTCATCACCGCCACTCCTTCAGCCTTGCGTTCCAATATCCGCCGGATGCAGAGCGACATCCGCTCCGGATCGTAGTTCGTTGAGCTGATCAGGATTTCATATCCGTGCTCTACCGCTACATCCTCGAACCCTTGAATCAGTTCAGGGAAAAAAGGATTGGTAATCTCCGAGACAATCAACCCCAGCAGGCGGCTGCGTCCGGAAACCAGAGCGCGCGCCTGCGTATTGGGGAAATAGTTAAGTTCGCGGATTGCCTCCCGCACCCGGTTGGCGAGCTCGGGATCGACGCTGGGAATATGGTTAATGGTGCGCGATACAGTGGCAATAGAGACGCGCGCCCGGCGCGCCACGGCATGGATATCCATGCGTGCCGGTTTGTGCCGGGGACGGCGTCCATTCGCGGAACTTCGCTGAGCCATAGAAAGAACCTATAGAGCTACGCTGTCTTCGGCCCGCACGGTGGTTCGACCACTGCAGAGCGATAGCGAAGCGGAGGCTTCCTCGCTGCAGCTGTTCAACGCTCTTTGCGGGACGTACCGCTCCCCCTAAATTCCCTTACATGAAAACGCTTTCACAGCGCTCCACGGAGCGCAATACTGTTTGGAGGTGGGCCATAGGACAAGGGCTTTCCGCCGCCTTTATATCACGGAGAAGCGCAGGCCGGGCTCATTTTTCCGCCATCGGGCGCAGATTTGAGTTGCGTGACTTTCTTCCTTGAACCCGCGCGGGTCAGAAATGCCGCGTTTAACATGCTGAAGAGGGGTGAATCTTGAATCTGCGCCGCTTGCAGTTCCGGCTGAGGAGATCGCTCGCCGAGCGGGGATGGGCGGGATTCTCGGCAAGCCTCCTGACGGATCCTGGCCTTATCTTCCGGCGGGATCCGGACGCGGCGCCGTTGAAGCCGTTTGCGCCGCGGCACCCGTTCGATGCGCAGCATGGGGTGGAAACCGGCGGCATCCTTTTTCCCGAAGATCTTTCTACCGGAAAGCCCGGCGACCTTTGCAACAACGGCTACTTCGGCATTGCACCCTCAGTCTTTCGCCAGCTCTGTGACCGCTTGGCCATTGACTACCGCGCCTTCACCTTCGTCGATCTCGGGTCGGGGAAGGGCCGGGCGCTGCTGCTGGCCAGTGAATTTCCCTTCCGCGCCATCGTTGGTGTGGAACTCTCTTCCCGTCTGCACCGCGCGGCGATGGAAAACGTGGCACACTATCGGTCGCCGGCGCAACGGTGCACCAACATTCTCTGCGTTGAAGGCGATGCCGCAGAATACCGTCTGCCTGCAGGACCTTTGGTTCTCTACATGTGGAACGCCTTCGAAGGACCGGTGTTTGAAAAAGTGGTGACCGCTCTGGAAGACTCGCTCCAGCGCGATCCGCGCGAGGTCTATGTCGTCTACGTCCACCCCGAGCTGGACCGCCGCCTTGCAGCAAGCCGATGCTTCCGCCGCCTTTGGTTCTCCGAGATTGAAATGAGCGAAGAAGACTATCAGGCCTATGCCTTCCCTCCGCACGCGGAGGTCTGCGCCGTCTACCGAAGCGTGACCGGGGAGACGCCCGGCGGAACTTAGAGCGGATTCACGATTGCTATGCCAAGCCGTGGTTCAAGAAGTGCGGTTTTTTTAACGGAAAAGCCGCGTATGGTGCAGCTGCCTCGGGGTGCACCTATCGTGAATCCGATCTAGCGGATGGTCGTAAACCAGTAGCTGGATTTGACCTTGGACGCTTTGTGCATTGGCGGCGGAACCTTCGCGCCCCACAGGGCATGATCCCAAGTGATCGCCTGGAGCCCGTCCTTGGTCCGCTGAAACACCATCGGAGATGGAGCCGGCTTGCCGTCTTCGGGATAGAACGTAACCTTTACGTTAGCGCCCTCATCCGTCCAGTGACCAAAGAGAGTGGATGTACCGGAGCCCGGATCCTCCGTCACGGTCGCGGTGCCATCGTTGCCGAGGCTCACGTTCAATGAGGGACCCTTTTTCCCGGTATGCGAGAGGTAGGCGCCGGCATAAGTCGGGCGCGGTGGTGAACCGGCAAGCGCGGCCGGAAGGGAGAGGAACAAAACTGCGCCAGCGAGGAATCCCAATCCCGCAAGTCGCCTTTTGATGTTTCTTGCGCTGCGAACCACCATAATTGCCGAGCCTCTGCACTGATGTTGGGTGCCAGCGAATAGCGCGGACACGAGGTGCGAGGAGGGGAGAGCCAGCTGCGCAGCGAGCGCGCGGAGCAGACCCTGCCGCGGGGCCGGCAATAGCCGGCGGCCCGCTCACACATCAATCGCCCTTTGCCAGCTTCAAAAGTAGCAGTTCGTTTGCTCTGCCTCAAGCGACGGGTGCCGCGGAGCGGATGGCCATGGAAGGAAAGCCGCAGCAGACGCGAGCAGGACCCGGGTTCGCTTTGGGACAGGCGCCGGCGCCCTAGAGCCTTTGACTGGGCTGTCCCAGTTTGCTATAAACCCTACAGGGAGCGGCCACGCTTCCGCCCTCCTTAGACACTCCTCAGTAGCTCAATGGCAGAGCATTCGGCTGTTAACCGAAGGGTTGTAGGTTCGAGTCCTACCTGAGGAGCCAAATCTTTCCAAAGACTTACGACACCTCGCAACACTCCGATGCGCAATGGCTAACCTTTGACGCTCTCTCCTCTTTTCGGCAGCAAGCAGTTGACGCCTTGCGAAGCAAGCGCCTTGTCAAAGGTCACCAAAATACCCTCCGCCGCCTGGGCGACCGCAAGCAGCCAAGCATCGGCCCAAACTTTGGGTGAAGCTGTTCGCCGCGCCGCTTTTTCGCGGAATCGCTTGTCAACCTCTGGCGGCTCAGAGATGAATGTCACGCGGTCGTCATCATACAAACGGTCGTAAACGCGCCAAGCCTCGGTCATCGTCAGCGGCTTCCCGTCCATCACAGCAGCCGTCGTCATCAGACGAAGGAATCCAAGCTGTGTCAGGCGACAAAACGCGATGAACCCCGTTTCCTGTTCCCACCAGCTCTTTGCAATGCCGGAGTGGACGTGTTCGGGCGCTGCTACCGCAAGCCATACATT
>Ga0207933_1001633_pt1 | contig 16296 bp, 15 predicted proteins | sample NGESurdeep092012_4_FD_184488 | JGI IMG/M metagenome (GOLD analysis project Ga0207933, IMG submission 184488) | Arctic peat soil microbial communities from Barrow, Alaska - NGEE Surface sample F53-3 deep-092012 (SPAdes) | ecosystem: Environmental > Terrestrial > Soil > Wetlands > Peat ...
GCCTTCGGGATGTTTGCCGTGGAGAGCCTGTGCTGGTGATCCTCCTGCCACCGGAGCGAGCCGTCGACCCTGCCCAAAAATAAATTCCTCAAAAACGGGCCAAAATCAGCGTGTCAAGCCCCCAGGCACCCCACAATCGCGCAAAACCCGCATGAACACTGCCGATTCCTTCGAAAAATAGTTGGCATAGTTACCCCTCCCCACTCTCTACAATAGAAACAGGGGACAAATCCGGCAGCGACAGTCCGCTGCTCCGGCCTGCCCTCTCCTAAGTCCAGTGTTTGGCATATTTTGCCTCTAAGTCTTCTGCAATCGGTATCTTACCGACAGAATTACCGTAACTTCTTCTGTTTCAGCATTTTGCCCGTAACCCGCTTGGATGCTGGATTTTACGGGATTTTGTGTCTGTAACTTGTTGATTCCAGAGATTACCCAGAAAACAGGGGGGGTGGGGGGGTAGGCCCCCGGCTGATCCCTGCGCGTTACCATGAACATGTGAACATCAAGCTCCAATCCCTCCCCGCCTCCGACTTCGTCTCTCCGCTCCTCGCCGTCTTCGCCATCGATACCGCTACAGCGAAAGACGCCCCCGCCGCCCCCACCCTCCTCACCACCTCCTCCGCCGTCACCGCCGCAGCCGCCCCCTGGCTCTCCTCCGGCGAGTTCAAAGCGACGCTCGGCGAGACGCTGCTGCTCCACTCGCCGACGGGCCTCAAGGCCGAACGCCTCCTCCTCATCGGCCTCGGCAAAGCTAAATCCCTCACGCCCCACGAGGTCCGCAAAGGTGCCGGCGTCGCGGTCCGTTTCGCCGGGCCACGCAACCTCCGCGATCTCGCGCTCGTCTTCCCGGAACATGAAACTCTCCCCGCCGAGCTGACCGCACGTGCCGTCGCCGAAGGAGCTATCGTCGCCGACTTCGACATCGATTTTTACCGCAGCGACCGCAAGGACCAGAGCATCCACTCTGCCACCGTCCTCGTACCCGGAACGACGGCCGAAATCCAGCGCTCCTTCGACGAAGGCATCATCGTCGCCGAGGCACAGAACTTCGCCCGCACCCTGGTCAACGAGCCCGGCAACGTCCTCACGCCCACGGAGCTGGGCAAACGCACCAAAGCTATGTGCGACGAATTCGGCCTGCAGTGCGAAGTCCACTCCATCGACAAGATCCTGGAGCTCAAGATGGGAGCTTTCGCCGCCGTGACGCAAGGTTCCTCCGAACCACCCGCTCTCATCGTTATGCGCTACGAGCCCGCCGCTGCACCCGCAGCCAACGCTCCAGTGATCGGCCTCGTCGGCAAGGGCATCACCTTCGACACCGGAGGAATCTCCATCAAGCCCGCGGACAACATGGACAAGATGAAGTACGACATGGCCGGTTCAGCAGCGATGATCGGAGCCATGCGCGCCATCGCCCAGCTCAAGCCCAACGTCCGCGTCATCAGCGTTGTGTGCTCGTGCGAGAACATGCCCGATGGCAAGGCCTTCAAACCCGGAGACGTCATCACCGCCATGTCCGGCAAGACCATCGAGATCATGAACACCGACGCCGAAGGACGCCTCGTCCTGGCCGACGGCCTGCACTACGCCCAGACTCTCGGAGCCACGCACCTGATCAATGCCGCAACCCTCACCGGAGCCATCGGCGTCGCGCTGGGCCTGGTCAACGCTGGACTCTTCTCCAACGACGACACGACGACGCAGCAGTTCACTGACGCCCTCGCCATCTCCGGCGAGAAGTTCTGGCGCATGCCCTGCACCGACGACTACCGCGACCAGATCAAGTCCCAGATCGCCGACATCATGAACACCGGGGGCAGCCGCTACGGCGGCGCCACCACCGCCGCGATGTTCCTCAAAGAATTTGTAGGCGAAACACCTTTGGTTCCATGGATACATCTCGACATCGCCGGAACTGCCTGGATCGACGACAACAAGCCCTGGCAATCCAAAGGCCCCAGCGGCGTAGCTGTCCGCAGCATCACGGAATGGGTCCGCAGCTACGCCAGATAGTCTCTTCCGCGTTTGCGGTTCGATCCTTGTGTGGTTCGATACTTCGACGCTCTTGGATCAGAAGGGAATCGACGGAAATTCGTTGCCGATTACCAGCTTCCGCGCTCCCCGAAGATGTCGATCACGTGGCCGAGGCGTTGAGCACCCTCCAGCCAGTTGCCCTGCAGATGTTGTTCCACTGCATCCGGATTTCCCGCGATAATTCCGGCGATGATGTCCTCGTGCTCCTTCACCGAGATGTGCAGGTTGGAGATGATTGAGCTGGCGTAGAGCCGCCAATAGCGTTCAGCCTGCGGTTCAATGGCGTTATGCAGTGCCAACAAGCGAGCTCCGGCGCCGGCCCTGATGATCAGTCGATGAAAGCTCCGATCCAGCTCAAAGATGTCGCCGGGACGACCACCGCGGCCATCTGCGATGCTGAGCAGGTTCTCGTTGATCGTGGTCAATTCTTTCGCGAGAGCGATACGCTTCGGCTCGGGGATCTGAGCTGCGCCGCGTCCGGCGATCCCTTCGATCCGCCCAATGATGAGATACAGTTCGTTGGCATCTTCCTTGGTGAGAGGCGCGACAATCATGCGCGACTTGCTGACCTGCCGCTGTTCGAGGACGTATCCCTCGCGCTGGAGCCAGTGGATGGCTCCCCGGACCGGTGTGCGGCTCATGTTCAGCCTCTCAGCCAGATCTGCCTCTACGATCCAGGTTCCGGGAGACATCTTGCCATGCACAATCAATTCGCGTATTTCTTGAAATGCGGTCAGTAGGCTGGTTCCGTGTTCTGCCTTGTCTCTCTTGTTGCCTGAGGCAGAGGATCGAGCGCGTCGCTTGAGTTGATGTTCCTGGGCCGGATTTGCTTGGCTCTTCGTTTTCAAAGATTTTCTCCCCACTCACTTTAGCGTATTCGTTTGATAATTAAGACATGATTCTTGATATTGAATGTATCCACAATCGTTTACAATTATGTATATGCAGAATTCCAGATCTTCTTTCAGGCAGCTTCAGGTGATTGATTCGCATACTGAGGGAGAGCCGACGCGGGTGGTGATCGCGGGCGGACCCGACCTTGGAAGCGGAGATCTTGAGGGCCGTTTGGATCGACTGCGTGAGCGGGATGATTCGCTCCGGAAGAGAGTCATCTTTGAGCCACGTGGATCGGAAGTGATCGTCGGAGCACTGCTATGCGATCCAGTCGATCCGGCACATGCCGCAGGAGTTATCTTCTTCAACGATGTTGGCTATCTGGGGATGTGCGGACATGGAACGATTGGCCTGGTGACGACGTTGGCTTACCTTGGGCGTATCTCGCCTGGCAAGCATGCGATCGAAACCCCCGTGGGTATTGTTCAGACAGAGTTGCATGCCGACGGCAGTGTCTCGGTGCAGAACATCCCGAGCTACTGTTATCGTGATGCCGTTGCCGTGGATGTGCCGGGATATGGCCATTTTATTGGCGATATCGCGTGGAGTGGTAATTGGTTTTTTCTGATTGGAGAGCATGCCTACGATCTGCAGGTAGAGAATCGTGCGGTGCTTGTCAGGGTCACGACCGCCATCAGGTCGGCATTGACGGAGTGCGGTATCACGGGGGCAGACGGTGCCTTGATCGACCATGTCGAACTTTTTTCTAAACCTGTTGATCCTTCCAATTCGAGTCGTAACTTTGTCCTTTGCCCCGGTGCATCGTTCGATCGCTCCCCTTGCGGCACTGGAACAAGCGCGAAGATGGCATGTATGCATGCAGGCGGGACACTTGAACCGGGAATGACATGGCGTCAGGAAGGCATTCTGGGGACGGTGTTTGTGGGCTCCGTAGAGGTTGAGGCCAAGGGCGCCCATCCGACGTCTACGCAGGGTCAGGCGGTGATTCCCACGATAACGGGACGCGCCTGGATTACCGCTGAATCGACGTTGCTATTCGATCCATCGGATCCATTCCAAGAGGGGATAGCTATCTGATGCAAGGGGACATGCACTCATTTGACGTCATCCTCCTGGGCGCTGGCATCGTAGGGTGCGCCTGTGCGCGTGAGTGCACCCAGGCCGGTCTGCGTGTCGCGATCATTGAGCCCGAGGTTGTCGGCGGTGGAGCAACAGCCGCAGGGATGGGGCATCTTGTTGTCATGGACGATTCACCCGCGCAGCTCGCGCTCACGAGATACTCAAGATCACTGTGGATGGAACTCCTGCCCCAGCTTCCATCGACGGTCGAATATGAAACACGGGGTACGGTGTGGGTTGCTGCGGACGCGGAAGAGATGGATGAGGTTCACGCCAAGCATGAGATCTATGCGGCGGCTGGGGTGCGTTCCTCTATCCTCGATGCGGGCGAGCTTGCACTCGCAGAGCCTAACCTGCGCCCTGGTTTTGCGGGCGGTCTTCTGGTCCCGGAGGACGCTGTCATTTATCCACCCACCGCCGCTTCCTACTTTCTTCAAGAGGCGATTCGGGGGGGTGCGGTATTGCTTCAGGGACACGCAGCGATCAGCGCTGGAAACGGCACGGTCTCTCTCAGCAATGGGGCCAAGTATGCTGCACCGCACATTGTGGTGGCGACCGGAGCCGATCAGCGGTTGCTGCCCTGGCTGAAGATGCAGCGTCGCAAGGGCCACCTGCTCATCACGGATCGCTATCCGGGCTTCGTCCATCATCAACTTGTCGAGCTTGGCTACTTGAAGAGCGCTCACAAGACTACTGAAGACTCCGTGGCTTTCAATATTCAACCGCGACAGACGGGGCAGTTGCTCATTGGCTCTTCGCGTCAGTTTGGCAATGAAGATCCTGCGATCGAAGACGATATTCTCAGGAAGATGTTGGATCGGGCCTGTGAGTACATGCCTGGACTTGCACATATTTCTGGCATTCGTGCGTGGACTGGATTTCGCGCAGCAACACCTGACAAGTTGCCGCTTATTGGTCCGACCGAAGACGCTTCTATATTTCTGGCAGTTGGCTTTGAGGGCCTCGGTATCACCAACGCACCTGGCGCGGCACGCCTGGTTGTCGATCATCTGCTTGGGCGGAGGTCCGAGATCGACGCATCGCTCTACTTGCCCGTGCGCATGACGTATCCGGAGATGGCCCATGCCTGAGGGTGCAACAGCGACGAAGACTGTGATGATCTGGATTAATGGCAGCGCGTGGAATGTGCCGGAGGGTTCGGTTGTCGGCGCAGCCATGCTGGCTGCCGGAGAGCCCTGCAGAAAATCAGTTTCAGGAGAGCCTCGGACCGCGCTCTGCGGGATGGGCGTATGTTTTGAATGCCGTGCGGTGATAGACGGCGTCTCTCAACAACGAACATGTCAATTGGTGTGTCGTGATGGCATGCATGTGGACACGCAGTCATGATCTCAAAGGCGCAACATGCAGACGTGCTCGTCGTAGGAGCTGGCCCCGCCGGCATGGCTGCTGCGATTGCTGCGGCGACCCATGGCTGCCGAGTGTTGGTGCTCGACGACAATGCTGCGGCGGGCGGCCAGATTTGGCGTAAGGGTATCGCAGATCGGTCGGAGTCCAAAGTGCGGGACTCGAAGCAAGCAGCTCTGCGAGCGGCTTTCCGTGCATCTGGCGCCGAGCTATTGCCAGGACGCCGCGTGGTTGATGCGCCGCGGCAAGGCATTTTGCGGACGGTTGTTGACACTCCAGCAGGTCCCATAGCGGAAAGCTTCGCCTGGGATCGCCTGATTCTGGCTACGGGCGCGCGTGAGCGGTTCCTTCCTTTTCCCGGGTGGACGTTGCCGGGCGTGGTCGGTGCAGGGGGGCTTCAGGCTCTTGTGAAAGGGGGCTACCCGATTGCAGGAAAGCGGGTAGTTGTTGCAGGTACAGGACCGCTGCTGCTTGCAGTCGCGGCACATCTCCGGCACGATGGCGCGACTGTAGTGAGCATTGCGGAGCAGGCGGCACTTCGTCAGCTCGTGCCATTTGCAGCAAGCATGTGGTCGCATCCAGCCAAGTTGAAGCAGGGAACTCGTTACCGTAGAGCCTTGGCAGGCGTTCCGTATCGCATCGGTTGGTGGCCAGTGGCGGTTGAGAAGGCTTCCTCAGGAATTCTAGTGCGGTTGACCAATGGGAAGCGCACTGTAGACGAGCCTTGTGACCTGCTTGCGTGTGGCTTCCATCTGGTTCCCAATACGGAGCTCGCCGAATTGGTTGGCTGCAAGCTGAACGGTGACGTTGTGGAAGTGAACGAGCAGCAGCACACAACAGTTGCCGGAATTTTCTGTGCGGGTGAGCCCACGGGAATTGCCGGTCTCGACGCTGCGCTGGTGCAAGGGGAGATTGCGGGCCTGGCGGCCGCTGGCCACACCGAACAGCTGTCGAGCCTGAGCAGAATGCGGGCAAAGGAATGTGCCTTTGGTCAGCGATTGAATGCAGCCTTTCGCTTGAGATCTGAAGTCACCTTGCTCTCTGCTCCTGACACCATCGTCTGCCGATGTGAGGATGTGACCTTCTCTCGGTTGCAAGGGCACTCTTCGTGGACTGAAGCAAAATTGCAGACTCGGTGCGGGATGGGGCCGTGCCAGGGACGTATCTGTGGCCCCGCTGTGCAGAGCTTGTTCGGCTGGCGCGCCGCTTCTGTGCGTCCACCTATCTTTCCAGTGCCGATCAGTGCATTCGGTAACAACGACAGCGATTCTTTAGAAGAAGTAAATGCATTTCAGGAGACACAATGAACTGGTTCGGAGTAATGCCCGCGATGACCACCCCCTTCGACAGCAACCTCGCCGTCGATCACAGCGTTCTTGCACGCCATGCAACATGGTTGCTGGAGAACGGTTGCACTGGCCTGGTCATGCTTGGGTCGCTGGGCGAAGGTGCGACGCTGGAGCACGCAGAAAAACTCGCAATTTTGAAGACCGCCGTGGACGTATCTGCTAAGAAGCAGACGCCGGTCGTAGCGTCGATTTCCGCGCTCTCAACAGCGAATGCAGTGGAGCTTGCTCGCGAAGCGGAGGGTGCGGGTTGCGATGGCCTGATGGTTCTGCCTCCCTATGTCTACACGTCTGATTGGCGGGAGATGAAGCATCACGTTGCAGAGGTGATTGCTGCGACGAAGCTGCCCTGCATGCTTTACAACAACCCCGTCGCTTACAAGACAGACTTTTTGCCGGCGCAGATCAAGGAGTTGGCTGCTGAACACAAGAACCTGGTGGCCGTGAAGGAATCGAGTGCCGACGTGCGTCGCATCGCGGCGATTCGTGAAGTGCTCGATGAACGCCTAACGATTTTTGTGGGCGTCGACGATGTGTTGGTCGAAGGTGTGAGCGCCGGTGCCAGGGGATGGGTAGCTGGCCTGGTGAATGCGTTTCCGGCGGAGTCGGTTGAACTCTTCAACCTGGCGCTTGCCGGACGTCACGAGGAGGCTTTTGCACTCTATCGCTGGTTCCTGCCGCTTCTTCGAATGGACACCGTGCCGAAGTTCGTCCAGTTGATCAAGTGGGTTCAAGGTGAAACAGGCACGGGCTCCGCTACCGTCCGTGCGCCGCGTCTGGAGATCCACGGCGCTGAGCTTGTGGAGGCGCAGGAGGTACTGAAGATTGCGCTCGCCAAGCGTCCAACGATCAAGTCGACGGCCTTCCCCAAACTGTAGGAGACTTGATCTGGAGGAGATTTGATCCATGAGTGCTGAAGAGGTATCACCGGTTGAATTATTGGGGCGCTCTCTCGTTGCAGGGGGCGTCACGGCAAAGTGTGGCACGGCATTTAGCGGCTATTCCCCCCAGGATGGTCGTGCGCTGGAACCAACGTTCTACTCCGCGACGATCGAAGATGTGGATCGTGCCGTCTCTGCGGCTACCGACGCGGTTGCTGTTTTTGCTGCAACATCTGGACAAGAGCGTGGCCGCTTTTTGCGTGCCATTGCGGACGGCATCGATGCGTCCGCATCCGAGCTGATTGAGCAGGCGCATCTAGAGACGGCGTTGCCGAGGCCTCGCCTCACGGGTGAAGTCGCGCGCACCAGCGGACAGTTGAGGCTCTTTGCTCAAGTCGTCGAAGAAGGCTCATGGCTGATGGCGCGAATCGATACGGCCGATCCTGCCAGGACACCGCCCAAGCCTGATATTCGCTCCATGCTGCGACCGCTGGGTCCCGTCGCTGTCTTCGGCGCGAGTAATTTTCCTCTCGCGTTTTCTGTCGCGGGAGGGGACACGGCATCTGCGTTTGCCTCTGGGAATTGCGTCATCGTTAAAGCACATTCAGCGCATCCTGCAACCAGTGAGATCGTAGGCCGGATCATCCTGTCAGCAGTGCAGGCTAGTGGTCTTCCAGCAGGGATCTTCTCGCTTCTCTTCGACAGTGGTTACGAAATTGGCGCTGCACTGGTGCAGCATCCGGGTATCCGCGCCGTTGGTTTTACGGGCTCCTTCCGGGGCGGCCGTGCCTTGATGGATCTTGCGGCGACTCGCCCGGATCCTATCCCGGTCTATGCCGAGATGGGTAGTACGAATCCTGTGTTCATTCTTCCCGGCGCATTGCAGGAGCGCGGCGAGCAGCTCGCCGAAGGACTCTATGGGTCTTTTACGCTGGGTGGTGGACAGTTCTGTACCAAGCCGGGCATGGTGTTCGTTGACTCCAAGCGCTCCACTCCATTCGCCGAGCGGCTGAGGAGCGCAACAGAAAAAGGCTCCGCATTCCAGCTCCTCACCGGCGGCATTGCGTCCACCTACAAGAAAGCTCTGGCCCACCGCGAGGCTCTGCGAACGGCCGCAGGACAGACCTCCGAGGTTGGCTTTTCTGCGCAGCCTATTTTGCTCGAAACCACAGGAGAGGCCTTCCTCTCCGATCCTTCACTCTCAGAAGAAGTCTTTGGGCCGACAACCCTTCTGGTTCAGTGCAGTAATGCAGAACAGATGATCCATGCTGCCCAGGGACTGCAAGGTCATCTCACCGCGACCATCCTCGGAACGGAGGAAGACCTCGAACAGCATGCCGAGTTACTGCGCATCCTTGAGACGAAGGTCGGCCGGGTCATCTTCAACAGCTTTCCAACGGGTGTCGAAGTCTGCCACGCCATGGTGCATGGTGGTCCCTATCCTGCGACGTCCGATGGACGTTCGACCTCGGTTGGAAGCCAGGCCATCTTCCGGTTCGCGCGACCGGTGGCGTACCAGGGACTGCCGCAATCGGCGCTTCCGGCAGCGTTGCAGGATGCTAATCCGCTAGGCATTCTGAGGTTGTGGAATGGTGCCTGGACGACGGACGCAAAGGCTTAGCTCGAGTCAGACGGTTGATGATAAATGGTGGGCGAGACAGGGATCGAACCTGTAACCCCGGACTTAGAAGGTCCGTGCTCTATCCAATTGAGCTACTCGCCCCCGTGGAGTTACTTGTCGGAAGAAGGGTTCTGCCCGAGGTGGCGGACGCGCAGGGGGTAGGCATCCGTTGAGTCGATTGTAGCGGAGCCGCGAACTGGTTCAAGCTCTTTGCCGCGAAGGAGATCGACGATGTCCTCCATCGCTAACTCCCAGCGGCGGCGTGCGATCTCGGGCTCAGGGCCGAGGGCAGTGATGTAGAGAGTGAAGGCAAAGCCTTCGAGGGGGCCGCTGAGGTCGAGGAGCGCGGGGCGGAGAACGCACTGGAGCGCGGCTTCTGGATGCTGGAGGCGCTGGGCGCGGCGCATGATGCGGTCGAGGCGGTCCTGCTGCTGGTGAGCGGAGGCGAAGACGGAACGCTCGCGCCAGAGGAGGTCGATGTAGCTGGCGAAGCCGAAGAGGGCGTCCTCTTCAGCGAGCATGAGTTCGAGACGAAGAGCTTCGAGGGCTTCAGCGTGATCGGTGCCGGGGAGGGTCCAGGTGTCGCACTTGGCGGTGAGGAAAGGGGAGCGGGTAGCGTTGAGGGAGCGGAGGGCACGGGCGAGGGTGGGGTTGTGCTCGATTTCGGAGATCTCTGCGATGTCGTAGGGATTGGTCCGGAGATCGAAGAAGCGTGAACCGGTGTCCGGGGCAGACGGGTTCTCAGACCAGGGGACGATTAGCGTCGGTGCTTCGTGCGAACACTCGGCGGTCCATTCAGAGAGCATGAAGCTTTAGGATACGTCAGGCGTGGACTTGAGCGTGAGCCAGGACGAAGCGGAGGGCTGTCTGCTCTGCCCAATAGCCGTCGTCGTGGGTGGAACGATCGGGCGAGGCGAGGAAGGCGCAGTGGCCGCCGTGTTCAGTTTCGAGCAGGGTGATGTGGGGATTGGCTGCGATCTTGTCCCGGGTTTCGTCTGTGAAGCGGATGAAGGGATCGTCGCTGGCGTGGAGGATGAGGGTGGGGATGATGATGTGGTCGAGGACGCGGGCGGCGGCGGCGCGGAAGTAGTAGTCATCGGCGGAACGGAAGCCGGAGTAGAGGGCGGTGATGCGGTCGTCGAACTCGCGGAGAGACGTGATGTTGGAGGCGCGTTGGGGATCGAAGGCGCGAGGGAAGAACATGGTCTTGCGGCGAAAGCGCTTGAGCAGAGCGCGGAGGAACTTGCGTTCATAGATGCGGTTGTGTGGTTCGTGGAGAGCGTCGGCGGAGGCAGCCAGATCGATTGCAGGGGAGACGCCGATGACCGAGTGAAGTTGTGGAGGTGCGGAGGAGCCGAGGTCGCCGGCGAGCTTGAGAACCAGGTTTCCGCCCATGGAGTAGCCAATGAGGGCTACGGATTGGAGGTGCTCGGTGGCGATGAAGTAGCGAAGGACGTGATCGACGTCGGAGGAGAGGCCGGAGTGGTAGAGGGTGGGGGAGAGGCGCGCCATGTCAGCGTAATTACGTCCGCCGCAGTTGCGCATGTTCATACGGACGACGTTGCAGCCGGCGAGCCAGAGCTTGTTCGCGTTGCCGATGACGTACTGGGACCGCGAGGAGCCTTCGAGGCCGTGGAGGATGATCGCGGTGGGACGGGAAGGACGGTCGGGGAGGGGTTGCCAATCGCACTCGCACAGGATCTGGGTAGCGATCTGAGAGCCGTGCGCGGGAGAAACCTGGACGAGCTGCGCGGTGGGCGCGGGTAGAGCGTTGTGGCGCGGAAGGAAGTTGCCGAAGATGGTCTGGAGATGGGCGTTGGCGAGCCAGGGACGCGGGTGGAAGGGCGGGTAGCCTTCGGGCCATGGCGTTTGTGGATCGGGGGCTTGGATTGGGGCGGAGCTGGAAGTCATTTGCGACCTGCGGCTTTGGCGAGCAGCGCGGAGGCGTTGAGGGCTCCTGTGGGTTCGTCCTCGTGCTTGAAGTAGACGTAGAGCTCGGCGTTGGCGGCGAGCTTGGTGAAGCGCTTTGCGAATGCGGAGAGTTCGGTGGGGGTGTAACCGCCGTCGCGGCGCAGGCGGTAGCAGCGGAAGTTGGCGGTGGCGGTGTCGGGGGTTGCGAGATCGTCGCTTTCGGCGATGCAGAGCGCGACGTTGTGTTTGCGGAGGACTTCGTAGGTGGCGTCGGTGAACCAGCTGGGGTGGCGGAACTCGAAGGCGCTTTGGAGATGGGGATTTTCGGCGAAGACGGTGAGGCTGAGAAAGGCGTCGAGCCGAGAGTCGTCGGCGGCGAAGTTGGGTGGGAGTTGGAAGAGGAGAGGGCCGAGCTTGCCGGCGTTGTGAGCGGGGATGATGGAGGCGATGAACTCGGCTAGTGTGGCCTGGCTTTCACGCAGGCGCTGAAAGTGAGTGATGCGTTGCGGAGCTTTGAAGCTGAAGCGGAAGTTTGGCGGTGCGGCGTCGAGCCAGCCTTGCAGTTGCGTCGCGGTGGGGAGAGTGCGGAAGGTGTAGTTCACCTCGACCGAGGTGAGGTGTGCAGCGTAGAAATGGAGGAAGGCGCGGGAGGGGACGTCGGCGGGATAGAAGCCGGGCTTCCAGGTGGGGTAGGCCCAGCCGGAGGTTCCGACGAAGAGATTTGGCGGGGAAGGCGCGAGGGCGGAGGCGGCGGCGGGGATGATCTTAGGTGCGCGCGGCAAACTGGACTCGCTAAGCAATCTGGTGGCTCGACATGCGGTGGACGGCGCGTCGGGGTGAGCGATTGCAGGAAGAGGATTGGGGCGGCTAGTGGGGGTCGAACCCACGACATCCGCTGCCACAGAGCGGCGTTCTGCCACTGAACTATAGCCGCCGTATCGAGTTCGATTGTAGCATCCTACGAAGTAGAAGCGAAGAGGGAGCGTGCGCGATGGCGGTGAGGGCGACAGAACCAGAGATTTTGCCACCGGGCAGGCGAGGGGATGGCGTGCGGCCGCGCATGGGTGGAGGGGGTGGAGCGTTTCGGGATGAGAATCTGGATCTGCTGTCGCGGATTCTGGATACGTGGTTTCGCATTCCGGGAACGAACGTTCGGTTTGGGCTGGATGGGATTATTGGATTTATTCCGGGATTTGGCGATGTGCTGGGCGGGCTGGCAAGCTGCATTATTGTGCTGGCTGCGTATTTCCGCGGAGTTCCGATGATTACGATTGCAAGGATGGTCGCGAACCTTGGGATCGAGGTGGGGGTGGGACTGGTGCCGTTTTTAGGGAACCTGTTTGACATTGGTTGGAGAGCGAACCGGCGAAATTATCACCTGCTGGAGCGGAGTCTTGTGGCGTCGCACCGGGATACGGCGCGCGACTGGTTGTTTATGGGACTGCTGGGATTTGGGTTGCTGGCGCTGGCGATGCTGCCGTTCCTGTTGCTGGTGTGGATCGGTGGATCGTTATTGCACTCTTTGCATGCGCCGGGATGGCGATGAGTTGGTATCATAGGATTGTCGGGGCGTAGCGCAGCCTGGTAGCGCATCTGCTTTGGGAGCAGAGGGTCGGGAGTTCGAATCTCTCCGCCCCGACCAATCAAACATCATGATGCAGACGTGGTATACGGAGGCCTCGCCGCAGTGCGGGGGTGGGGAGGCTTGCGTGCGTAAACGGGTGGCGCAGGCGGCGTGTTGGGTGGCAGGGGTGGGGGGCCTCCCCCCGGGTACTTTTGGACGTAAGGTCTTGAGGGGAAGGGGCATGAGGCCGGACTTGTGTCAGTCCTCTGTTGCCGATTCTCTTGTTAGTGGGTAGTGGTTAGTGGTTAAATGCAACGGCCCGGCGGTGGCCGGGCTGCGGATATTTTGGGTCTACTTCAATTGTACGTGGTTGGGTGGGGTAACTATGCCAAGTTTTTGAAGATTTAATCGCCAGTGTTCATGGGGGTTTTAGCGGTTTTGGGTCGCTCGGGGGGCTTGACAGGTTTTTACGGGGCCGGGGGGGATTCGATGGGTGTACCAGGGAGAGATTCTGGCATTGGGGGCTAGTTGGGGCGGGCTTTCAGCCCTTGGCGGTGTCGCGTGTGGGTACCTGGGCCTTCGGCCCAGGCTGTGATGGGGTTGGGCCTTTGGCCCGTTGAACGGTGATGAGGTTGTGGCGGGGTGCGGAGTTCGGGGTGCTGGTGCAGGCGGAGGGCTTTGAGAGAGGCCATGGGTGCATTGCGGACGTTCATGCCGATGAGCGCTCGGCGGTTTGCATTTCCACGCTCAAGACGTCACTCTTGAGGAAGCGGAGGTAGGGTGCAAGAGGATCAAACTGCTATCCAGAAAAAGCTGGCGAATTTCTTTTTGAGGATGTCGACCGTTCAAGTCCGGGCTCTGTTGCTGGATTATGACGGAACGCTGGCACCGTTTCGCACTGATCCTGCTACCGCGATTCCGTATCCCGGCGTGAGAGAAGTTCTTCAGCGCATCAAGGGTTGTGAGCGCAGCAAAGTGATCCTCGTGAGTGGTCGAAGGGCCCAGGAAGTGAGTCAGCTGCTTGGCTTGGATAACATCGAAATATGGGGTTGTCATGGGATGGAGCATCTCACTTCAACGGGAGTTCTTGAGACGACCAAGCCGGATTCAAGAACCTCTGAGGCTTTGGCGAGCGTGCGGGGTGGGTTTGTCGATCGCGGCCTGACAGCGCTCATTGAAGATAAGCCAACCGGACATGCGGTGCATTGGAGGGGACTGGCAGCGGATCAGGCAGATCGTATACGGCTGACCGGTGAGGCCGTCTGGTCCGAAACTGCCGACAAAGACGTGCTGAGGATTCTTCACTTTGATGGAGGCATTGAGATATGCGCTTCCGCGATGAATAAAGGAGATGTGGTTCGCCTGATCGCCGCTGGACTCGGAGACTCGCACGCGATGGCATACCTCGGTGACGATGTAACCGACGAAGATGCCTTCCTGGCGCTCCGTGGCATTGGACTCAGCGTGCTCGTGAGAGAAGCCAGTCGCAACACAAACGCCGATGTTTGGATCCGTCCTCCAGACGACGTCATTGAATTTCTGGACAGATGGGAACAAGCATGCCAAAACCACTTCTGAGTAGCGCGAAGCAACGGATGATCATTGTCTCGAATCGTCTGCCGATCACGATTGCTTGCCACGACGGCCAGCTCAAGATTGAACCAAGCTCCGGCGGATTGGTCACCGCACTCCGCCCGCTGCTGCATGACAGCGCCGGCGTCTGGGTCGGATGGACGGGGACTGACGATTCAGAAGCGATCGAGCAGCTCCTGCTGGAACACTCGAAGGCATCGAATTTCGCGATGGTTCCGGTCTTCATGAGTGATGAAGAGCGACAGCGTTTCTACTATGGTTTCTCCAACGAGGTTCTGTGGCCGCTCTTTCACGACCTGCAATCGCAGTGTAATTTTGATCCTTCCTATTGGGAGACATACTTCTCACTCAATCAGCGGTACGCGGCCAAAGTAACGTCTCTCGCGGAGCCGGGAGATCTCGTCTGGGTCCACGATTATCACTTGATGTCCACTGCAACCTGCCTGCGACAGCTTGGCAGCAAACATCGGCTGATCTACTTCCATCACATTCCATTTCCGAGCCCGGACATCTTCGAAAAACTTCCGTGGCGCAAGGAGATTCTGACGTCTCTTCTGGATTTCGATGTGGTCGGCTTCCAAACAATGCGAGACCGCCGAAACTTTGTCGCGTGTTTGCGGAAGTTCGTTAAGGAAGTCGAAGTTGAAAATGTCGAGAACCATATTCTGGTGAAGGAACCGGGCCGCAATACGGTTGTCGGTGCATTTCCCATCAGCATCGACTTCGATGAGTTCGCTGACGCGGCTGCGGAGGAGCCGGTTAAAGTCCGGGCGGATGAGATCATTGCGAGCGTGGCTCCGGCCCGCATCATCCTGGGGGTGGACCGGCTTGACTATACCAAGGGTCTTCCCGAGCGGCTCGCCGCGTTTCGTTACCTGCTGGAGCAGTATCCGGACTTGCGGCGAAGGGTCGCGCTTGTCCAGATCGTCGTTCCCAGCCGGGAGGACATTCCGAAGTACGAAGAGCTGAAGGGGCAGATCGAGAGACTGGTGAGCCAGATCAACGGACAGTTTGGTGACCCCGGGTGGGTGCCGATTCACTATATTCATCGCTCTCTTGAGCGCGCAGAGCTCCTGGCCTACTATCGCGCGGCGGATATCGCGCTGGTCACGCCGCTCAAAGATGGAATGAATCTCGTGTCGAAGGAGTATTGCGCCGCAAGAGTGGACAACGACGGTGTGCTCATTTTGAGCGAGTTTGCGGGCTCTGCCGTGCAACTGCACCAGGGGGCGCTGCTGGTCAATCCCAACCACACGGCCGAAGTGGCGCGCACGCTGCACCTCGCATTCGAGATGCCTCTGCACGAAAGGCAGCTCCGGATGCGTCAGTTGAGAGCGAAGGTTCGCAAAGAGAACATCTTTGTCTGGCGCGATGCGTTCGCTCGCAGTGTGGAATTGGTCCGGGATCTGTAGCTCGAAGAGGCATGCGGTTCCGGGATGAGAAATCACGGCACGATTTGTTTCGGGCGCGGAGCGGCGTTTATTTTTTGGAACTTTTGGATGCCCGCTAACGTTCCCTTCTTTATAAAGTCAATCTGGCACGAGACTTCAAGCAGTGAGCAGCAGGACGCAGCCATAGGTTGGAACGTTATTTTCGCGCGGCTGACGGGTTGCGACGGATTTTCGCTGAATCGGGCCGGGTACCTTGGATTCGCAAAGGAGAGTGACAATGATTCCTGCAGGGCTGGCCGTGGGGAGTTTCTGGAGACGTGAAAAGCGCAATGGGGCGCGAAGGGTGACGGGGATTCTGGGGGCGGGAGCTGCGTTGATGGCGGGGTGGTGCCTGATGCAGGCTGCTCCGGTGCGGGCGCAGGCGGGGCCGAAGGCGGAGATTGAGGGGACATGGCAGGGGACGCTGCATGTGCCGCAGAAGGACTTGCGGATTGTGCTGAAGGTGACGAAGACGGATGCAGGAGCGCTGCAGGCGGTGAATTACAGCATTGACCAGGGGGGACAGCCGCTCCCGGTTTCAAGCATTACGTTTCACGATGGAGAGCTGAAGTTTGCG
>Ga0207933_1001634_pt1 | contig 16291 bp, 13 predicted proteins | sample NGESurdeep092012_4_FD_184488 | JGI IMG/M metagenome (GOLD analysis project Ga0207933, IMG submission 184488) | Arctic peat soil microbial communities from Barrow, Alaska - NGEE Surface sample F53-3 deep-092012 (SPAdes) | ecosystem: Environmental > Terrestrial > Soil > Wetlands > Peat ...
ATCGCGCAGGAGGTGCAGACCAACCTCTATCCGCGCTCGCCGGTGTCCTTCGCGCAGCTGGAGATGCATGGCGTGTGCATGCCGGCGCGCACCGTCAGCGGGGACTACTTCGATTTCATCTTTGAACAGAGAAGAGGGCAGGGCCAGGGAAGCGGCCTCTGCCTCGCGTTTGGCGATATCAGCGGGAAGGGCATTTCGGCGGCGATGCTGATGGCGTCACTGCATTCGGCGGTGCGCGCCTTCAGCCTGAACACGGAAGAGGACACGATTGCGCCGCCGTCGCCGGCGCTGCTGCTGGAGCTGCTGAACCGGCATCTGTATCGCAGCACGGCGCCGGAGAAGTATGCCACGCTCTTCCTGGCGTACTACGATGTCGCGAGCCGGAAGCTGACGTATTCGAACGGAGGGCACCTGCCGCCGCTGGTGATCTCGACCGATGGACGTGTGCAGGCGCTGGATTGCGGTGGCCCGGTGGTGGGCCTGCTGAATGGATTGGAGTATGAGGAGGCGACGATCGAGCTGCAACCCGGCGATCTGATGATGGCCTTCACGGATGGACTTACGGAGCCGGAGAATGAGACGGGCGAGTTCGGCGAGCAGCGGCTGCTCGACTACGTTCGCGTGAACAAGGATGAGCCGCTGCCCGAGCTGGTGGCAGGCGCGCTGAAGACGGTGCAGGCGTGGGTGGGCAACCAGGAGCAGCCCGACGATATGACGCTGCTGCTGGTGCGGCAGATTTAGTTCGGAAGAATTAAGCTGGGCAGATTTGATTTCGGATCGGGGCGAGCTTGTCATGCTCGTGCGCCTTCGATAGCCTCGCGTTAGAGCATTTCTCCTATTGCTGTGATCTAGGTAGAGGATGCGAGTGCCGTTTTCATTGGAGAAAACGGCCATAAGAGCCGTTCTTTCGCTATACACCCATAGGAGAAATGCTCTAATGCCTGCACACTTCACTCCCGAGGCCTTCAAGTTTCTTCGCGGGCTGGCGCGTCATAACGATCGTCCGTGGTTTGAGCAGCGCCGTTCGGTCTACGAGAGTGAGTTGAAGAAGCCGATGCTGGCGCTGATCGACGAGATCACGCAGGCCATGGCCGAGTTTGCGCCTGAACATATGCGACCCGCGCACAAGACGATGATGCGGATTTATCGCGATATTCGTTTCGCGGCGGACAAGCGGCCGTACAAGACGCACATGTCGGCATGGTGGTCGCGGCGCGGCATGGAGAAGACCTCGGGCGGTGGCTTCTACATGCACTTCGGGCCGAAGGAGTGTTTTCTGGCCGCGGGCGTCTATATGCCGGAGCGCGATCAACTGCTGGCGCTGCGGCGATGGATGGCGGAGCACCACGGCGAGTATCGGGCGATGACGGCGAAGTTGCTGAAGCCGCGTTCCAAAAGCGTGCAGGCGATGCAAACGATCGATGCGGACGCATTGACGCGGATGCCCAAGGGGTTTCCGGCCGACCATCCGGCGGACGAGCTGCTGCGCGCGCGCAACTGGGGTCTGCGCTCGGTGCTGCCAGCGGAGCTTGCGCTCGAACCGGGGCTGGCGCGCGAGATTATTCGGAGGTTCCGGCTGATGGCTCCGGTAGTAGACGTACTGAACAAGGGCATTCTGAGCGGCGTTCCGGCGAGCGACCGAGGGGTGCAGCGAGTAGTGGCGAACCGGCTGCTGTGAAGCCTCAAAACGACCGGGAATGCCGGTTTGCCGACGAAAATGGGACAAAACTGGGTACTAAAGGATAAAAGACCGCAAAATACCTGTGGAAACGGGCGATTTACCGTTGACAAAGCGCTCGCAAAGGTTGAAGGTGAATCACGGCGCGGTTCTCCGCACCCGCATAAACACTGGCGATTCGCCCTTCTCAGAGCGGGTTAGGTGCTGAAGGCGGCAGCGGCCGAAGGCCCAGGTATCTCACTCGATCCAAAAAGGAGTCCCTCAAAATGGCAAAAGGAATGACCAAGACACAGCTTGTCCGCGCAATGGCGGAGAAGCTCGAGCTGACCAGCAAGCAGACTGCGAATTTTTTCCAGACGCTCGCCGACACAGCGGTAAAAGAGACGAAGAAGAACGGCGAGTTCACGATTCCTGGACTCGGCAAGCTGGTGAAGGCGGAGCGCAAGGCGCGCATCGGCCGCAACCCGCAGACCGGCGAGGCTATCAAGATCAAGGCGAAGACCGTGGTGAAGTTCCGCGTGGCCAAGGCCGCCAAGGACACCATCGCGCCGCCCAAGAAGTAACCGCTACACTAAACGACGAACGCCGGAGACGCGCCCGCATGCTCTCCGGCGTTCGTGTTTTTGGACGTCGATATTGTTGCGAATTATCGGCGAACGCTTATTGGGCGGCGGGGACTTCGGGCACCGCTTGCGGGCGTGGCAGCAGCGCGCGCACGACGATGGAGATGCCGAGCGAGATGAGAATGCCGCGGATGAGGGTGTTGGAGTTGAGACCCCAGCCGAAGACGGCGAACGTGATGACCGCGCCCAGCACGTAGATCTCGCCGAGCATGCCTTGCAGCCAGCGTGGATGCGCTCCGCCGGAAGGAACCTGGGGCGTGGGCGCGGGAAGAAAACGTGGAACGCGCGCCCGGTAGGCGCGGTAGGTGTCGCCGAGCTGCGCGCTGAGAAACGACTCTTCGGCGAGCGCAAGCCGGATCTGAAAGAGCCAGACGAGAACAACGCAGAAGATGGCGCCCGAGGGCGGCATGAGAATGGCGAGACCGAAGGTGTGCAGGAGCAGGCCGAGATAGAGCGGGTTGCGCGTGCGGCGATACGGGCCGTCGGCGAGCAGAGTGTGGCTGTGCATCCTTTGCGACTGAACGACGCCGGCGCCGACGTAGGCCGATGCCCAGAGGCGCAGCCACGCGGCCAGCGCAAGCAGAGCGATGGCGACGAGGAGCACGGTGTTGGTAGCGGCGCTGAAGGTGAGCCAGCCGGATCGATAGAGCAGCGAAGAGAGCGCGAGCCACGTCGTCGTGCGCGTCCATCCGAGCGAGGAGCACCACGGCGCCCAGAAGCCGAGCGCGATGATGATGCCGAGGATGAAAAAACGAAGGCGAAAATCGAGAGCGGTGGATCGCATCAGAAACTGTCTATTCCTATCTCGCCTCCGCGCATGGGTTGGGCATCGAGCGCCACGGCGGAGAGTTTGTCGATCTGCGTCGGCTGCGCCTCGTTCTTGTAGATCACGCCGCCCTTCATCACAAAGGATACGTGTTCGAGCACGCGGATGTCTTTGAGCGGGTCGCCGCTGACGGCGATCACGTCGGCCCACTTGCCAGGATCGAGCGAGCCGGTGCGATCGGTCCATCCCATCAGGTCGGCGGCGTTGAGCGTTGTGGTTTGCAGCGCGGCCAGCGGCGACATGCCGTACTGGTTTACATAGACGTCGAGCTCGTGCGCGTTGAGCCCATGCGGATAAACCGCGGCGTCCGTGCCCATCGCAATCTTCACGCCGGCGGCGATGGCGCGTTTCTGGTTGGCCTTCATCGCGTTGCTGACGTCGGTCATCTTCTGCTGATAGAGCGCGGGCAGGTGGCCGTACTGGCGCATCCAGTCGACGAGGTACGCCGTGGGCACGAGATAGGTGCCGTGGGCTTTCATGGCGGCGATGTCTGCGTCGTTGATATAGCTGCCGTGCTCAATGGAGTCGACGCCGGCCTCGGTGGCCCAGAGGATGGCCTGCGCGCCATGCGCGTGTGCGGCGACCTTGCGGCCGAGACGATGCGCGTCGGCGACGATGGCCTGCATCTCTTCGAGCGTGTACTGCGAAGCCTGCGGATCGTCGCCCTTGGACAGCACGCCGCCGGATGCGGCGATCTTGATGAGGTCCGCACCGTACTTGATGTTCTGGCGAACCATGTGCTGCACGCCGGCGATGCCGTCGGCTACGCCTTCGCCCTGTACGTGATATTGGTACGGCAGCAGATTCTCATCCATGTGTCCGCCGGTGATGCCAAGCGCCGGACCGGAGACCTGCATGTGCGGGCCGGGGATGTGGCCGGCGTTGATCTCGTCGCGCAGCGCGACGTCGGTGAAGTCGTTGGCCGCGACGTTGCGCACGGTGGTGAAGCCGGCATCGAGCGTGGTCTTCGCGTTTTCGACGCCGAGGATGGCTTCTTTGCCGGGCGTCATGGAGAGCTCGAAGTAAGGATCGAAGTCGTTGGCCATGGTGAGGTGCACGTGCACGTCGATCATGCCGGGAAGCACGGTGTATTGCGAGAGATCGATGACGCGGTCGTCAGCCTTTGCGGGCGTGTCGGCGGTGCGCACGAGAGCGACGATGCGATCGTTTTGGACGATGATCGTCTCGTCGGGCGTCTCCTTGCCGGTGTGAACGTCGATGACGTGGCCGGCGCGAATCAGCGTGCGCGCGGCCGAGGGTTGATAGCTTGGCTGCGCCAACGCGGTGCAGGCGAGGAAGGCTGGAGCGGCGAACAATACACACAGGGCCCGCTGAAGGTTGTGTCGCATCTTTTTCACCTCTGGAATGATTTGTACCCGCTATCCTACCTCGAATGAAGGTGCGTGAAGGAGAGGGAATTCGGGTGAAACGAAGGGGCGAGGTAGACGGAAAGAAACGCTGTGCCTGGGCGCAGAAGGATGCGACGATGCGCGCCTATCACGACGAGGAGTGGGGCGTTCCGGTGCACGACAGCCGCGCACTGTGGGAGATGCTGATGCTCGAAGGCTTCCAGGCCGGGCTGGCGTGGATCGTCATCCTGCGCAAGCGCGATGCCTTCCGCAAGGCCTTTCGCAACTTCGATCCGAAGAAGGTTGCGCGCTTTACCGAAGCGGACATCGCACGGCTGCTCGGCGATGCGGGGATTGTCCGTTCACGCGCGAAGATTGAGGCGACGATTGCGGGCGCGAGGATCTATCTGGCCATGCAAAAGGCAGGAGAAGACTTCGCCGCGTTTGCGTGGAGCTTCGTGGACGGCAAGGCGATCCAGAACAGCGGGCCGGTGCCGGCGAGCACGGCGCTGTCGGAAAAGATCTCCAAGGAGCTTAAGCGGCGCGGATTTAAATTCGTTGGGCCGACCATCGTCTACGCGTGGATGCAGGCGGTCGGCCTGGTCAACGATCATGCGGCCGATTGCTTCCGGCGCAAGGCGGTCACGCGGACGGACGGGTCCCGAGCGCGGTGAGGATGGCGTCGAAGTCGTCGACGCCGCTGTACTCGATGATGACTTTGCCGCGGCCCTTCTTGTCGTCGATGGTGACCTTCAGGCCAAGCGCGCGGCGGAGTTGATCTTCTGCCTCGCGCACGTTGGGGTCGATCGGCTTCGCGGACGGCGCGGATCTTGTGGAGCTCTCCGGATTGAGCAGGCCCTGAATGTACTTCTCCGTCGAACGCACGGAGAGATGCAGCGCGAGAACCTTCTGCGCGGCGGGCGTGACCTGTTCTGGAGGAAGCGCGAGCAGAGCGCGGGCGTGGCCGAAGCTGAGCTCGCCGGATTCGACGTGCCTCTGAACTTCCTCAGGAAGGCGCAGCAGGCGAAGGAAGTTGGAGACGGAGGCGCGGTCCTTGCCGGTGCGCTCGGCCATCTGCTCCTGCGTCATCTTGAAGTCCTGGCTGAGGCGCTGGTAGGCGTGCGCCTGCTCCATGGGGTTCAGGTCGGCGCGCTGCAGGTTTTCGACGATGGTCATCTCCATCGCCTGCACGTCGGAGACCTCGCGCACAACGGCGGGGATGGTGGCTTTGCCGGCGCGCCGGCTGGCCAGCAGACGGCGCTCGCCGTTGATGAGCGTGTATCGCCCATTACCGCCCCGGCGTACGATTATCGGCTGGATGACCCCGGTGGAGGCGATGGAGATGGCCAGCTCGGACATCTTCGACTCATCGAAGCTGGTGCGGGTCTGGAAGGGGTTGCGGTCGATGCGGTCGAGCTCGATCTCGAGCGGCTTGCCGGAGGGGGTGGGCTCGGCTGCGGCGGCGAGGGCGATGGGCGCGGCGGGTTTGGAGGGAAGGAGCGACTCGAGGCCTCGACCGAGGGCTCGGCGCTTGGGGTCGGCTGAGGAGCTGTTGGACATTCTTGTCGCCTTTCTGCTCTGTTTTCAATAACTTATGGGGCAACCCGCACGAAACGATCCGGGCTAGGAATCCTTCGCGAATGGCCATGCGCGGCGGCTCTTAGGCGTGGTGATGATGGGCCGGTCGGGGACTGGCGAGACGTCGTCGACGATGAGCTTGCGCGGAGCGGGGGTCTTGGCCTTGATGCCGTAGCGCTTGAGCAGCTCGACGGCCAGCTCCTGATAGGCCTCGGCGCCGCGGGAGCGGGGATCGTAGAGGAAGACGGGTTTGCCGTGGCTGGGGGCTTCGGCGAGCCGGACATTGCGCGGGATCGTTGTCGCGAAGAGCTTGTCAGCAAAGAAGTTACGCAGGTTTTCGCGGACCTGTTGGGAGAGGTTCGTGCGCTCGTCGAACATGGTGAGGAGCACGCCTTCGAGGCCGAGGCCGGGGTTAAAGGCGGCGGCCACGCGATCAAGCGTGGAGATGAGCTCGGAGATGCCTTCGAGGGCGAAGTACTCAGCCTGCATAGGCACGAGGAGGCGGTCGGCGGCGACTAGCGCGTTGAGGGTGAGGAGGTCGAGCGCGGGCGGGCAGTCGAGAAAGATGAAGCGGTAGCTGGAGCGGATGGGCTCGAGCGCCTCGCGCAGGTAGAACTCGCGGCGGTCGGCCGAGACCAGTTCGACATTGGCGCCGATCATGTTCTTGGTGCCGGGGATCAGAGAAAGATTGTCGATCTCGGTCTTGAGCGTGACCTCGGCGGGAGCGGCTAGGCCGACGAGAAGATCGTAGGCGGAGGCGCGGTCTTCATCGCGGGCGACGCCGAGACCGGCGGTGGTGTTGGCCTGGGGGTCGCAGTCGATGAGGAGGGTGGAGAGGCCCTGCATGGCCACAGCCGCGGCCAGATTGATGGCCGTGGTCGTCTTGCCGACGCCGCCTTTCTGGTTCACGACGGCAATGACGGTGGCTTTGGGAGTGGGTGAGTCAGGCATTCCTTGGTCCCGGAATCAAATGATGCGATGACCCTCAGGCTAGCAGATCGCCGCTCGATTTGCCGCGGAGGATGTTCCACGTGGAACGTTCAGGTTTCGAGATCGCGGCGAGGCCTGGGCCTCACGCCTTGAAATCTGGCCAGATCGGGCGAGTGGAAGCGGCGTTTGAAGGATTTCTGGGGAAGATCCCGCCTGCGCCCCCATAAGAAGAGCAGAATGAGCACGATGCCGGCGAAGATCAGGCCGGGGGCAAGCCAGAGGTGGACGTCCAGGAAGGCGAGCAGGCGCGCCCAAAGCCGCGCCACCAGGGCGCTTCCGGCAATAGGAAGCCGTTCCCCTGCTTGCGCCAGGAGGTTCTTTGAATCGAGGAGGAGAAAAAGAACTACAGACCTGCGGGAGCGCACTGCAGAAGCTCCTGTTGTATGCCGCGTCCTGGGACTGCTTTGGTCGCAGGATCGCTCTTCTATTTAGCCATAGAATCGGTAACTTACAGCCATAGCATCGGTAACTTACCGCCGAAGATTGCTTTGATGGCATGGAATGTACCACGTGGAACATCAGGGTTTGCGCCACAGGATCAGGCGGCGATGCTCAGACTCCGGCAGGGCGACTACCTCGGCTGCTGGGGGAGTTTCCATCGCCTTGCCGGCCAGAATCGCCAGCCAACCGCCGGGGTTCAGGCGCTTTTCGGCCTGTTCGAGCGAGATCTCCATGCGGTCGACGGCGCGCAGGGTGACTGCCTCAAAGGTGCGTTCCGCGGGCATCTCCTCGACGCGCCGAGGCCAGACCTCGGTCTGGAGCGAAAGCGTTCGGACGGCTTCGCGCAGAAATGCGGCCTTGCGTACCTGCGACTCCGCCAGCGTGACCTGCACGTGGGGAAGTAAAAGCTGGATGGGCAGGCCGGGAAGACCCGCTCCTGAGCCGTAGTCCAACAGTTTGGCGTCGCGCGACAGGCGTTCGACGAGGTGAAGGCCGGTAAAGAGACTCTCGCCAAAGTGGCGCTGAACGATCTCCTCCGGCGAGCGGATTGAGGTCAGGTTGACGCGACGGTTCCAGCGCAGCAGAAGATCGAGATAGGCGGAGAGTTGGTCGAGCAGGAGGGGCAGCAGAGGGAAGTGGCCGCTGGGAGCTTGCGGAGGGAGGAAGGGCTCGAGCAGGGTCGCGATCTGGCCGGTCGAGAGCGCCGTCACCAGGCTAAGACTCCTTGGCTGCGATGGCGGCTGCGACGTCTGCGGTCAGCCCCGCATGCTGCTGGGCTTCGGCAATCAGCCGCGAAAAGATCGCACTGGAGGCTCGGCTGATGTCGACGCTTCGCTCCGGGTGCCACTGCACGCCGAGCACAAACCACGGGTCGCGCGGGTCGTAGGCGCGTTCGACGGCCTCGATGACGCCATCCTCCGGGCAGCGGGCGACGATACGCAGGTACTGGCCGGGCTCGGCGATGGCCTGGTGATGGCTGGAGTTGACCGGAAGCCAGCGGAATCCGCGCTTCTCAGGCGCCTCGTCCGCTGTCAAAAGCGACGCCAGCAAGCTCTCCGGAGCGATCTCCGCCGAGTGCGCGACCGCGACCTGACGGCCGGCCGAGTGGTTGACGGGCAGTGGCAAAAGATCTTGCAGAAGGGAACCACCCTGGTAAACATTGAGCGACTGAACTCCGTAGCAGATGGCGAGAACCGGCAGGCGATGGCGCTCGCTCTCCTCGAGCAGCGTCCAGTCGGCGGCCTCGCGCGCGGGATCCGCTTTGTTGGTTGCGGGGTTGAGTTCGGCGCCAAAGCGGGCTGGATCTACATCCGCCGGACTGCCAGGCAGAAGCACCCCAGCGCAGCCGCGCGCCAGCTCGCGAAGCGCAGCGGGGCTGGAATTTAAATCGACTTTGACGGCCTCTCCGCCAGCGCGCTCCACCGCGGCGGCGTACATCGGCCAGGAGCGCTGGTTGTAGCTCTCGTCAGCGCTTGTAGGCAGCGGAATGGCGATGCGGGGGCGGCTCATTGTCTCCATTTTCGCACCGCCAGCGTGCGGCTACGCACAATTTCGAACGCGACTATTTGCCGATGCAGAAGGTCGAGAAGATGCGAGTCAGGATGTCCTCGGTCGTAGTCTGGCCGGTGAGGCTGTCGAGCGCGCGCAGAGCCTGGTGCAGGTCGACGAGGAGAAGCTCATGGGCAAGGCGGTCGTCGTTGGCTCGGGCAGCCGCCGCCAGCGCGGCCAGCGCGTCGTCGACCGCCTGGCGCTGGCGAAGCGTGTTCAAAACGCCCTCGCCGGCGGGCGAACCGGCGGCTTGCAGCACGCGCAGTATGGCGGCCCGCAAGGCTTCGACGCCTTCGCCGGTGTGAGCTGACGTCAGCAATTTCTCTCCAGCGGCCTCGCTGGGGTTACTCTCTGGATGCTCCGGCAGCAGATCGATCTTGTTGTGGACGGCCAGGTGCGGGCGGCCAGCGAGCGATTCGAGCAGAGACAGCTCTTCGGCGCTCACCGGCTGGGTGCAGTCGAGCACAAGAAGCACGAGATCGGCGTCCGCCATTGCCTCCCGCGAGCGAGCGATGCCCATCTCCTCGGCCTGGTCGGCGGCGGCCTCGCCCGTGAGGCGCAGCCCGGCTGTATCGATGAGCCGCACTGGAATGCCGCCGATGGCAACCGCCTCTTCGACCGTGTCGCGGGTGGTGCCGGGGACGGGGGTGACGATGGCGCGTTCACGCTCCAGCAGGCGGTTGAACAGCGAGCTCTTGCCGACGTTCGGCCGGCCCACCAGCGCCAGCGCAGCTCCTTCGCGCAGCCGATGACCGCGCGCGTAGCTGGCGGCGAGCGTCTCCAGCGACGCCCGTACCTCAGCCACGGTTGCGGCAATCGTCTGCGGCGCAACGATGTCCACGTCGTCAAGCTCCCCGACCGCGAAGTCCATTCCAGCTTCGAGCAGCGCAATCAGGTGCAGCAGCCGCTCTTTGACAGGCGCAACCCGCCGCGAGAGTGCGCCGCCGAGCTGCTGCGCGGCCATGCGCGCCTGCTCCAGCGTCTGCGCCGCGATAAGATCCTGAATTGCCTCGGCCTGGGTCAGATCGATGCGGTGATTCAGAAAGGCCCGCTGGGTGAACTCGCCCGGCCCGGCCAGCCGTGCGCCTGCGGCCAGCGCGCCCCGCAGCAGGGTCTCAAGCACGACAGGGGAGCCGTGCGCGGCGATCTCAACGACATCCTCACCGGTATAGGAGTGCGGCGCGCGAAAGGCCGTGACGACGGCCTCGTCGATGGCATTGGCGGAATCGGCGTTGGGGCTTGCGGGGTCGAGAACGCTGGCCATGCGGACGCGCCCAGCCTCCAGCGGCCCGCTCAGCCGGACTAGTTGCGCGGCAATCGCCATAGCCTCGGGGCCGGAGAGGCGAACGATGCCGATGCCGCCGCGTCCGGGCGGGGTTGCGACTGCCGCAATGGTGTCGGTTGGATCTGTTGGGGCGGTTAGATCGTGCGAAGGAGTTGGCGGAGCCGCGTCAGATTCAGAGGCCATTGCTCAGGATGGTATATCGCCAGTCGGCTACGTGAGCCAAGCGACGAGTCAATGGCCGCCGTGGTAGGGATGTCCGGACCAGATGGTAGTCGCGCGATAGATCTGCTCGGCGGCCAGGACGGCGGCGAGCTCGTGCGGCAGGGTCATCTTCCCAAAGCTGAGCAGAAGGTCGGCGCGATGGTGGGCGGCGGCGGTCCAGCCATCTGCCGGCCCAATCGCGAGGACCAGCTGCTGCACTCCGCGATCGCGCACCTGGGTCAGCTCGCTCGCGAAGTCCTCTGAATTGAGTTGTTTACCCTGGCTATCGGAGAGCACGAGGAACGCCGGCGAACGGCCACGCCGCTTTTCCGCCCAGACCCAGAAGGCGGCTTCACTGCGAAACTCCTCGTAGGCGGCTGGCAGGGACTTCGAAATGCGCGCGAGATAGTCGTTCAACAGATGGCGTGAAGGTTCCGAGGCGCGCCATAGCCTCGGCCGGATAACTGATAGGACAATCTCCACGGTAAACCCCAAATTCTTCCAAGTTTAGCGTTTGTCGGGGCGATCGGGTGTCTCCGTTTTTTGGAAGACTTCTACGGAAGCAGAGAGATTCTTCCTACCACGAAAGCGGCAACTGCTTTGTCTACAGTGTCATTCCAGATTTACAAAGTGGCAAGAAAAGTGCATGGATACTCACGCCATGTCCAAAATGCCGACCTCATCTCTATCGAGGCGGCATCGATTCAGTCTCAAAGGAGTCTTTTGTGCGATCTTTTCTCCGTTGTCTTTTCGTCTGTCTTTGTATCGTCGTCCTGCTGCCGTTCGTAGGCTCGGCGCAGGACCAGTCCTCGGTGACCGGTAGTTTGAACGGAACGGTTACGGACCCAACCGGCGCGGCCATTCCTGGCGCCAATGTGATGATCGCAGGCCCACAGGGCACGATCAAGACCCATACGGATAACCTGGGGCGTTTCACGGTGGGGACCCTTCGCCCGGGTTACTACGATGTTACGGTGGACAAGCCGGGCTTCAGTACGGTTGAGGCTAAGCACAATGAGGTGACCGTGAGCGTCGCCTCGACCCTGTCCTTGAAGATGGGCGTCGGCAATGCTTCCACGACCGTCGAGGTAAGCGCGGCTGCCGTGCAGCTCGACACCCAGTCGACGGCGATCACCTCCAACCTGACCGACACCTTCTATAACAGCGTCCCGATGCAGCGGAATGTGAGCGCGATCTTCTACGCGGCTCCCGGCGTTGAGTATGGCCAGGTGGCCGGCACCGCGAACCAGATGGGACCCGGCCAGTCCAATCCATCCATCGGCGGCGCTTCCAGCCTTGAGAATCTGTATGTCGTGGACGGCGTTACGATCACCGACCAGGCGTTCGGCAGCATCGGCACCTACAACCGCTACCACGGCGCGCTGGGCACGGGCATCAATCTTGCCTTCGTTAAAGAGGTTGACGTCAAGACCACCGCCTTCGAGCCGCAGTACGGCAAGGCGACCGGCGGCATCGTGCAGATCGTCACCAAGTCGGGCGGCAACGCGTATCACGGTGCACTCAGCGCCTACTTCGCTCCCAACGCCTTTTACGCCGGGCGCTATCAGTTTTATCAATTCGGCTATCTCTTGAGCTCGCCCTACTCGACGCTCGCCAGTCCTGCCCTGGAAGCTTCCGCTGAGATCGGCGGCTATGTCCCGCACTTCAGGAACAAGCTCTTCTTCTTCGGCGCCTTCGATCCTTCTCTTTCCCAGACCTATGAACTGGCCAACCCGAACGCGCCGGCAGCCTCGGTAGCGCTAGGTACAGTTCACTACAGCGCCACCTCGATGAACTGGGCCGGCAAGCTGACCTACAAGCTCAGTGACCGCACAACGCTTGAAGGGTCGAGCTTCGGCGACCCCTCCCGGCACAATGCGGTTCCCGACACTCTTTCGAGCGTCAGCCCCATCTCCGCGACCAGCTCCTATAACTACGGCTCTCGCGACTCGGTCCTGCGCCTTGACTCCGCCCTGACTTCCACCTGGACGGTCGACGCCTCCTACGCCTACAACCATAACCACTTCAGTGAGACGCCCTCGGTCAATGGCTACGGCGTCACTAACACTATTCCTACGTACACGGGCGGCTCATCCACATCAAGCGGCTTCGGCGCGTTCGAGCCGTCCATCAATAACACCTACAGCATCGCCGCCAACACCTCCAAGATCGTGCGGCTCTTCGGTCAGCACACGCTGTCGGTCGGCTACGCCTATGATCACACCGACTTCGTGGATTCGCCGTCGCGCTCCGGTCCCCTCTACGCAATTCCAACGAAGAACGCTGCGGGAACAACCCTCACGGATATCTACTCCAACATTCCCGCGAACGCGCCGGGTTCGCTCACCAATGCCCAGTTTTCAATCGCGGCTGCGAATCCCAAGGATTTGACGGACCATACCTGCACCCAATGTCCGCTTATCAACGGAATCAGCTCTTATGCCTCGGTCACTCGCGGCACGTATGTCGGCCTCTTCGTCAACGCCTTCGGCCGCTATCACTCGGCTTATGGCGAGGACGTCTACGAGTTGAACCGCTACATGACCTTCGACCTTGGCGTCCGTTGGGAGAACCAGCGCGTGGGGGGGTCTCTCCTCAACTACTCCTTCGGCCCCAGCTGGTCCCCTCGCATCGGCGTCAATATCGATCCGACCGGCGATCAGAAGAGCAAGCTGTTCTTCAACTACGGACGTAACTTCTGGGCCATGCCGCTCGACGCAGCCATCCGCCAACTCGGCAACGAGCAGGACGATACCAGCTACGACTTCGTTCCGACTGTGAACTCGGATGGAACGATCAGTGTGGCGACCGATGACAACAACACCCTGAATGGCCTGCCGAAGTCCACGACCGACGGAGTCGTAGCCAACTTCGGAAACCCGAACTTCAGCTCCTCCACCGGCGAAGGAATTGTTCCGGGCACCAAGCAGGAGTATGAGAACGAGTGGGTGGCCGGCTTCGAGCGCAACATCGGCAGCTCGATCGTCCTCAAGGCCCGCTACACCGACCGCCGTCTCGCCAGAATCATCGAGGACATCGGCTCGCAATCGCCCGAGGGTTCGCAGATTATTCCGCATTACAACGGCGGTATTACTAACCCAGGCCCGAACACTGATATCGCGGTGAATGAGCAGGAGGTTACCTACACGCAGGCGCAGTTCCTGGCAGCGAATCCTGGCCAGGTAATCCAGAGCAAGCCCGCAACGGACACTTCCCCGGCCGTCGTTGGCAACTACGTTCCGGTGATGCCGGGCTGTACAGATCACAATGACACCTTCTTTGCCGTCGGCGGTCCCTTCCTGGATTCCTTCAACCAGCCCGTCGGAGGCGCCTGCTTCACAAATCTGAGCACTGCCGATGCCGGGCCGGGGGACGGGATCCCAGATGGCTTCGTCAAGCCGGTTCGCCGCTACAACGCGGTCGAGTTCGAGGTGATCAAGCGGTTCAACAATCACTGGCTCGCGAACGTCAACTTCCGCTGGGGCAACCTGTGGGGCAACTATGAGGGCGCCTACCGCAACGACAACGGACAGTCGGACCCCGGCATCAGCTCGCTGTTCGACTTCACCCCGGGCAAACTCAACCTGCTGGGCAATCAGTTCTCTCCCGGCTATCTGAGCACTGACCGCCGCGCCGTGGGTGGCCTTTTCCTCAGCTATAGCATCGGCTCCGATTCGCCGCTGGTCTCGCGTCTCAAGGGCCTGACGGTGGGGACGGGTCTCCGTGGGGAGTCAGGCGTTCCGCTCAGCCTCCTCGGCGACCATCCTATCTATCTCAATACAGGTGAGGTTCCGATTGGCGGTCGCGGCGCTGCCGGCCGCACGCCTGCCGGCTCGCAGTTGGATATGCACCTCGCCTATCCAGTGCCGCTGGGAACGCACTTCGGAGAGATCTACCACCTGAAGCTGGCCATGGATATGTTCAACGTCACCAACAGCCAGTTTGAGACCGGACGGAACCAGAACACCCAGATCGCCAACTCCGGTGGCGTCGGCACCGCCCCTCCGCTCAACGCCGACTACAACCGCCCAACCTCGTTCCAGGGCCCGTTCTACGCTCGTGGGTCGGTCCGGCTGGAGTTCTAGGCCGAAGGAAATCCTCTAAACTGGAGGGGGAAGGCTTCGGCCTTCCCCCTCTTGCTGTTTCGTCGGCGCTTTCTTCGTTATGGCTGTTTTTCAAGGAGTAGCTTTGTCCCGGTATCGCGTCTGTCTGCTTTTGCTCCTGTTCGCTGTCGGTCTGACGGCCTCGGCACGCGTCTCTCACCCGGAAAAAAATCTGGCTCCACGCTACAAGCACTGGCTCAATGTAGAGGTGCCCTACATCATTGAGAGCGAGGAGCGGACCCAGTTTCTCGCCCTGAACAGCGACGCGGAGAGAGACAACTTCATGCGCGAGTTCTGGGAATCGCGCAACCCCACCCCCGGCTCCGAAGAGAACACCTACAAAGAGGAGCACTACCGCCGGCTGGCGTACGCGAACGAGCACTTCGGCAGCATCAGCGAGCAGGACGGCTGGCGAACCGACGAGGGGCGCGTTTACATCACCCTCGGCGCGCCGCAGCAGATCACCACCTACCCAGCCGCACGCAATGTCCGGCCTATGATTGTCTGGTTTTATCAGTCAACGACGCCTGCGCTGCCGACCTACTTTTACATCCTCTTCTACAAACGAAGCACGGCCGAGCCCTACACGCTCTACTCTCCGTATCAGGACGGCCCCGCCCGTCTGGTTACGGGATTGGAGGCTCTCAACGATCAAAGCAAGAGCCTCAAGATTCTGCAGAAGTCGCTGGGTGACGAGGTAGCGCGGCTGGCCATCTCGCTCATTCCCTCCGAACCCGTGAACCTGGACAACTACTCGCCCAGCATGATCTCCGATGAGCTGCTGTCGACCATTCGTGGCCTCCCGGACAACTACCTGCAGAAGCAGCAGGTCGCTCTGCACCGCAGCCATGAGAAGGTGACAGCCAGCATTCTCACCAACGGCAACGCGCCCAATCCCGGCTACATCGTCTCCCGCGATGAACACGGGCAGAGCACGGTGAACTATCTGATCGAGTTCCCCGAGCCTGATGCAACGCTCATCGGCGCGCGCCACGATAAGACCCTCGGCTACGACCTGACGCTGCAGAACCACATTACGACCGAGGCCGGCAAGCCGGTGTATGACGAGGTGAACGTCATCTCAGGACATCTTGAGACCGCCGCGGCCGAGGTCGGGCGCAAGGAAGCCTTCGCGGCCGAAGACCGCATTCCTCTGGTTCCCGGCAGCTACATCATTCAATCCACCCTTACCAACAACCTCACGCTGGCCGCGCATCGGCTCACCGAGAAAGTGGTTGTTCCCGAACCCATCCACTCTGCTCTCCGCATCTCGGAGCCTTTCGTCTATAGCGGCGATCCGGTGCACGACGAGGCTGGCGAGCTTCCGTTTTCGCTCTCCAGCTATCGCTTCACACCGCGCGCCATCGGCGTCGTCACCATCCACGCCGGCGACAGCATCCCCTGCGTTTTTCAGCTCTGGCTTCCCAAGGATGCCTCGGGCGCGCTGCGGACGACGCCGATCCAGTTGCACTATCTCTATGGCTCACCTGCGATGGGCGGAAAGCCTATCGATGAGTCGGACGAGACCGTCGACCCTTCCAATGCGGATGCCGCCGGAAATTTCGTTACCGGACACACCATCAAAACAGGCGCTCTGAACCCCGGAAATTACCGTCTCATCATTCGCGCGACGCAGGAGGGCAGCCCGCCCGTCTACGGTACGATGACC
>Ga0207933_1001635_pt1 | contig 16279 bp, 16 predicted proteins | sample NGESurdeep092012_4_FD_184488 | JGI IMG/M metagenome (GOLD analysis project Ga0207933, IMG submission 184488) | Arctic peat soil microbial communities from Barrow, Alaska - NGEE Surface sample F53-3 deep-092012 (SPAdes) | ecosystem: Environmental > Terrestrial > Soil > Wetlands > Peat ...
GGCGGCCGACCGAGCCGAAGACGTCGCCGACGAAGAGAATATTCACTTGCTGAGTTTATCGCGGGTGGGGAGGAAAAGCTTTGACGCGGAGTTCGCGAAGAGAGGCGCGAAGTTTCGCGAAGTAGGACGTAGACTTTGGTGATGATTAATTTGCAGAGCAATTATCCGGTGCTGGCGGAGCAGGACCGGGAGTGGAATCGGCTGCTGCATTCGGCGGTCGACCGGTTTGCGCCGGAGTCGCTGCGGCTGCCGGCGTTCGGTGGGAGCGTGGAGAATCGGCGGCTGGCGGCGGCGTGGCTGGGGATGCCGGTGGAACGGGTTTTACTTGCCGAGGCAGGGCATCATGCGCTGATTGCTTCGGTGATGGCGGCGGGGTTGGTGGGGAAGGCGGTGGCGGTGGAGGCGCTGACGTATCCGTGGTTTGTAAAGCAGGTGCAGATGCTCGGGTGCCGCGTTGTGCCGGTGGCGATGGATGGCGAGTGCATGAGGCCGGATGCTCTGCGCGCGGTGTGTGAGAGGGAGAAGGTGGCGGCGGTGTATACGATGCCGACGCAGCATAATCCGACGGGTGCGGTGGCGTCGCTGGCGCGGCGGGTTGCGATGGTTGAGGTGGCTCGGGAGTTTGGGTTGACCATTATTGAGGATGGCGCGTATGGGTTTCTGGTCGCGGATGAGCCGCCGCGGTACGTGGCGCTGGCGCCGGAACGGGCGTTCTATGTGGAGAGTTTGTCGAAGCGCGTGGCGCCGGGGTTGCGGACGGCGTTTCTGGTTGCGCCTGCGGAGTTGGCGGCTGAGGCTGAGTTGGCGCTGCGGGTGACGACCAGTGGGAGCTCGACGCTGCTGGCGAGTCTGGGGTGTGCGATGGCGGCGGATGGGTCGTTGGCTGAGGTCATTCAGGCCAAGCGCGTTGAGGGGGCTCGGCGGCAGGCGATGGCGCTGGAGATGCTCGCCGGGTTGGAGGTTGAGGCGGGGGAGAATAGCTGGCATATGCTGGTCGCGCTGCCCTCGGGATTTACGGCTGAGTTGATTGAGGTTTTGTGTGAGGCGCGTGGGGTGCTGGTGACGGGGGTGCATTGGTTTACGGCTCCCGGGGCGGAGGTGCCGCGGGCGGTTCGTTTGGGACTTGGGGGTGAGACCGAGTGGGATAGGGTGTCGGAAGGGTTGAGGGTGTTTGGGGAGATTGTGCGCGGGTGAAAAGAGAGCGGTCGCGCGTTGCGCGACGCCCACCTAAGGCGCAAAAAACGCGCCGTAGATGGGTCACCCCGTATTCTCGCTGGGGCTGCGGGGAGCGCTATTCGGCGGACTCGCCGTGGTCTTCTTCCGACGCTGCCTGCTTGGCGAGCGGGCGCATGAGGGGGAAGAGGATTACGTCGCGGATGGAGCGCGAGCCGGTGAGGAGCATCGTCAGGCGGTCGATGCCGATGCCCTCGCCGGCCGTGGGTGGGAGGCCGTAGCCGAGGGCGCGGACGTAGTCTTCGTCCATGTCGCTGGCTTCTTCGTCGCCCGCTTCTTTGGCGGCGAGCTGGGCGAGGAAACGGTTGCGCTGGTCGCCGGCGTCGTTGAGCTCGGAGAAGGCGTTGCCGACTTCGAGGCCTCCAATGTAGAACTCGAAACGCTCGACCCAGTCGGGTTCGTCGGGCTTGACTTTGGAGAGGGGCGAGACGGCGAGGGGGAAGTCGTAGATGATCGTGGGTTGGATGAGGTGGGGTTCGGCAATGACCTCAAATATCGATGCGATTGCTTTTCCGTAAGGCATTCCGTTAAGAACGCGGTCACGTTGTTCAAGGCACACTTTGTCGATCTCCTGCAAGCGCCCGAGGTGCATCCGTTCTTCTCCCACGGGCCATGGCATGTCCGGTTGCATCGCAGGCCGAAGGATTTCCCAGATAGCGTCATGGAGGTGCCTAATAAAGTTGAGAAGCGATTCGGAGTCCACAAACGCTCCTTCAGTAGAAACGCGGAGGTCCGGCGGTAGCAGGCTACCAATCGCCTCACGCATCGAGAGCTTTCGCCAATTCTCCGGTGCGAGGTCAATCACGTTACCGTTGAAGGGGGTGATCGTCGTTCCGTTTACTTCCTGCGCGACGGTGGTGATGAGTTCCTGCGTGAGATCCATCAGGTCGTGGTAGTTGGCGTAGGCCTGGTAGAACTCCAGCATCGTGAACTCGGGGTTGTGTTTGGTGGAGACGCCTTCGTTGCGGAAGTTGCGGTTGATTTCGTAGACGCGGTCGAGGCCTCCGACGACGAGGCGCTTGAGGTAGAGCTCGGGGGCGATGCGGAGCGAGAGTGGGATGTCGAGCGCGTTGTGGTGGGTGGTGAAGGGGCGCGCGGCGGCTCCGCCGGCGACGGTGTGGAGCATGGGGGTTTCGACTTCGAGGTAGTTGCGGGCGTCGAAGAATTTGCGGATGGCGCGGAGGATGGCGGCGCGCTTGATGAAGACTTCGCGGGCGGGGGGGCGGGTTTGCTGGGGGGGCTCGGTGGGTGAAATGGGGAAAGGGGCTTGCTGGGGTTTGGAGTCGTGCAGGTCCTTCGGCTGCGGAGCAGGATGAGGCCCTGCTCCTTCGCTCAGGATGACAGAGTTGGGGAGGGGTGAAGCCGAAGTCTCTGCGGCTTCGGCAAAGTCGCCGGAGTCCGTGAAGAGGTCGAGGTAGCGGCGGCGGTAGCGGAGTTCGATGTCGCCGAGGCCGCTGAATTTATCCGGCAACGGGAGCATTGCCTTGGTCAGGAAGGTGAGCTTTTCGGCGTGGATGGTGAGTTCGTTGGTGCGGGTGCGGAAAAGGTAGCCATCAACGCCGATGTGGTCGCCGAGGTCGAGGAGCTTGTAGAGCTCGAAGCCGTCGTCGCCGACGTTGTCCTTGCGTACGTAGAGCTGCAAACGCTGGCCGCCCTGCTGGAGCTGCGCGAATCCTGCCTTGCCCTGTAGGCGGATCGCGACGATGCGGCCGGCGATGGCGACCGGGGGCTTTTCTGCCTCCAACTGCTCGCCGGAAAGGCCGTCGTATTGGGCGCGAATTTTGGGGATGTCGATGCCTTCGGGCGAGAAGCGGAAATGGTTGGGGTAGGTCGCTTCGGCTGCCGAGAGGCCGGACTTTTCGCCCAGCGCGGCGATCTTTTGGAGGGTTTGCTGGCGGGCGTTGTACAGGTCTTCTTCGAATTGGCTTTCAAACTGGGACAAAGTGGGCTCGCTTTTTGTGTCGATGATGAAGATTCAGTATAGCGAGTGGCGGAAGTCAAAAGCCTTGACGCAAAGTTCGCGAAGTTGGCGAAGTTTCGCGAAGTAGAACCGAAGCGGGCCGGTGGTTGGAGAGGGTGGGGTGGGAGTGGTAAGTTTGGACGATGGCCGATGAGGGCAAAAAGAGCGGTCCGGGCGGAGGGCTCGGCGACCTGGTGAAGGCCGAAGCGATGGTCCAGCTTGCCCTGGCGGTGCCGGCGGGGTGCGCGGTGGGGTGGTTTTTCGGCTACCTGCTGGATGAGCATTTTCATACGGAGTGGATGACGGTTGCCGGAATCGCGCTGGGGGCGGTGGCCGGGTTCGTTCAGATTTACAAGGTGGCGTCGGGCGTGCTGAAGCGGGGGGACAACTGATGGAGCTGCCGGATTTTACGGACGACGACTCGAAGCGGATGATCCTGCGGGCGATACGGCTGCTGATCGTCGTGACCGCGGTGGCCGCGCCGATCGTGTGGTGGAAACTGGGTTGGCAGACGGCGGCGATGCTGGTGGTGGGGGCGGCGATTTCGGGGTCGGGGTTGTGGGAGTGGCTGCGGCTGATGTCGGCCATTATGGTGCGAATGGATGGGGGCGGAAAGCCGCAGGCGATGGGGACCGTGCTGACCGGTTTCTTGCTCAGGCTGGCGCTGACTCTGGTGGTGCTCTATGTTAGTCTTAGGTTTCTGGATGGTTCCGTTTACGCGCTTGCCGCGGGGTTCGCCATGGGCGTTTTTGCGCTCAGTGTCGAGGGTCTGAAGCTGGTGAGAGCGTGGACGGTTTAGCCGACGGACGGAGCGGAATTTCCAGGAAATTTCGACCCGATATTTGGAAGAGATTAGAGATTCATTTTCAATTAGCAAAGGTTTGTTGCTTCGTTCTCTATGCCGACACAGTTACTTTTTACGCGACTTCTGAATGAACACTTCGCCGGGCCGGTGGACTCGCTGCTGCGCGCGGCGCATGTGGCGCCGGCGTATCCGAAGCACCCCATTACGAATACCGTGGCGATGGAGCTGCTGGTTTTCCTGATTCTGGTGGCGTACTTCATCGCGGTGCGGCTCTCGTTGAACGTGGAGAAGCCCAACGGCGTGCAGCACCTGGCCGAAATTACCAACGAGTTCGTGACGGAGCAGACCGAATCGATTATCGGGCATGGGCACGAGCGGTTTACCAGCTACCTGACGGCGCTGGTGCTGTTTATCCTGCTGGGCAATTTGATGGGGCTGATACCGGGGCTGGAATCGCCGACCGCGGACGTGACCGTGCCGCTGGGCTTCGCGCTGATTACCTTTGTTTACTACCACTATCACGGCATCCGGTCGAATAAGTTTGGGTATATCAAGCAGTTCCTGGGGCCGGTGTGGTGGCTGGCGCCGCTGCTGTTCATCATCGAGGTGATTTCGCACTGCGCGCGCGTGCTTTCGCTGACGGTCCGTCTCTACGCGAATATATTTGCGGGCGACCTGTTGTCGATGGTGTTCTTCTCGCTGATCCCGATCGGTATTCCGCTGATTTTTCTCGGGCTGCATATGGGAGTGGCGATCGTGCAGGCCTATGTGTTCTTCCTGCTGGCCGCGATTTATCTTTCGATGGCGGTTGCGCACGAGCACTAATTTCGATTTTTCCGGTCGCGGGGCGCCCCCTCTCGGCCGGTCGTTTTACCTGCCCCAAGAGAAGCGGGAACACCTGGCGGCGGACATTCTGACGGGGGCAAGGAGCAACACAATGCGTAAGCTGCAACTACTTTTCTCGACTTTGGCGGTGCTGCTGATTACGACGCCCGCGTTCGCGCAGGCTTCGGGCGCGCCGCCCAGCTACTGGTGGGTTTCCATCGGCGCCGGTATCGGCATGGGCCTTGCCGCCGGACTGTGCGGCATCGGCCAGGGCAATGCGACGGCGTCCGCCACACTGGCGCTGGCGCGCAACCCGGGCGCGCGCCCTGGAATCATGGTCTTCCTGATTCTTGGACTGGCGTTTATCGAGTCGCTGGCACTGTTCACGTTCGCCATCATCTTCGCTAAAGTCAAGTAACCGGCCCCTTTGGGGGAGAAACGGAAAAGACCTCCCCGGAGGTCTTTCTGTGTTGGTCGGCGGTTCACCGCGGTGGAGCGGTCGGTTTCCGTTGCCGGTTTGGGTTGCGGAAAGGCGGTTCTGTTGAGGAGCGAGGATTGAGGGATTGAGGAGCGAGGGTTTTGGAGAGCTCAGAGCTTTGAGGTTTTGAGCGTAGAGATTTAAGGTGCAGTGGGTGGAGTGGGAAGCTCGATTGTAGAGGGCGTGCTGCGCTGCGCGAGGTGCAGGATACGCCCCGGGAGGATGCCGAGCAGGAGTGTCGCCAGCGTTGTGGCGGCCAGGGCGAGGCCGGCGGCGGGGCTGAACATCCGGCCCGGGGGCGGGGCGATGGACTCGCCGGAGACGGGGCGGGTGTAGAGCGCGGCCAGCAGCTTCAGGTAGTAGAAGCAGGCGACGCCGGAGTTGGCAAGGCCGACGATCGCGAGCCAGACGTATCCCGAGTGGATGGCGGCGGAGAAGACGTAGAACTTTCCAAAGAAGCCGCCGGTGAACGGGATTCCGATCAGCGAGAGCAGGAAGAAGGCGAAGATCGCCGAGAGGACGGGGCGCTTGAGGGCCATGCCGGTGAAGTCGTCGATGGAGCGCGCGCCTTCGCCGAAGCCGGAGATTTGCGCGAGAACCAGGAAGGCCCCGACGTTCATCGCGGAGTAGGCGGCGGTGTAGAAGCAGACGGCGGCGACGGCGTCCTGGTGGAAGCAGACGAAGGCGACCAGGATATAGCCGGCGTGCGCGATGGAAGAATAGGCGAGCAGGCGCTTGACGTCGGTCTGGAGCATGGCGCCGAGGTTGCCGATGGTCATCGAAAGGACGGCGAGGATTTCGATGAGGACGACCCAGTGGCCGCGGAGCATGGGCGCGCCATTGAAGAGGATGCGCAGAAGGACAGCGAAAGCGGCGGCCTTCGGCGCGGTGGACATCAGGGCAACGACGGGAGCGGGAGCGCCCTGGTAGACGTCCGGCGTCCAGACCTGGAAGGGCGCGGCGGAGACTTTGAAGCCCATGCCGACGAGGATCATCGCGACCGCGAGCAGGCCGAGTGTGGGATTGGCGAAGCGGCTGGCGGCGGTGCCGGTGATCGCGAGGCCGTTGTGGATGACGGCGATGGAGGTTGAGCCGGTGGCTCCGAAGAAGAGGGCGATGCCGTAGAGGAAGAACGCGGTGGCGAAGGAGCCGAGCAGGAAGTATTTGAGCGAGGCCTCGGATGCCGTGGCCTGGCCTTTGCGGAATCCGGCGAGGATGTAGGTGGAGATCGACGAAATTTCGAGGCCGATGAAGACCATCAGGAGCTCGACGGCGCTGGTCATGAACATCATGCCGGTGGCGCCGAAGAGGACGAGGGCGAAGTACTCGCCGGCGAAGGTGATGGGAGCTTCGAAGTAGTCGAGTGAGCCGAGCAGCGTGACCAGGACGATGGCCGCGATTAACAGGTGGAAGAAGACGGAGAAGGTGTCGACCTGGATGGTGCCGTAGAAGCCGGTAAGCGGGCCGCTGGTGTTGACGATTCGAAGCTGGAAGTAGGCGGCGATGCCGGAGAGGGCGGCGCCGAAGATGGCGACCCAGCCGAGCGGCTTGCGGGAGCGGCCGGGAGCGATCATTGGCTCGGCCAGCATGATAACGATGCCGGTGATGGTGAGGACGAGTTCGGGGAGGAGCGTGATGAGGTTGGCAGAGAGGTGCGGCATTTAGCGGGCCTCCTGCAAGGGAGTCTGCGTGAGGACGACGCGACAGGTCCCGGGTTGGCACGGAGGAATGAGGCTGCCGTAGGTTTCGGTTTCGATGTGCTTGATGTTGCCGGGTTCCAGGAGCGCGGGGCTTGCGGCGGTGGCCGCGCCGAAGGTGTCGATGGACTTCATCCAAATGGCTGGAACGAGGCCCATGATGAGGAAGAGCGCGGCGAGCGGCCAGAGTTCGATGTGCTCGCGCGGCGTCAGGTCCCAGCCGTGGACTTCGCCGGGGCGGTGGCCGAGCGCGCCGTAGAAGACGCGCTGGACCATCCAGAGCATGTAGGCCGAGGAGAAGATGACGCCGGTGGTGCCGATGACTGTCCAGAGGACATGGTGTGCGGCGATGGACTGCATGGTTCCGCTGAGGATGAGGAACTCGCCGACGAAGCCGTTCATCATGGGCAGGCCGACTGCGGCGAGCGACATGACGACGAACATGGTGACCATCCACGGATGGCGCGCGGCGAGGCCGCCGTAGTCGCGCATGTCGTAGGTGCCGTAGCGCTCGTAGAGCAGGCCGAGGAGGATGAAGAGGGCGGCGCCCATGAGCGACTCGTTGAGCATCTGGAACGTGCCTCCATCGAGACCGGCGATGGTGAAGGTGAAGATGCCGAGCGTGACGAAGCTGACGTGCGAAAGCGTGGAGAACGCAGCGAATATTGTGAGGTCGTTCTGGATGAGCGCGTTGAGCGCGCCGTAGACGATGCCGATGGCTCCGAGTGCGATCAGGAGTGGCGCGATGTGGCGGGATTCCGCCGGGAAGATGCCGAAGCTGAAGCGGAGGATGGAGTAGAGACCCAGCTTGCCGGCGAGCACCATGACGACGGCTGTGGGGCATTCGGCGATGGAGTCTGAAAGCCAGCCGTGCAGAGGGAAGATGGGGACCTTGACGGCGAATGCGATCAGGAACGCAAGCGAGCAGAGGAAGAGCGCGTGGGTGTTTGACGAAATGGCGTGGCCGGCGGCGAGGGCTTGCAGCTCGGGCATCTGGAAGGTGCCGGTCTGGACGTAGAGCCAGATCATCGCGACCAGCAGGATTGCCGAGGGGATGAAGGCGTAGAGGAAGAATTTCATGGCGGCGCGGCGGCGGTTTTCGGTGCGTCCGAAGGTGGCGATCAACAGCGCCATCGGGACCAGCGAGAGCTCCCAGAATCCGTAGTAGAGGAAGAGGTCGAGGGCGATGAAGATGCCGATCATCGCGACCTGTTGCAGAAGGAAGAGGACGAAGAAAGTCTTGGTGCGGGTCTTGATGGCTTTCCAACTGCAAAGCACGCCGAGTGGCGCGAGGAAGCCTGTCAGCACGACCAGCCACATCGAGAGGCCGTCGACGCCGATGTGGTAGCGGATGGCCGGGGACGCGATCCACGGGACGTTCTGGTCGAACTGGAAGGCGTTGAAGGTGTGGTCGGCGTAGGCGTAGTGGAAGGGCAGGTGCAGCGTAAGGCCGAAGGTGATGAGCGTGACGATCAGCGCGCCGATGTGGTGGGACTTCGAGCCTTCGCGCTCGGGCAGCAACGCCAGCACCGCCGCGCCCACCAGCGGGGCGATGAGGATGAGCGTCAGGATGGTGTGGTCGAGGTTCATTCGGGTCCTGTGGTGGTTCTAAGGGCAACAACAACGGCCTTGACGCAAAGTTCGCGAAGTTAGCCAAGTTTCGCGAAGGAAAGCAACGGCGTTAGTGCCTTAATGGGTGGAGGCCGAAGATGGTGACGAGGATGACGGCGGCTGCTCCCAGTGCGAGCCAGCCGGCGTAGGAACGGATGTTGCCGGACTGCATCCGGCGAGCGAGAGAGCTGAAGCCGCGGGTGGTGCCGGCGGCGGCGGAGCCTGTGCCTTGTACGATTCCGGCGTCGACGAGACCGCCGAGGAAAATGCGCGAGAAAAAGAGTAAGGGCGTGATGATGAGTGCGCCGTAGATTTCGTCGACCCAGAATTTGTGGGCGAGGAGCGAGTAGGCGGGCTTGAATTTGTGGGCAAGTTCGTTGGCGCGGCCACGCTCGCGGACGTACAGGAACCACGCGGCGAACAGGCCGAGCAGCGCGGCGGCGATCGAGATCGCGGCGAGAACAGGTTCCGCGTTGCGACTCGCAACGTGCTCGACGACGTGCGTCGCAGGAGAGAGGACGGGCCCCAGGAAGTGCTCGAATTCGTTGTGGCCGCCGAAGGCCAGCGGGATGCCGACCCAGCCGCCGACGAACGAGAGGACCGCAAGAAGGATGAGCGGCACGAGCATGATCCAGGAGGATTCGTGGACCCCATGCGGGTGGGCGGCGTGGCCGGAGTCGTGCTCGGCTTCCATAACGAGCGTCGATGTGCTGCTGGAGTGTACGGGGGCGCCGTGATCGCCGAGGTCATCGGGAGCGGGTGCGTGGCCGCTGTAGATTGCGCCGTGGCCGTGGGCGGCTGCGTCCTCAAAACGGTAGGGGCCGAAGAAGGTCTTGAACCAGAGGCGGAACATGTAAAACGACGTCAGTGCCGCGGTCAGCAGGGCGACTGCCCAGAGAAGCTTGGCAAGTGGATTGTCCCAGATGTAGGTCTGGTAGAGAATCTCGTCTTTAGAGAAAAATCCCGCGAGGGGTGGGATGCCGGCGATGGCGAAGACGCCCGCGGACATCGTCCAGAAAGTGATGGGGATTTTTTTGCGCAGGCCGCCCATGACGCGCATGTCCTGCTCGCCACCGAGCGCGTGGATGACGGAGCCGGCGGCCAGGAAGAGCAGCGCCTTGAAGAAGGCGTGGGTCATCAGGTGGAAGATGCCGGCGGAGTACGCGCCGACTCCGCAGGCCATGAACATGTAGCCGAGCTGCGAGACGGTGGAGTAGGCGAGGACGCGCTTGATATCGTGCTGCACCATGCCGATGGTTGCGGCCATGAGTGCTGTTGCGGCGCCGATGATGGCCACGACGGTGAGTGCGGTCGGCGAGCGGTCGAAGAGCGTGTGGCAACGGGCGATCATGTAGATGCCCGCGGTCACCATGGTCGCTGCGTGGATCAAAGCGGAAACCGGCGTGGGGCCTTCCATCGCGTCGGGGAGCCAGACGTAGAGCGGGATTTGCGCGGACTTGCCGGCGGCCCCGAGGACGAGCAGAAGGGCTATCGGAGTGACCCAGGTGATGGAGCCAGCGGGCAGAGCGCCGATCTGGCTGAAGACGCTGGAGAAGCTGAGGCTGCCGAAGTGCTGGATGAGCAGGAACATCGCGAGCAGGAAGCCGAAGTCGCCGATGCGGTTGACGACGAAGGCTTTCTTGCCGGCGTTGGAGGCGGAATCCTTCTTGAAGTAGAAACCGATCAGCAGGTACGACGCGAGGCCGACGCCTTCCCAGCCGACGAACAGCAGGAGGAAGCCTTCGGCGAGCACCAGCACCAGCATGAAGAACATGAACAGATTCATGTACGCGAAGAAGCGCCAGTAGCCCTCGTCCTCGGCCATGTACGACACCGAGTAGAGGTGGATGAGGAAGCCGACACCGGTGACGACGCCGAGCATGATGAGGGTCAGGTGGTCGACCGCGAAGGTGAAGTTGACCTGGAAGCCGGTGATGGCGATCCATGGGGCGCTGGATTTGGAAATCGCGAGCGGCGCGCCGGAGGACTGCATGTACATCCAAAGCTGGGCGACGATGTAGGCGGGGATGGCCGTAGCAAGCAGGGCGATGCCGGCCACAGCGGGGCGCGGGAGCTTGCGGCCGATGGTCCCGTTGATCAGGAAGCCGGCGAAGGGAAGCAGCGGGATGAGCCAGAGCAGTTGAAGGTTCATTGGTTCTCAGGTTCGGCGGTGGTGCGGGTGACGCAGATCCCCTGCGGGGATGACAACAAAAAACTAGTTCTTCATGAGGTTGACTTGGTCGACGTTGAGGGTTTGGCGCGAGCGGAAGAGCGCGATGATGATGGCGAGCCCGACCGCGGCTTCAGCGGCTGCGACGACCATGACGAAGAAAACGAAAATCTGTCCGGAAACCTGGTGCCACATGTGCGCGAAGGCGACGAAGGTGAGGTTGACGGCGTTCAGCATCAGCTCGATCGACATGAAGATGCTGATGACGTTGCGCTTGATAAGGAACGCCGCGATGCCGATGCAGAACAGCACCGCCGCGAGAATGAGGTAGTAGGCGACAGGCACCATCAGTTGCAGTCCTCGCTGTTGTTGGGGTTCTTGCACTTTTCACGGACGATGGCGATGACGCAGCAGGATACGGCGACCAGAGTTGTGAAGATGATGATGAGCGTCCCGGTTTGAGCGGCGATGATAGCTGCAATTGGATGGGGCATGGGTTACAATTCCCCCTTCTTCTTCTTGCCTGCGATATAGATCCAAAGGCAGACGCCGACCAGTATGAGCGCGACGGCGACGGCGATGATTGCGGGAGCGGCGACTCTCATGTCTATAGCTCCCTCCGGGCGAGGACGACAGCGCCGAGAATTGCGATCAGGATCAGGACCGACGTTACTTCAAACGGAAGCAGGAGCGAGGTGAAGAGCATGTGCGAAACGTCGCGGATGTTGTTCGAGGCGTTGGAGAGGTAGCCGCCGATTTGCGTCATGCCAAACGCCTGGCGCTCGGAGAGGAAGACGAAGGCGAGCAGACAGAAGATCGCGGCCGCGCCGGGGATTCCGGCGATGTAGGCGATCTTCGAGCCGTGGGTGCGCTCTTCTTCTCCGGCGTTCAGCAGCATGACGACGAAAACGAACAGCACCATCACCGCGCCGGCGTACACAATGACCTGGGCGGCGGCGAGGAACTCCGCGCCTAGCGACCAGTAGAGGACCGCCAGCGACATCATCACCACCACCAGCGACAGGGCGCTGTTGATGGGATGGCGCTGGAAGAGCAGGTTGAGCGCTCCCGCGATTGCCAGCAGACCGAAGATGATGAAGAGGGCAAGTTGCATTGTGTTGCCGGTAATCCTTTTCAGCTTGCGTGTAGATCGATTGTAAATCTTGCGAAAGACGAAAGCAGATCCTTCGCTGCGCTCAGGATGACAATTTCTCTTTTTACCCGTGGTACGCGAGCGCGAGAGCGGTAGCGAGGATGTTAAGCATGGCGACGGGCAGCAGGAACTTCCAGCCGAAGCCCATCAGTTGGTCGTAGCGGAAACGCGGAAGCGTGCCGCGCACCCAGATGTAGAGCAGAAGGAACGCGAGAATCTTGATGACGAACCAGAAGATGGAAAAGAGAACATGAAGGATGGGGCCGTTGGCGAAGCCATCGAACACATGGCCGAAGGGCGATGACGCGCCGCCGAAGAAGAGCAGCGTCGCGACGCAGGCTACGGTGATCATGTTGGCGTACTCGGCCATGAAGAACATGGCGAACTTCATGGAGCTGTACTCGGTGTGGTAGCCGGCGACGAGTTCGGATTCCGCTTCGGGGAGATCGAAGGGCGAGCGGTTGGTTTCGGCGTACGCGGCCATCAGGTAGATGAAGAAAGCGACGATTTGGCAGCCGCCGAAGATGTTCCACGAGAACGCGCCGTGGTGAGATTGCGAGGTGACGATGTCGCGGAGATTGAGCGAGCCCGCGCGCATGACCACTCCGACCAGCGAGAGTCCGAGCGCGAGCTCGTAACTGATCATTTGTGCCGTGGCGCGGAGTGATCCGAAGAGGGAATATTTGTTGTTCGAACTCCAGCCGGAAAGCGCAATGCCGTAGACGCCGATGGAGGTGACTCCGAGTATGACGAGCAGGCCGACGTTGATGTTGGCAATCTGCGTAATGTCGACGCCCTTATAGATGTAGGGCGCGCCGAAGGGGACGACGGCGATCGAGATGAGCGCGCAGCCCAGCGCGATGATCGGCGCGAGCACGAAGAGTGGGCGCTCGACGGCGAGGGGCATCATGTCTTCTTTGAGGAAGAGTTTGATGCCGTCGGCGAGCGGCTGCAGCAGGCCGAACGGGCCGACGCGCGAGGGGCCCCAGCGGTTCTGGATGCGGCCGAGGACTTTGCGCTCCAGCAGCACCGTGTACGCGACGGCCGTCAGCGTGATGACCAGCACGACGGCGATCTTGACGATGCTGATCAGGAAGAATATCGGGAGTGGCGTCGGTTGGGTCATCTGGTTATTTAATTAGATACTTGGACGGCATTACGAAGGAGTGGAGCATGCGAGCCTCTGGGTTGAGCGAACAGTAAAACGTGCGTAAGGCTAGGATGTTGGGTTGCTTAGACGAACGGCCGTCCCGAGAAGGACGAACGCCCCCATCGAGGTGGCAAGGCTAGCGGCCACGACGGCGTTGCCGCCGAGGGCGATGGACTCGCTCAGGAGTTCGTCGGCAGCTTTGGTGAAGACTTTCGTGATCCCGTCACTGGTTATGCCACTGGTCGCGGAGTAAATACCGACCATGCCGAATGAGGCTTCGATAACGCGGCCGGGGACGTCGGGTGTGGTGAAGACCGAGGAGGAGTTGAACGCTGCGTATACATGGTCGAACATGGATGGCCTTTCAAAGTGCGTCGGAGTTGCACGGGCGTCTTAGTGAATAAAGAACTTTGCGAGTCTAATCTGCTGCTAAATGGTCTGCTACTTCCCTATTCTGGTGGCGTTGTACATCCTGGAGTTGCGGCGAGAAGCGGGTGAGGGAGCCGGAGGTGAAGAGCGTGTCGTGCGACGGCAGGACGAGGTCGTTGCGGTTGGAAATCTGTACGAGGTCGCCGGCGTTGGGTTCGATGTGCTGGTCGTTGCCGGAGAGCAGTTGCAGGCGGCGGAGTTTGTCGTAGCCCGGCACGAGACGCTGGATTTCGTCGAGGATCGCGAAGGGGTCGAAGGGCGACAGCTTCGGCTCCATGTTGTTCGCGGTGAGCCAGATGGAGTGGCGATCGGCTTCGCCGGATTGCGCGCCGCGGCTCTGGCCCATGTCGGCGCGGAGGCCTTTGCCGAACGGGACGAGCTGCTTGATTTCGTGGCCGAACTTGTCGGCGAGGCGGACGATGATCTCGAAGTCGGAGCGCGTGCCGGCCTTGTCGGCGGCTTTGGAGACGAGTTGGAGGTCGCCGTAGGAGTTGGTGACGGAGCCGGATTTTTCGTAGAGGTTGGAGGCAGGGAAGACCACGTCGGCGAGCAGCGCGGTCTCGGTGAGGAAGAGGTCCTGCACGATGACGAAGGTGTTCGCGAGCGTCGCGGGATCGATGTTGTAGCGGGCGATGGGGTTGGAGCCGACGACGTAGAGCGCGGAGAGGTTGCCGGCGGACGCGGCGTCGAACATTTCGACGAGGTTGAAGCCAGCGTTGCCCGAGGTCTGATATTCGTTGGCCAGCGCGGACGTACCGAGGGGCTGGTAGCCGGGGAGCACGTCGGGCAGCATGCCCATGTCGGCCGCGCCGCGGGAGTTGGCGTAGTCGGCTAGCAGCGCGAACTTTGCGGTGGGGAGAGCGGTGATGAGGTTGGAGAGATCGGCGCCGCGGACTTCGTTGCCGATGAGGACGATAAGCTTTTCTTCCTTGCGTACGGCGTCCGCAAAATCGTTGCTGGCGGAGAGCGTGTCGATGAAGCTGCCGTAGCCGAATTCGGTGACCTCGGTGAAGGCTTTGGCCTGGCGCTTGAGTTTGATGTCGCTATGGTTCGCGATGTAGAGACGGGCCTGGTTGAGGCGGACGGCGGTGCGGAGGTTCCAGGCGGTGAGTGGGGCTTGGAGGGTGGGGTCGCCACCGATGATGAGGACCGCAGGGGCAGAGAGGATGTCGCGCTGGGAGGCGGTGGCCTTTCCGGCAACGGCGGAGGCGAAGGCGACGTAGTCGGCCGTGCGATGGTGGTCGATGTTGTTGGTGCCGATGACCGTGCGCGCGAATTTCTGGAGGAGGTAATTTTCTTCGTTGGTGGTGCGGTTGGAACCGATGACGCCGATGGAATCTGCGCCGCGCTCGTCGCGCAGCTTGCGGAGATTTGTGCCGGCGAATGTGAGGGCTTCTTCCCACGAGACAGGCTTGAGTCTGCCGTCGGGCTGGCGGATGAGCGGCGAGGTGAGGCGCTCGATATTGTTCGCGAAATCGAAGGCGTAGCGGCCCTTGTTGCAGAGGAAATCGCCGTTGATGCCGGACTTGTCGCGGTTGTCGCCGCGAATGATTTCGGAGCCTTCGGAAACGGAGCGGACGCCGAGCGTGGTCTTGCAGCCGTCGCCGCAGTGCGTGCAGACGGTGGCGACGTGGTTCATCTCCCAGGGACGCGTTTTGTAGCGATAAGCGCCAGAGGTGAGCGCACCCACCGGGCAAATGTCGATGCACATGCCGCACTGTTCGCAATCGAGGCTGGGGATGTTCTCGGGGGAGAGTTGCGCGGGCACGTTCGGCGCGATGACCGACGAGCTGTTGCGGTTTTGAATGCCAAGCGCGAAAACGTCCATGCCTTCGCCGCACACACGCACGCAACGGTAACAGAGGATGCAGCGCGGGCGGTCGAAGTAGACCACCGGCGACCACTTTTGTTCGTCGCGATGATTTTTGGGCTCGGTGAAGAAGCTATCGGCGGCACCGTACTTGAAGCTCATGTCCTGCAACTCGCACTCGCCGCCCGCGTCGCAGACCGGGCAGTCGAGGGGGTGGTTGGCGAGAATCATCTGGAGCATGGCTTTGCGGGCCTGCGCGATTTCAGGCGTCTCGGTCGCTACGACCATGCCTTCGGCGACGGTGGTCGTGCAGGCCGTGGCGAGCTTCGGCGCCTTCTCGATGCGCACCAGGCACATGCGGCACGCAGCTTGCAGCGAGAGGCCGGGGTAGTAGCAGAAGGCGGGGATTTCGATGCCCGCGGACTTGCAGGCATCGATGAGCAGCGTGCCCGCGGGTGCGGTGAGCTTCTGGCCGTCTACTGTGAAATTTACGTCTGGCATGGTGTTCCTTATACTACGTGCAAAGCGCGGCTCATTTCACGATACTAATTAGGCTTCCGGGTGTAACTCCATTGCGAATCGGACGCCACACTGTTTGATTATTCTGATAAAGAAAGCTCGTTATTTGTTACCGGGACTCATTGTTCTAATATGCCCTTGGCGCAACTTTTGTAGAAGTAGATCGAGCGTTTGCCGAGTTGCACCTTGAATCTGTCCTTTTACATAAAAGATGGCGAGTTCCACTTCAATGCTCTTATTCCGAGAGTCACTATAGAAAGCATCTAATCCTTCCTTTACCTGACCGAACTTTACACCGACCCAAGGCGATTCTGACCTTGCCCTCAGAACGCGTCTCTCATAAGCGTACCGGTTTTGGACTTTCGTCGTGTTGCGGTTGAACCTTCGCGGTCAGGCTGCGAGGGGCGATTGCTTGCTGCTCGAACTGAGCGGGGCTGAG
>Ga0207933_1001637_pt1 | contig 16247 bp, 16 predicted proteins | sample NGESurdeep092012_4_FD_184488 | JGI IMG/M metagenome (GOLD analysis project Ga0207933, IMG submission 184488) | Arctic peat soil microbial communities from Barrow, Alaska - NGEE Surface sample F53-3 deep-092012 (SPAdes) | ecosystem: Environmental > Terrestrial > Soil > Wetlands > Peat ...
GTACTCCTCTGGCAGAACGGCTACGGGTCTCGGGCCATTTGGGGCATGCCGGCTACCGGGGTCGTTGTGGATTTCGTACCATTACTTATGTTTGCTTTCCTCTTCGGACTCTCGATGGACTACGAAGTCTTCATTCTTTCTCGAATTAAGGAAGCGCACGACGCCGGAAGATCGACCGACGATGCTGTTGTTGAAGGTCTCGGCCATACTGGCCGCCTCGTCACTAGTGCGGCAATCATTTTGTTCCTCGCTTTTGCCGCACTCGCCTCGGGACCCAACGTGCCGATCAAGGTATTCGCCACCGGCATGGGCGTCGGCATCCTTCTGGATGCCACCGTCGTCCGGGCGTTACTCGTGCCCGCCTTAGTTTCCCTGCTCGGTCGGCGGAACTGGTGGTTGCCCTTCTCCCATCGAGCCAAGTTGGTTCGGAGTGGGTAATTAATCACGATTGAATTCTTAGTAGATCGATCTAGAACGGTTCACCTACATCGCCCGCTAATGGAGGCGACAGTACTTAAGTCGATGTGACAAGTGAAAGCTGGGCAGCACCGAATCTTAAAATGAGGCTCCTCCCATTCCGAGACAAGAACTCTTCTAGGACGCAAGGCAAGAGATTCCCCGCGACTCTTCGTGGTCGGCCTTAAAGTCAGCAGTGATCAGAAACACTGTTGAGCCCGAGCAATTTGACTTGATTGCGTAACTCTCAACACCGGGGTCCCGAGTTAAATCCAGCACGCCAAATCGTGGCTCCTTGGATATTGAAGGGTTGATCAGGTCCTGTGTGGATGTTGTACGGCGTTGTTGATGAGAATCTCAGTGCCGAACCAGTCCCAGTAGATTTGGTGAAAGACGATGCGATCGTCCGTGAGTTTCATGACCTCACTGATATCGACCAGATCACTATCCGGCGTGGCCTGCAAATACTTCCACGACGGGGTACGACCGTCCCACAAATAGCTCAGTTTGGTTAGAGCGCTTCCCTGATAAGGAAGAGGTCGGAAGTTCAAGCCCTCCCAGGCCCACCAAAAGTTTGTTAATAAAACTCTGGTCCCTGCACTTGCGATTGAGGCTTCCCGAAGAAGTTTAGGTGAAGGGTGCGAACATCAAAGCTGAATTTTTTTGGAATACACAACATCGTCTTCGTTTGGAGTGTATGTAAAGGTTTGATCATTGGAGACGGATTTCCGTTGAAATGCGACCTGTGGGTTAACAATGTGAATTGCTTCAATGTGGGCTAGACACCTTCTCGATCGAAGGCTACTATCGATAAGGCAGGAACGAATTGCGAGTCTTATAGACATCTCGTGATCCCTAGATCGTTCATGGGGAAAGAGAACCAGATGGACTCACGAATTGGATTTGTGAATACCTATCCGCCAACACATTGCGGTATTGCCGCGTTTAGTTTTTCGTTGATGATTGCCAAAGATATTTTCTGGCCAGCAATGGTTACCCAATACCTACCCATCGCTTCTATTCTCACGTATTACAGGCTTAGCGTATGATTACTATTTTGACCACATGGCCCTCAAGTTCGATGCATTGGGAGGTTTCATGACTCGGCTGACATTTCTTGATCGCTTCCGTCCGGTGGGCGCGCCTGGAGCAGGAGCACCAGAAGGGGCTCCTTCCACTGATGTGGTGGGGCCCGAGGTGGAACTTGCTCCCGTATTCGCCTGCCTTGAGATTGATGTGAAATCTTCTCGCGCATTAGAAGAGGACGCCCAAAGCGAAGCCGATAAGGAGTTGGCGAATGCGCGAGAGCAGGCAGAGGCAATAGTGGCTCAGGCCAGAATGGATATCGGCGCCGAACAGGCCAAAGCAGCAGCGCGCATAATGCAAGCGGCGACTGAAGGTGATACAAAATTGTTGGAGCAAGCTACAAAAGTGGCGGCGCAGATACACGACACGGGGATCTCGCAATTGCCAACTACGACAACCAAAGTCATCGAAACTCTTTTCTCCACGGAAATGATCAAGTCTTGAATGCCGATTGGGTTGCGGCCTCAGTGCGTGCCCGATCCATGGCTCAACTCCGTGTTGGCGCTGGCGGTAGTTACAAAATTGCCGCCCAGCAGAATTTACATGAGGGCCTCTCTCTATTGACCGACACTATTTATGCGAAAAAATTGGTCGGTTGCACGTCGTTGGCTGAGGCAGAGCGTGCGATCCATGAAACTGTACTCTGGCAACTTCGAGTGTTAGCCGGATGGATGCCGGCAACTGGAACTCGGTTGATTCGAACAGCGGCCGGCGTTTACGAGATCGCGAACATACTTTCGCTATATCGCAGTCTTGCCAGCGGTCAGCCGGCAATTAAGTTCTTGGATGTGGGCGCACTGGCAACGGCTTGGCCACAACTGCGTGAGGCAACTTCGATTGCGCAATTGACTCAGGCACTACGAAGTTCGCCCTGGGGGGATAGTGCCTCAGGTGATACGGCGGTGTCGCAAGATGTGTTGACCCTGGTTTGGATGCGTCGTCTTGCCGACGTTGCTGCGCCTGCGCGACCTTGGGCCGAGGCCGTGAGTGCCGTAACTGCGGCACGGATTCTTTTCGTCGAGAATGTCGCACCAAGTCCGCGCATCATTCAAGTGGTTCTCCCATTGCTTGGGCAGAGTTGGCTCTCCGCGAAATCCTTTAGTGAACTGCAAGAAGCCCTGCCGAGTTCGACGCGACTGTTATTTGCTGGCATCACTACGCCCGAAGATTTATGGCGCGCAGAAGCGCGAGTATGGGCGCAAGTGGAAAGAGATGGTTTCCGTCTCTTGCGCAATTCATTGCCCGGCTCCGAAGTGGTTTTGGGCGCTATCGCTATATTGGCAACGGACGCTTGGCGAGTTTGCGCGGCGTTGGCGGCTGCAAGCATTGGATCTGGATCAAGTGAGGTCCTCAATGCCGTTGCGTAAATCTTTCAGCCCGATACGCATGAAGCGGGTGGGCTTAGTGATCGTGGAGGAACGACGCATTGACTTGCTCAAGGTGCTCGCTCGCCGAGCAAGTGTCGAATTGGATCTGCCCTATCAACCGGGAGATGGGCAGCCAGAACTGGAGCGGGCATCGAAGGCGGCGATCGTGTCTGGGCCAGTGGCAGGATGGGTTGGTTGGACTCCGACTCGAGAATTGCCTGAACTCACTAAGGAACTAAATAGTTTGGGAGCGGCCGTGGTGCCGTTGGCTTCCCCGCGTGGAGTGGAACCTCCAACACTTCTCGTCGGAAGTGGCAAGGCACGGATGTCTCGAACCCTGGTCGATACATATGGAACAGTTCCTTACGCAGATGTGGATCCGTCGAGGATCGCCGGGGTTATTTATGTTTTCATGTTTGGGATGATGTTCGGCGACGTTGGCCACGGCGCCATCTTGGTTCTGGCTGGGTTGCTCCTTCGGAGCAAGCACTTTAAGAAACTCGCGAAATTGACCAAGATGTGGCCCTTTGTTGTCGGGGCCGGGTTCACCTCGATGATCTTTGGTGCCCTCTACGGTGAGGCTTTCGGTCCAACCGGCTTGGTGCCTACTCTCTGGCTTAATCCCATGACTAATCCAACTCGGTTACTTATGATTGCGGTATTTTTTGGAGTTGCATTGTTGGGCGGCTCCTACGTCATTGGTTCAATAAATCGAGTCAGAGAAGGTGGCTGGGCCTATGCCCTATATGCCAACACTGGCCTCGCCGGTTCCATGCTTTTCCTTGGCCTCGCCTTGCTGGTATGGGCGATTGTGAGTGGCCGGGCGGTGCTGCTTGTCATTGCCACGATCCTGATCTCGATTGCTCTTATTCTGATTTTTATTGGATTTTTTGTAGATGCCGGCGGCGGTCCCACCGGGGCGTTCCAAGCTGTTATTGAATTGGTGGATTCGGTCATCGGATTGGGATCCAATGTGGTGTCCTTTGCGAGGTTGGCTGCCTTCGGGATGACTCACGCTGCTTTGTTATCGGTCGTGTGGAATGGAACCAAGGGTTTATGGGCGCCGAATTGGCATGCTGTGCTGGCGATTCTTCTCTTTATTGTTGGCAATGTGCTCACTTTTGCGCTGGAGGCATTGGTGGCAGGAATACAAGCGCTCCGACTCGAGTACTACGAACTTTTCTCACGCATTTTTCAATCGGAGGGGCGACCATTTCATCCTTGGTCACCCGTCCTAACTCCTGAGACCCAACCCGATAATCCGAGTGAAAGGCATCAACCATGAATATCTGGCTTGAAATTATCCCCGTATTCCTTCTGGCTTCCTTCGGTGCGTTCATATTTATTAAACGCAAACGCAAATATGGGCTGAGACTTCTGGTGGGAATTAACGTAGCGGTGATGGCTGGGGCGCTGGCGTTGGTGGCCATGGCATTTAATGCTAATCCAGCAGCAGCAGCGAATTTGGCCGCCGCGACTCCAACCACATCGAGCACCGGACTGGGTGGGTCGGCGCTAATTGCTGCGGCCATCGCTGTGGCCGGATCCTCGATTGGTGCCGCCTTTGCGGTGGCCTACACCGGCTCAGCTGCTCTTGCTGCGATGAGTGAACGACCTGAAATTTTCGGACGCGCAATGGTGATCGTCGGCCTGGCTGAGGGCATTGCCATCTACGGTTTGATTATTGCCATCATCCTCATCGGTAAGGCATGAGATTGGTTATATAAGTGATACAGAATGTAATCGTGCAGGTAGTGGCTCTGGGTGAGCAGGTCTTGCTTGAAGGTTATGCATTAGCCGGAGCCGAAGTACGCATTGCAGAAACCGACGAAGAGGTTCGTAAGGTCTGGGCCGAAATTCCCGGACAGAGTTCTATAGTGCTTCTCACTCAACGAGCGGCCAGAGCTCTTGGACCTCTACTTGCTGACCCTGACTCTCCGCCGACTATCGAGTTGCCTAAATGACGGGGTTACCATCGGGATCAGAGGCGACCCTAGTTCCCGTTCGAGAGGGACTCAAGAACAGCTCTCAGGTGAAAGCCGCAGATATTCGTAAGCGTGCTCATGACCAGGCAGTGTCAATAATGGCAGCGGCCAAAACGCAAGCGGATCAAATCCGAGCAACTGCTGTCTCAGATGGCGAAGCGGCGGCGAAATCAGAGGCCGCAATTCGATCAGCCCGGGTACGTCGAAAGGCCCACGAAGTGGAACTAGCCAGCCAGAACTCCCTCTTGCTGGAATTGCAACGTCAAGTTCACGAATCTGCGGTCGCACTTAAAGATGACCCTCGATACCCGCATCTGCTTGTTCAACTGCGTAAAGAAAGTAGAGCGCTGTTAGGCAAAGGGACGAAGATTACCAAGAGTTCTGAAGGTGGGATTATTGCCGTGCAAGGTTCGCGACGTTTGGATTTAACTTTGTCGGTTCTAGCCGCCAGAAGACTTGAGACTATGTTGCCGCAAATTAGTGCCATCTGGTCATCCCGATGAAGCAGCCGAGCGGAAGAGTCGCGCGTGTGAACGGTCCGTTGGTGGAAGTCGACGGGATTGAAGGACTTTCAATGCTAGAGCTGGTCAGAGTTGGACCGCAACGGATCACTGCGGAAACTGTTTCAATCATCGGAACCCACGCTACCTTGCAGGCATTTGAATATACGGGAGGACTCAAGGTTGGTGACATAGTTGAAGCCACTGGCAATGAACTTAGCGGGCTACTTGGACCAGGTTTACTAGGACAAGTCTTTGATGGGTTGATGCGACCGCTCTCCTCTGCACCGCTATGGTTGAAACAGGATCGCGTCACCTCTACTGAAGATCCAGTTGCTCTGGCCCGAAAGTGGAGTTTTGTCCCAACGGCGGCCATCGGAGCCCAAGTTCACCCGGGGGATGTTCTCGGCACTGTGCCCAACGCTGGTTCAGTAGAGCATCGAGTACTCGTCCCGACCGGCGTCGAAGGTAAGGTGACGTGGCTAGCTAGCGGAAGCGACGTTCACGTTTTCGACACCGTGGCCAAGGTGGGCGCCCACGAAGTTCAGTTGGCCGAACGTTGGCCAGTTCGATCACCGCGTCCGTTCAAAGATCGCCCCGCCGGAATCGTTCCGCTCCATACTGGCCAGCGAGTTCTGGACTTAATGTTTCCTTTGGCGCGTGGTTCGGCAGCTGCAGTTCCAGGTGGATTTGGCACGGGTAAAACTATGTTGCTACAACAAATTGCCAAATGGAGCGATGCGGACGTGATCGTCTATGTTGGTTGTGGGGAACGCGGCAACGAGATGGCCGATATTTTGGATAGCTTGTCGCAACTCGTGGATGCGCGCACCGGTGGAAAATTGATCGATCGCACTGTCATTATTGCCAATACTTCCAATATGCCCATGATGGCGCGAGAAGCCAGTATTTATACGGGCATCTGCATCGCCGAATACTACAGAGACATGGGGTACGACGTTCTTGTGATCGCGGATTCCACTTCGCGCTGGGCAGAGGCGTTGCGCGAGTTCGCAAATCGCAATGGTGAATTGCCTGCAGAGGAAGGCTATCCAGCCAACCTCGCATCGAGGCTGGCAGCCTTCTATGAAAGAGCCGGGCGAGTGACCACATTGAGCGGAAAAGTCGCATCCGTTACCGTTATCGGAGCGGTCTCTCCTCCCGGCGGTGATATGAGCGAGCCAGTCACCACCGATACTGAGCGTTTCGTCCGTGCCTTATGGATGCTGGATCGGGATCTCGCCTACTCGCGGCATTACCCGGCAGTTAGTTGGACGGGATCCTTCTCCCGGGACGTCGGGGCGCTAGGTCGTTGGCACACTTCTCATGGAGACCCCGGTTGGACTCAACGACGGGCCAAAACTGCTTCTCTGTTATCCGAAGCCGACCGACTCAACGATTTGGCTGAAATCGTCGGATCCAATTCTCTGCCTGGCCACGAGCGGATGGTTCTCTTAGGAGGGCGCCTCTTGCGAGACGGCGTCTTGATGCAAAGCGCCCTGAGCGCCAATGATGGATTCTGCTCCTCTAAAAAAGGAGCGGCTTTACTGGATTTAGTTTTGAATGTGATCGAGACCTGTCAGCAACTCGTGGCGCGGGGTGTTCCCGCAGCCGATATTGAGAAGTTTGATTTCGGACCGGTACTTCGCGCTCGCGAGGAAGTTGGCCCCGACGACAGTGCAGCTATAACCGCGCGGCAAGCAGAAATCATAAAATCATTAGAGGCGTTGAAGTGACAACGAAGAAAATCGTCCCACCTAGTGATTCTGAAACTGAAACTGATGCCCGTGCTCGCAAGGCTAGAGCAGAGATTTCCCACGATGATGTTAGGCAACTAAAAGGTCCGCTCTTGGTGCTCGGCGGGACGGAAGGCGTCGGTTGGGATGAATTTGCCACGGTAGATGTGCTTGATGAAGAGCGACATGGATTGGTTCTAGAAGTTGATAAGGATTTAGCGATACTGCAGGTCTTTGAAGGTACCGATGGCTTGCTCCCAGGTGGTATTCGAGTCCGATTTGCTGGTCAACCGTTGCATATTCAAGTGGGCATCAACTGGTTGGGCCGAGTATGCAATGGTCGCGGTCAACCTCTAGACGGTGGCCCTCCCATTATTGGCAACATGACCTTGCCAGTACACGGATGGCCGCTGAATCCGGTTCACCGAGATCCACCACAGCAACCAGTTCTCACTGGAATTTCTGTCATCGACTGCTTGACCACTTTAGTTCGAGGGCAAAAGTTGCCTATCTTTTCCGTTGCAGGTCTGCCGCATTTGGCATTGGCGACTCAGATCGCGGCTCAAGCCACCTCGGGGGAAGGATCCTTCAGTGTTGTCTTTGCTGCCATGGGTTTAACTCACGCCGACATCAACTACGTCCGAGATAGATTAGAAGAACGCTCGGCCGCGGGGGAACTTGTCTTGCTGCTTAACAACGCAGATGATCCGGTTATTGAACGGATTCTTACCCCGCGGATCGCCCTGACTGTTGCAGAAGAACTGGCGTATACAGAAGGCCGAGATGTTTTGGTGATCATGTCGGATATGACAAGTTATGCCGAGGCGGTCCGAGAAATCTCCGCAGCCCGCCGTGAAATTCCAGCACGTCGTGGTTACCCTGGTTATCTCTACAGCGATCTTGCAAGTCTTTACGAACGCTGCGGCCTAGTTCATGGCAAGAGTGGTTCCGTGACTATCGTGCCCGTTCTCACCATGCCCGGTGGAGACATCACTCATCCTGTACCCGATCTGACTGGCTATATCACGGAAGGTCAGATAGTTCTTTCTCCCGAAGTCGCCTCGCACGGCATCTATCCGCCAGTAGATGCTTTGGCTTCGCTCTCTCGATTGATGCGCAGCGGTGTCGGAAAAGGTAGAACGCGCGAAGACCATCCCGACGTGGCTGCGCAAACACTGGCCTGCCTTGCTCGCGCGCGAGCGGCTTCCGAGTTGGCAGAGTTGGTCGGGGCGTCGGCGTTGAGTGAGATTGATCGAAGTTACATCGCATATCGGGGAGTGGTTGAAGAGAAACTCTTCAACCAAGGCGACGACGAACTGCGCACTCTGGAAGATACTTTAAATCGAGCCTGGGCTGCGCTTGGGACGTTGCCACGCCAAGAACTGACGATGATCTCCACGGAGTTTCTGGATCGGTACTTGCCTAAACCATCGAGTGCTCTGTGAGCGATATAGGACGAGTCGGAAAGGTACGTCTGGAAGGCCGTTTGCAAACCGCCCAGCGCGGTTCAGATTTGCTTAACCGCAAGCAACGCATCATGTCCGATGAACTTGAGCGTCTTCAGTTGCAGGCCGACAGCTTTCGCAAAGAATGGGAACAACAGGCAGGTGTCGCAGCGCTCTGGCTTGCGCGCGCATCGGCCTTGGATGGACAAGCATCAATCCTGGCGGCTTCGCCCCGCAAGTCGGCCACTGTTGAGATTCATTGGGGTGGCGCCATGGGCGTCACTTACCCCGAAGTTGTGGCTTGTCAGTTCCCTGTTGCCGAAATGGTTGGCGGTAGTTCAGCACTATTTTACGCCGTTGCTAGTCATCGAGCAGCACTGAGCGCTGCCGTTAAACAGGCTGCGATTCAGCGCGCATTACTTTTATTGTCTACAGCCTTAGCCGCCACGCGAACTCGTCAGCGAGCTGTAGAAAATCGATGGATTCCAAAGTTAGACAATGAATTGAAACTCATTCATCGCAAACTTGAAGACCAAGAACTGGAAGAGAGTTTAAGAGTTCGTTGGGCTGCTGATGCGAAGGCTAAACCAAGCACAAATGAAGGAATGTAAGAATTTTGCGATAATGCGAGGTCAGCCAGTTGGGTGATTCCATTTCCAGTTCCGAATCTCTGGCAAATCCTGGCCGTGGATGTCTATGTACTCCTTATGTTCAATGAGTTTATCTTTGGCCATTTGGTTCAAATAATCTCCCTGGCAACCTAGTTGCGGTAGTCGGTCGATGACGTCCCTCACGAGATGGAATCGATCCAGACGGTTCTGGACCCGCATATCGAAGGTAGTGGTAATAGATCCTTCTTCGTTGTAGCCACGGACGTGAAGATTGCGATTGGTTCGCGGATATGTCAATCGGTGAATTAACCATGGATATCCGTGAAAACCAAAAACAATTGGCTTGTCTGTTGTGAAGAGTGAATCGTATTCAGCTTCAGTTAGGCCATGCGGATGCTCGGTGTTCGGTTGTAATTTCATGAGATCGACTACGTTGATCACTCTTATTTTCACACTCGGTAGATGTTCGCGAAGGATTGATACTGCCGCGAGTATTTCCAAAGTTGGAATGTCCCCACAACTTGCCATCACGATATCAGGTTCGCCATCCTGATCGTTGCTAGCCCACTGCCAAATGCCAATTCCCTCCGTGCAATGAGCGACGGCTTCCTCCATTGTCAGCCATTGCGGCTTTGGATGTTTTCCGGCGACGACTACGTTCACATAGTTGCGACTGCGCAGGCAATGATCGAAAACCGAAAGTAGACAGTTCGCATCTGGAGGCAAATATACGCGGACGATGTCCGCTTTCTTATTTATAACATGGTCGAGAAAGCCCGGATCTTGATGAGTGAAACCATTGTGGTCTTGCTCCCACACGTGGGAGGAGAGCAGGTAGTTCAGCGAGGCGATTTTTCGGCGCCAGGGCAAGTGCGAAGCTAACTTCAACCATTTTGCATGCTGATTGAACATCGAGTCAACGATATGGATAAATGCCTCATAGCAGTTGAACAGCCCGTGTCGTCCAGTGAGTAAGTAACCTTCAAGCCAACCTTCGCATTGGTGTTCACTCAGCATCGAATCCAGTACTCGGCCAGAGGGGGCAAGGAACTCGTCATTCTGTATTATCGGAGCATCCCACTGTCGATTAGTTTCCTCAAAGATCGCGCCGAGCTGATTTGAAAGAGTTTCATCGGGACCAAAAATGCGGAAGTTTCGCATTTCCTGATTCGCTATCACGACGTCTCTTAGAAACTTTCCCAAAGTGGCTGTGTTCTGGCCATCTACTTCGCCAGGTGAGGGAACTGTTAGTGCATGTTCCCGAAAATCTGGCATATGTAAATCCTTGAGGAGAATCCCACCGTTCGCATGTGGATTGGCACCCATTCGTCGGTTACCAATCGGTGCTAGTGCTGCCAATTCTGGGACGAGTCGGCCAGCTTCATCGAATAGTTCTTCGGGCCGATAACTTCTTAACCAATTTTCGAGTAGCTTCACATGATCAGGGTGCTCTGCATCGACCACCAGTGGCACTTGGTGCGAACGGAATGTGTTCTCGATCGCCACGCCATCCACGAACTTCGGTCCGGTCCACCCTTTAGGCGAGCGCAACACGATCATTGGCCAGCGGGGTCGAGAAGTATCTCCTTCTTGTCTGGCGTTTGCGTGAATTCGGCGGATGTTCTCGACGGCCTCGTCGAGGGCATGAGCCATTAACTGATGCATCTTTTCTGGGTCGTCCCCTTCAACAAAAATGGGCGTCCAGCCACATCCAGAGAAGAACTCTTCCAATTCACTTGGCTCAATTCGCGCAAGAACAGTTGGGTTGCTGATCTTGTATCCGTTCAAATGAAGTATTGGCAGAACTGTGCCATCGGTAAGCGGATTAAGAAACTTGTTGGATTGCCATGAGGTTGCGAGCGGCCCCGTTTCGGCCTCACCATCACCGATGACGCAAGCGACGATCAGATCTGGGTTATCGAATACCGCTCCGAAGGCATGGCTTAGTGAATAACCAAGCTCTCCTCCTTCATGAATTGACCCAGGCGTTGTGGGAGCGACGTGGCTGGAGATTCCGCCAGGAAAGGAGAACTGGGTGAATAACCGTTTCAAACCTGCCATATCTCGACTGACCTCTGGATAAGTCTCAGTCCAGGTTCCTTCGAGATAGGTGTTACCCACGAGTGCCGCGCCTCCATGACCAGGGCCCGCTATGTAGAACATATTTAAGTCGTACTTTTTAATCACTCGATTCAAATGCACATAAATAAAATTCTGCCCAGGCGTCGTGCCCCAATGTCCCACCACCATCGGTTTGATATGGGAGAGTTTTAACGGCTCCCTCAGCAAGGGATTGTCGTAGAGATAAATCTGACCAACAGTTAGGTAATTTGCTGCGCGCCAGTATGCGTTCATTGCCTGTAATAATTCTGCCGATAATGGTTCTTCTGGAATCGTGTTGGATTGCAGCATCGCAAGTTCCTAGGTTGGCGTGGGTAAGGTTGTCGCCTAAAGCCAAACTAACAGTATAAAACCAGGGGGACAAGGCGAACTAAGTGCGGCGTAGGAGGAGATTATTGGACGGTTATGCAGACCTACTCAACAAGCGGGCGTATGCTCATTGGTGTTGATAATGCGGTCATCGATGCTTTATTCACTTCCCGACAGAATCTTCTGCTGAGTTGGAAATAATGAGAGGGTCACTCTTATGTCGGAAAGGAAGGGATCTTCGCCAGAGAGTCCTCGGATTCTAGTAGTCAATGCTGGTTCGGAGAGCGTGAAACTTAGTGTTATTGATGGGACTGACAGACTTGTCGCGGAGAAGCACCTAGGGCCTCCAGATACGCTCTTCGCTGAACAACTAAAGGAGTTTCTCGACGAGGTTGGCGTCATCGACATCGTGGGTCATCGAGTCGTTCATGGCGGTTCGATGTTTACGACTGCAACGGAAATAACACCGAAAGTTCGCGATGAACTCAATCAACTCAATTCCTTGGCGCCATTGCATAATCCACCTGCGTTAGTGGCGATAGACGCGATCCAAAATCTTTTGTCGAAAGTGCGACAGATAGCCTGCTTCGACACGGGATTCCATGTTGGGCTCCTGCCTCGGGCATTCACGTACGCAATTCCCGCTGAGTGGAATCTTCGATGGGGAATCAGGAAGTATGGATTTCATGGACTTAGCTGCGCCTGGTCCCTTAACCGCGCGGCACAAATTCTGGGTCGCCCGCGAGAAAAGCTTCGACTCGTGGTCTGCCATTTGGGCGGAGGTGCTTCAGCGACCGCGATTTCTGATGGTAAGTCGGTGGATACAACGATGGGCTTCACTCCCGTCGAAGGCCTGGTCATGGCAACTCGTTCCGGTGATTTTGATCCCGGCGCCTTACTGTGGGTGTTAACTCAGGGACTTTCTGTCGAAGAAGTCAGTTTGGCTATTGAGCACCGTTCCGGCTTGCTGGGTCTTTCTGGCGGAGGCAGTGACGATATGAAGAAGTTGCTTGATGCTAGGGCTATTGGTGACGAACGTGCTGCTTTGGCGATTGAAGTCTATTTGCATCGTCTTCGGGCTAAGGTGGCTGCGATGATTGCCGCGATCGAGGGTATTGATGCTCTCGTTTTCACAGGTGGCGTAGGGGAAAATTCTGCGGTAATTCGTGCGGAAGCCACGGATGGCATGCGATGGCTGGGCGTCAAAGTTGATAATCAAAAAAACAAATCAGTTATGGATGACGATGCCGACATCTCGACTCTGGGAGCGTCAGTTCGAACACTTGTTGTTCATTCCCGGGAAGATCTCCAGATCGCCAAAGAATGTCGACAACTACTTCTTATGTGATGTCGGCTTTTTCAGCGATCGTGAGTCCCACCACGATGATCATGTAGGTAATATCCAGGATTTTGGCCAGGATTTTGGCCAGGATATTGGCCAGGATATTGGACAAGAGGCGCGAGGTCGACGGGCCGAGCGTGTTGACGCTGAAAAATAAGATAGCGCTGAAAATAAATGATTGTTACAGTCATCATATGTCTAATGTTTGGCAGGCCCATCCATAATGGTGCGGCCTAAGTGAATCGGTCGGGACTGCGTCAGATAGGTCAGACCGACCGCAAGGTACGGAGGAGACCTGCGGGTCCGCGCCGGCGATCACGGTCTGGCTATCTCTTTGTCGGGGGGTACGTTGTGTTGCTCATTCTCGTCGGAATTGTTCCGGCAGGATACGCACTCGAACTGGCGTTCACCTCGGTTTCTGGCCACTTCGCCGGCTTTACGAACTTCATTAACACCTACCGCGACTTTCGTTTTATCCCGGCGTTCGAACACATTGCGGAGTTCATGGCAATCTGGTTAACCGCGCTGATTGTGATCGTGATTGGCATGTCTCTAGTTATCCACACTCTCTCGCCGAGGGTCAGCGCAACGCTGCGCTTCCTCTTTTATCTGCCAGCAGCATTCGCTGGTTCGGCCGGGGTGCTGGTGTGGTTGTTCATGTTGCAACCCAATTTGAGCCCGTGGGACGTCGTGCTACGCGCGCTGGGATACAGGACGCTCGGCGCTTCGCTGATACCGAGCAACCTACCTATCATTTTCGGGCTGATTGCGTTCTGGACCGGTGCCGGTGCCTGGATCCTCGTGATTCACGGGGCGCTCACCAACATTCCAAAGGATCTGCTCGATGCCGCTGCGCTTGACGGCGCAGGCCCAGTTCAGACAGCGCTGCGCGTCAAGTTGCCGATGATCAAGAAATGGGTCGTTTACATGCTGATAGTTGCCTTTGCCGGCGGGACCCAACTCTTCGCCGAGCCCGAACTTTTCAGCCAGGCAACCCACGGCATCCTCGTGACTAGTGCTTGGTCTCCAAACCAATTCGCAACCTCACTTGCCTTCATGACCGATAATTTCAATTACGCCGCAGCGATCTCGGTCGATTTGCTAGTAATCGCGCTGCTTTGCGCCGGCGTCCTCGTGTTCCGAACACGCCTTTTGAAAGAGGACTGAGTGTCCCGGATCTGGCGTTTGGTGCGTCAGGTGTCGTCTTCACCGTCCCGGCTGTTGGTGTGGGTGATACTGGCACTTTTGGCGGTCTTCTTCCTCGCGCCGATCGTTTGGCTATTGTTCATGCCTTTGGTATCGGGACAAAGCGTTATCTGGTTAGCGAACTCAGCGCTTTACTCGGGCGCAGGCGTTCTAATCGCCGTGGCGCTCGGAATCCCGGCCGGCTACGGCCTGGCAACGATCGAGTTCGTCGGTCGGCGGCCGCTACTAATCGGGACAATGATCGCGATGCTGATCCCGAGCAATGCGCTCGTGCTGCCGCTATTTCTTGAGGCTAACTCGTTTCACATGTTGGGTAGCCCTCTCGCCGTGATCTTGCCATACGGTCTGTTCCCGTTCGGCGTGTACATCGCCTACCTGTTCTACAACACCCCCCGTGTCCATGGTCTACTCGCCGCGGCCCGAGTCGACGGTTGCACTGAGTGGCAGGCATTTCGCCGCGTCGTGCTACCCCTCTCGCCGCCGGTAATCGGGTTGATCGTGGTATTCGACTTCATCGCAAGTTGGACGAATTACTTCCTGCCGTGGGTGATGTATGCAGAGTTCGGCATCACCGGCCGCTACCCATTGTCGCTGGGCATCGCACAACAACTGATGTCCGGGTCGTCGTCCGGTGACTCCACTCAAAACATCCAATTTCAACTTGCCACGTCACCGTCGGGCGAAGCCCTGTTGCTGCTCCTGAACGCCGCACCGGTGGTCCTCGTCCTGCTCATTGCACAGCGCTGGATTGTCTCGGATCGGCTGCAAGGCGATTTCGACTAGAGAGGCCAAAATCTAGATGTTTCATAGTGTCACTTTTATATAAATTCAGCAGTTGGAACTACAAAATTTGTGACTTACAAACAATTGTTACCTCTATGAAAAATATGACAGGTGTCCTGAACGTTAAGAACTCGAACATCCCCAGACCCACCCCGAAAATCTGAAGAAGGTTCATGTCATTCTGGGCCCCTCAACAAAGGAATCCAAAAGGTTGGATAGTCCAATATTGGAACGCCTCGTTAGGCGTAGCAAGCGTTATCTATTACTTAACTAATACAGGTAATAGACATAATCTACTACTATGACCTCAAGTCACGACCCGCAACTTCTTAAAGGTGTTTTGTCACTACTTCTTCTGCATTTTCTCGCTGAGCAGGAATCATACGGATACGCAGTAGTGCAGCGGATCCATGGCATCGGCCTGGTCGACATTCTTGATGGAACCGTTTATCCCGCCTTAGCCCGACTCGAGCGAGAAGATTTAGTTAGTTCCCGACTGGTTTCCTCGAACTCCGGACCTGCCCGCAAGTACTACCGGCCAACCCCGGCTGGCTACGAGGCTCTCACCAATGGCGCGGCTAACTGGTTGTTCCTGAATGAAATCGTGGGTTCGGTATTGAACCGTCCCCTCCCCAAAGAACCGATTAGAGGAGTCTGAAATGTCCCACTCCATAACCTGGATTGACGGGCTTCGCATTGAACGTTTGGTGTGGATGCTCGATCAAAGACTCTATGGCCTTCCTCGTAAATCCCGAATCGCGAACCGACGTGAAGTTCGCGAGAACCTTTTCACGGCGGCACACGACATCGGCACTACTGGCGCTTTAAAACACCTCGGTAGCAGTCGTGAGTTGGCGGCCGCATATTTTGTCGCGGAATTTGGCGAAGGTCCGCGAGCTTATTGGGTTACCGCGGGAATGTTCGCTACCGCCGCCCAATTGTTGTTCCTAGGGCTTCTCAGCGAGGAAGTTTCCGCACTTGGGCGGGGTATCAAGGTAGCGAATCCGCATGCTACCGGCACATTTACCCTGGAGGGCCTCCGATATTTGCAAGAAACCGTTACCTATACCTTCAGCCATGGAAACGGTAGTTACGTGGGCGGCACTGAGTTGCCATTGGCTTGGGCTCTTTGGATAATCTCGACTGTAATGGTCGGTCGGCTCTGGCGGCTTCAGTCGACTTGGCGTCGTCATCGGCCAACCACCATTCGTAGAGGAAAGAACAATCCTTCATTAAACTCGTAAATGGAAGGGATAACAATCATGGCCAACTGGACGTGGAGTTTGCGTTCTCGCGATGG
>Ga0207933_1001639_pt1 | contig 16241 bp, 17 predicted proteins | sample NGESurdeep092012_4_FD_184488 | JGI IMG/M metagenome (GOLD analysis project Ga0207933, IMG submission 184488) | Arctic peat soil microbial communities from Barrow, Alaska - NGEE Surface sample F53-3 deep-092012 (SPAdes) | ecosystem: Environmental > Terrestrial > Soil > Wetlands > Peat ...
TTATTCTCAAGCTGCTTCCACAGGTATTCGCGTGGGCACGCTCCGCGCGGCCTACTCAGGCCGCTGACCAGTGGTGTATGGCACGGCGACTGGTCCTCCTTTAAGACCCTGCCGCCAATGGCCAGGATACAAATTGAGAATTCCGACATCATCAGCTTCCACAACTACGGTTGGCCCGAGCAGTTCGAGGCAGCCATCAAGGATCTGGAGCAGTATCATCGGCCGATTCTGTGCACGGAATACATGGCGAGGGGCGCCGGCAGCCTGTTTGATCTCGATCTACCGATCGCGAAACAGTACCATGTCGGCGCCATCAACTGGGGATTCGTTGCGGGCAAAACGCAGACCTACCTGCCGTGGGACTCGTGGCAGCGACCATACGTGTTAACCAAGCCGACGGTCTGGTTCCACGACATCTTTCATCCTGACGGTACGCCCTATCGTCAGAGAGAGGTGGACATCATTCGAAGCCTGACCGCAAACGCAAAGTGGTAAATCAGTGTCCTCGGGCGGCGCCAGTTTAAGGGTTCGCGGCAGGTTGCTTACCTGCGAAAGGCGGGCGTGGTAGCGGCGCGAAGACAAAAGGATGCGCTACAGAATCGTCGCGCCTCCGCACGCGGGCGCGGCGAAGATCCTGCGCGAACACTGACCGTCGTCAGCAAGGAGAAATCCATGCAGGCCGACTCGACGCGTCTCGGCAACGCCTGCTGCACGCCGCAAAAGGCCTTCGCGCTGGAAGGGGCTCCGCGCCTCCGGCTCCAGCTGCAATGATCGACTCCTTCCCGCGTCGCAGCGCTTACCCCTGCGATTGAGGTGGCGCTGGCGTCAGGCCGTGGCGGCGCATGATCTCGATTATTTTCGCGCGGTCGGGAGGCCCGCCGGCGGCCGCTCTGACCGCCTCCGCCGCTTCGCGGAAATACTGCGGGCCGATGGCAGCGGGCGTAACCATGCACAGCACCTTCACGTCTTTGGTACCGTTGTTGTCGAACCGGTGAACGGCGCCCCGCGGAATGCAGAGCGCCTGCCCGGGCCCCACGTCAATCGGCTTGCCGTCTACGGTCCACGTCAATACCCCTTCGATGCCGTAGACCGTCTCCTCGTAATGGTCGTGGCTGTGCGCCGGAGCCATCAGGCGCTGTCCGGCGGGGACATCGACCTCGAAGACCGCAACCGTGCCCGACGAATTCTCACTGGTGACGAGGAAGCGCACCGCGAGCGGCCCTATGCGGATCGCTTCATCGGCGGGATTGACGCATAGGTCGATAGATTGTTGTGGCATCGAGAGCTCCTTTTCCCCTATCGCTTCGCTTATATAGCATTTTCACAGTTACTGTGATGTGGTCAGAATTAGCTATGTGCGGGCATTCGTTGATGGAATGCCCGCGTTAAGTTGCTCTGTTTCGCTTACACCAACTGTGAAAATGCTTATAGATCGTTTCGTAGATTCCGATGGAATCCACTATGCCGGAGGAAGAAGCTCCAGTCCGTACCGGGGGCCAGCCGCGAGCGCCCGGCCGATCAACCCATTGCTGGTAGACGGCGGCGCCGCGGAACGATCCGCAGCAGGCTCGAACACTTCCGAAAAAAAGCCCTCAAGGCCCGCCGGAGTGGTTAAGACCAGCGCCTTCGCATCGCCATCGCCGGTGTTCTTAAACGAATGAGCGATTTCACGGGGAAGGAAAGCAAAATCCCCAGCCGACGCAGTGATTGTATCCCCACCCACTTGAATCGTCAGCGTGCCTTCGAGCAGGTAAAAAGATTCGTCCTCGCGGTGGTGAATATGTGGCGGCGTGCCTCCGCCGGGCACGACAGAAATCTCAGCCATGAAGAACGCGCCTCCTGTCTCCTCGCCGGTGGCGAGAAACGTCATCAGCTCACCGGGGCCCCAGTAGGCCGCGCCGGTTTTCGCGAACACGTGTTTCACCTGGTTTTGCTGCGGCAGGGTCGCTTTTCCATTGGCGCCGGCGGAGGAGGGCTCCCGCGTAGTTTGCTGTGAATCTTCCGACATGGTCTCGTCAGGGGAATTGACGAGCAGCTCGACGGTTTGCGTTGTCATTTGCTCCTCCTATTTGGTAAACTATGTTTACCTTTAGATGATAGTAAACATGGTTTACTCGGAGTGTCAATGACTTTTTTGCAAGACAATTCACCGATTAAAACCAGGGATATGCTCATCGGCGCGCTGCTGCGCGTTCCGGCCGAGGCCATTCACCGACGTATCATCCACGATCTGAATGTGGCGGGCTTTCGGGGGCTCACTCTGCCGCACATGGCGCTCTTCCGCTTTCCCGGCCCCGACGGGGTCCGTCCCGGCGTTCTCGCCGAGCGTGCAGGAATGAGCAAGCAAGCGATGAACCGCTTGCTTGGGAGCCTCGAAGATCTCGGATATTTGGTCAGGTCCGACGCGCTGGATGAGGGTCGCGCGCGAATTGTCCGCTTTACGAAGCGCGGACATGCCGCGTACGCAAAAGCTGTGGAGGTGCTCCGCGAGATCGAGCGCGAATGGCGCGCCGAGCTTGGGCCCAGGGATTTCGCTCTACTTAAGGAATTGCTTTTTCGCGTTTGGGAGAGTCGGTTGGTCCGCTAAAGCGGATGCATGATAGGTGTGCCCCGAAGCAGATGCACCATACGCGGCTTTTCCGTTGCTACAAACCTCCGGGGGGTGCTCACGCTAGAACCTCCAGCTCATCTCCCACGGTGATGCCCAACCGTTCAATCTCACCGGCCGCCAGTTCGAGAACGCAATGGACTTTGAAGCTGATGCTGGTTATGCGGAAGGGGCTAAGACGCGGCCAGACCTTCAACACGCGCAGGTTGTTGTCCAAGGCTACAACGTCGATGGAAAACAGCATTCCGATGGTGTGAACTCCAGAAGAAGGCTCGATCAGAATGCCGCAACCCGAATCGAGACGGCGTCTACCTAAAAGACCCACCAATCGTGAGAGGAAGCTATCGGCCATGCCGATTTTTGTGCCAATGGTCAGAGCTTTGCTCTTGTTGCAAATCGTGACTTCTCTCATGAACCTCGTTTGTGCAAGTACATGGCTGCGAAGGGTGGCCTGAAAAGATCTCTGCATAGGCGCGCAAAGTCCCGGCGCAGCGAGCCGGATGGCTGGCGCATGCGTCTCAAGACAGACAGCGCGCGAGGCCGGCTGACCAAGGTCAAAAGCCGCCGGAAGCGCTACGTCGAGAAAGGCATGCGCCGAGTCTCCTATGCGCAGCTGCAGGGAAGGAACCTATGCCGTCTTCCTTCTACGGATAATGATGACGGCGAGCACAGCCAGCGTCAAAACGGCCGCAATCACGCGAATGAGTGTCGTGTCCATAGAGTTGCATCCTCCTTTCTGGAAGCTGCCCACGTCGAGCACAGGCATCTCCATAACTTGTTACCGGCGGTGCAACAACGAAGCCGGTATGGGGCAAAACTTTTTCTTTCGGCGGCTCCGCGCCTCAAAATTGCAGAGCGAACGATGCCACCGCTGTTCTCCTGCTACTTCAAAGCGCTCAGGCTCTTGGCAATGCTGAGGATCGCCGGACCCAGCAGGACGATGAAAATGCAGGGAAAGATAAAGAGCACCAAGGGAAACAGGATCTTGATCTTGGTTTTGGCCGCAGCCTCCTCCGCGCGCAGCCGTCGACCGGTGCGTATCTCCTCGGCAAAGCGGCTCAAGGCGCGAATGATGGGGGTCCCAAATCGATCCGTCTGATTCAACATATTCACCAGCGAGGCAATCTCCGGCAGCCGGGTCCGGTCGGCCATGCTCTGCCATGCCTCCAGCCGCGGTTTGCCTGCCCGCTGTTCGAGGTTGATCTGCATGAGTTCCTCATTAAAATCCGGATGGCTGATCGCAAGTTCCTGGCCCACGCGTAAGAGCGCCTGGTCGAGACCCAGACCGGCATCGACACAGATCACCATCAGATCGATGGCATCGGGGATGCTCTTCTGAATGCGCTTTTGTCTGCGCTTCACGGCCGCGCCGAGCCAAAAATCCGGGAGCATGTAACCGACCACGGCACAAGCAAAGCACCAGAACAACGGGCTCTGGGTCACAAAGCTGCCGCAAAGAATCCCGGTGGCCACAAAGAGAAAGCGAGCCATGAAGTAGACATCGGCGCTTTCCCGGCCACGCAATCCCGCGCTGATAAAGCGCTGCCTCAACTTCTGATCCTCCGAAAGGCCGATGTGCGAGCGGAAAGTCCGGGCAACGACCAGAACCTTTTCCTGAATTCGCTCCTTCCGCCCGATTGTCCTTTCATCAGGGCGAGTGCTCTTGACGATTTCGAGAATTCTTTTCGCCTGTTGCGAGGGCCGCAGCAGGACCGGCGCCGCCAATAGAGCGACCGCGCAAAACGAAGTGATGGAGAGGGCGGCGTAAAGAAATGGATTCATCGGCTAGACCTCCACTCCATTGGTGATGCGATGAATGGCGAACGATCCGACGGCGATCAGTCCGGCGCCGGCCCAGATCATCTTTCGGCCAATGGGAGTAGTGAGCAGAATTCGCGAGTAGCCCGGATTGACCAGATTGATAAGGAGGAGCATGACGATCGGAAGCAGACTGAGAATCCAGCCTGTCAGTCTGCCTTGCGCGGTTTGTATGCGGATTTCGCCATAAATGCGCAGGCGTTCACGAATGATGAAGGCCGTGCGATCCAAAATCTCTACCAGGTTTCCACCTGTCTCCCGCTGCACCAGGATGGCGGTGACCAGCACCCGCAGATCTTGCGAGGGAACCCGGTTCAGCATCTGTGTCAAGGCTTCGCGCAGCGGAAAACCGAAGTTCTGCTGCTTGAAGACCTCGCCGAACTCAGTGCTGACGGGCGCGGAGGCATCCTGGGAGACCATTTCAATGGCCGCAGCCATGGCGTGGCCGGCTCGAAGCGCGCGTGCCATCATATCGATTGCTCCGGGAAGTCCGGCGTTGAATGCGTTCAGCCTTCGCGAACGCTTCCAGGCAATCCGCGCGACGGGCAGGCATCCGGCGATGCCAGCGACTGCAACCTCCAGCGCCAAAATCGGAACCAGGAAAAACATAGCCCCGTAGCCGACTGCCGCAAAGACCACGCTCAGAAGAAGCAGGCTTTCCGGCGTTGTGGAAACTGCGGCTTGCTCCATGAAAATGGGAAGTCGCTGCCAAAGGCCGAATCTTTCCAGCAACTTCTCCAGCCATCCGGAATGGCTGCCGCTGCTTACTTTGAGCAATTGCGAGGCTTCCAGAAAAGGCTGGGAGTCTGCACGCCTATCACCAGCGACGGCGGCGGCCAGGCGCTCGTCGACCTTCTTCTCCCCCTCGCGCGGCTTAGCGGCAAAGGCGGCCAGCACAAAAGTAACAGTAAGGATTGTGAAGAAGACCACAATAAGGACAATCATGCTTGCGTCACCATTTCAGATTCACTTTGCACCGGGACAACCCCATTTCCACTGCCTGGAATGTCGCGTGCGCGCTGCCACTGTTACAGCTACCTTCCTACAATCTTCTCCGGCTCAGACTTCCATGGAATGGTCCATCACTCCGGAGGGCATTGCGATGCCCGCCGCCTTGAGACGCTCACCGAATTTCGGCGTAATTCCCGTAGACCGAAACCTTCCCCGCACCTTTCCGTTGGAGCTCACGCCTTCTTTCTGAAACACGAATATGTCCTGCATGCTGATCACCTCGCTATAAGAGCCGGTGAGCTCGGAAATATGGGTGATGCGCCGTGAGCCGTCGCTCATACGCGCTGCCTGCACGATCAGGTTGATGGCGGAGGAAATTTGCATGCGAATGGCCGCCTCCGGAAGACGAATGTCGCCCATCAGGCACATGGTTTCCAGTCGTGCCAAGCCATCCCTGGGGGTGTTGGCATGCACCGTGGTAATAGACCCGTCGTGGCCGGTATTCATCGCCTGCAGCATGTCCATCGCCTCCTCGCCGCGCACCTCGCCCAGGATGATCCTGTCGGGGCGCATGCGCAGCGCGTTGATCACCAACTCTCTCTGCCGCACTGCGCCTTTGCCTTCCACATTGGGCGGCCGGCACTCCATCCGCACGACATGCTCCTGTTTGAGCTGCAGCTCGGCAGAGTCTTCGATGGTTACAATTCGCTCTTTTTCAGAAATGAATCCGGAGAGCACATTGAGCAGTGTGGTTTTGCCGGAGCCGGTCCCGCCGGAAACGACGATGTTCATCCGGGCCCGCACGGCCGCCGAGAGCAGTTCGAGCATGGGCGGCGAGAGCGCCTTGTTTCTAAGCAGATCTTCGGCCATGAGGGGCGAGGAGCCAAAGCGGCGGATGGAGAGGATGGGGCCGTCGATGGCGAGAGGAGGAATGACCGCGTTCACACGCGACCCGTCCTTCAACCTCGCATCCACCATGGGTGAGGATTCGTCGACACGCCTGCCCACCGCCGAGACGATCTTATCGATGATCTGCAGGAGATGGCGATTGTCCTTGAACGTGATGCTTGTGCGCTCCAAGACGCCGCGGCGTTCCACATAGACGTGGCTGGACGTGTTTACCAGAATGTCGCTGATCGAGTCGTCTTTCAGCAACGGTTCGAGCGGCCCCAAACCGAAGACTTCATCGAGCACCTCATGGGCCAGCCGGTCGCGCTCCGCGGCGCTCAGAGGAACACCCTGCTCTCCAATAATTTGCTGAATAAGCACGAAGAGTTGCTGCTGGCCACTGCGCGTCTCCTGAACCGTGCTGAGCTTGTCCAAATCGAGACGCTTGATCAGATCTTGATGAACAGCGGACTTCAGGCCTTGCTGGTTCCGTTCCGGAGGCAGCTTGGCAGCCCCATTGCGCTGTGCGGGCGACGGCGGGCGCAGCGGCGGAATGTTAAGACTGAGGTCATTCATGCAATCCTCCTTATTGCTTTCAAAAAGCCGCGTCTGATTCGCGGGCTCTGCGTTCGTCCTTTACGACTCCATCCGTGCTCCGGCCGGAGAATTGCTCCAGCCCTTGAACCAGAACCGCTTCTTCGCCGGCGGCGGGAGCTCCGCGCCATCACCGCCCGCCAGAGCATCGACCCACTTGGCGAACTGAATCGAGTACTCGGTTTTGCGGTCCGGCCCGATTGGCTCGCCGACGTTGATCGCGCGCAGGCACTCGGCATAGCTGTTGCAGATTTTGACCCCTACAGGAAGGCGAATCGCCTTTTCGATTTGCTCGATGCTAACGGCGTCGCGTGAGGAATAACGGTTGATCACGATGAAGAACCGCTCGGTTGTGTACTGGTTCTGGAGGAAGCTGTCGATGTACCGGGAGAGGTCGCGAATGGCGCCAATTTCAGGCGTTGCGACCATGTAGATCTGATCGGAGCGATCCATCACCGCACGATTGCTCTCAGAGAGAGAGGTTTCGCAATCCAGCAGCACATAGTCATATTCTCCGCAGAGAAAATCCAGGGTTTGACCGATCGCTTCCGGATCGACCGAGCGCAGCTCGTCATGAGAGTCGGGCGAGGAGAGCACGTCGAGTCCGCTCTGATGCTTGGCGATGAATCCGCGGAGTAGGTCGGAGTCCAACCGGTTCACGTTACGAACGAGCTCGTGAAAGTTATAGCGGTTCCCGTCCAGCCCCAGGTAAAGGCAAACGTGGCCCAGCTCCGGGTGATTGTCGATAAGCAGCACCTTCTTCTTATGGCAGCGAACCAGAAAAACGGCGAGCTCGACAGCAACCGTCGTGGTTCCCACCCCCCCCTTGGCGCCAAATAGGGAGAGAATGTGCCCGCGCGCTCGCGACCGGCCAATGGTTTGAGACCATTGGCGCTCCAGCCGCTCCAGTGTCTGCTGAAATTGATCAACATCGAGTGGGAGATTTAAAAACTCATTGCAGCCGGCGCGCATCGCTCGCAGCAGTAATTCGGAATCCCGCCCGCGGGAAAGGGCGACAATGGCGATCCGTCCAAAGAACAGTTGATTCAGATAAGCAGTCGTTTCCAATGCCTGTTCGGGATCGCGATCAAAGTCCACCACCGCGATAAGCGCTTCGGCGTTCTTGATCTCTGGCGGCAGGTGGGGCCTTCGTAAAGCCGCCATGTATTCGTCGAAGCTTGCGGTGGAGATTCCCCAGGACAGGCGCGCGGCCGGCTCCATCAGCTTTCTGGTCACGGCGCCGTCCACGCACACGGTTAGGAGAGCCACCGTGAAGGTCTGCGGATTGTTCTCGGCTTGAGTCACTATTGGGCAGCTCCCTTTCCGGTTTGGGGTTTTGCGTGCAATTCCCGCGTCCGCTTGCCCAAGGTCTTGTCGAATGCTCCGGGAGTGAGCATGGGGATAGCCATTTTGGGCTCCTTAGGCGGAGCCGATTGGCTCAGAGGGTCTACCACCGTCGCGGTGACAATGACGACCAGCTCAACCACGGAGTGGCTAATATTTTTGGATTTGAACAATGCGCCGAGGACGGGAATGTCGGAGATGCCGGGCGTCTTTTCCAGCATGTCCGTCGTGCGGTGATCGAGCAATCCGGAGATGGCAAAGCTCTGGCCGCTCTTCAGCTCGACCTCGGTCTCGGCGCGCCGGGTGTCGAGCGCAGGAATCGTGTAGCCGGAGATGGTGACAGAGTTGGTGTAATCGAGTGCGCTCACCTCTGGCGCGACCTTCAGTTGTATGGTGCCCTCCGGCGTCACCACGGGGGTGAAGTCCAGCTTCACTCCGTAGGGACGGAACTGAACAGTCACCGAGGTGAAGCCGCCGGTTCCTCCCTGAACCACGGGGAATGGGAACTCACCTCCGGAAAGAAACGAGGCCTTTTGCCCACTCATTGCAGTGATGGTCGGCTCGGCGAGGATCTGCAGAATCTGCTTGTTTTCCAGAGCCTCTATCGCGGCGCCCACATTCAAGCCGGAGTTGTAGTAGAGAAGATTGAGCGGATTGCTGAGGGTCAGCAAAGATGAAATGCCGGACGACGTCCCGCTCGACCCGCTGCCGCCGGAATTCGTCGAGGTCGTGATTGCGGGAAACTGGCCGGTGGTGGAGTTGGCGGTGTTCTTCCCTCCAGAGAAGAGATTGAATCCTGCCTGCTCAGCTCGCGTGCGGTCGATTTCGACCATGCGGACCCTGAGTTGGACCTGCGGGGTGCGTTGGGGGAGCTGCAGCAGCGAGTCGGCAACGTTCTTTGAGTAAAGCCCGGCCAGTTTGAGCGCCGAGGCGGCGGCCGCGGGGCCGGCGACGGAACCGGAGAGCGTTACCTGACCCTGCCGAACTTCCACATGGATGTCATCGCCGGGCAGCGCCTGCTTCAAGGCGGTACGCAGGCCGTCCACATCGAGATCAGCCGAGATCATGTAGGCCTGAGATCTGCCGTCTTCATTCCACAGCACCAGGCTACTCACCCCCGCGCTCTTGGCGGTGATGACCAACTGATGAGGGCTGGCCGTGTAGGATTCGAGTACCTTGGGATCGCTCACATAAACACGGCGCAGCCTCATTTGCGTGTTCACGAACATCGACCGCCCCACCATCAGGTGCAATGGATTTCCCACGGCGACGGTGCTGCTCAGCACGGTCGCCGGCCCTGCGACCGCCGCGGGCGAAGATGTGGCGGCGGCCATCCCCGGCGAGATAGAAACAATTGCCAGTCCGGTCGAGAGCGCCGCAAGCCATAAAGCCCGTCCGCCTCTAGCACCCGTCATTTTGTTGGTATTCCTTTTCATCTCGCCCTCAGTGGAAGCTGTTCCGTGTGAGTTTGTCGCCGGAGAGTGTTTCCACGACCCATGGCTTCGGCGCTCGCGGCGCGGGTCTGGATGCCACAGTTGCCGGCGACAGGACGGCCAATTGAGAGAGCCGAATGGGCGTGGGATCCGCTTGCGCATGGTCGCTACCATTGCGCAACACAAAATGGATGCTGCCCTGGCTGCTGGCCAAAACGGCTTTTTCCGCATCCTCCGGTGTGAGCAACAGAGTCACGACGTCCACGCTCTTGGGCTTGCCGGAAGGATCGGGCTGATATTGGTGTCCAGCCGCCAGCACCTTCGCATCTTGAAGCACCGTAGCGGTTACCGGCTCCGGATGGACGTTGTCGCGGTAGGTCACCAGGACATCCACATGGGTGCCGGGCAGCAGAAAACCGGCAACCCCGACAACCTCATCAGAGCGGAGGGCAATCGCCCGCATGCCTTCCGGGATCTTTCCCGTGAGCCCGACCCCCGAGCCGGGCGCGGCCAAGTCTCTATCGAGGACCGGTTCTCCGGCCGCCAGCGGGTAGAGGACGGACCTGCCGGTCAGATCCTGCGGCTTGTGAAATCCGCCTTTCAAAGGCATCGATGCGGGCCATTCCACCTGAGAAAGATCTTCGGCCTGCAGCACCTGTCCTGCGTTCAAGGGATGCCCGGCCGCGACATAGAGATCGTTCAGCGGCTTCGCGGCACGCGGTTTTGCCATTCTCCTGCTGAGCCAAAACGTAAACAGGCCGGAGATGACTAATGCGGCAATCAGAGCGAGAATCAAGCGGCGCGCCATGGGTGTTTACCGGTGGACCAGCAGCAGGCAGAACGTTCCTGCGCTGCCGGCAGCGATCGCCAAGGCATAGGGAAGGCTGAGCGCCTGGCGATTATCAACGTTGAGCACCGGATGCGGCGCCAGACCCTCAAAGCGGTGGTGCAGCAGCAGCGCCAGAATGTTTCGCAGAGTTTCCTTCAAACGGCGGCGATAGAGGGCCAGAGCAGCGGCCATCATGCCGCCGGCCAATGCGGTCAAAATAAGCAATGAACCGGCGCGCGGCAGCCCGGCAAGGCAACCCACCGCGGCGATCAGCTTTACGTCGCCCGCGCCCATTCCGCCAGCCAAGTAAAAGACCAGGAAGATGAGGCCGCAGAGCAGGCCACCCGCTACGCTGGAGCCGAGCTGACTCCATCCTCCCAACGCCAAGTGCAAAAGCAGTCCGGCAGGAATTGCGGAAAGGGTAAGGAGATTCGGTATCCGGCGGCTGCGCAGGTCATATATCGCGCCGACGATGGCGCAGAGCAGAGCGGTTGCGGGATATATAAGGTCAATCGTCAAGTTATGCATCGAAGCTTCCGGGGTTAACTTCCAAGCCAGATTTCAAAGCTGGTCTTCCTCTGCTGGCCTATCAACTCCGGCCGCCAAACTTTCCAGAGCCCGCCTACTGCGTCGGGTATTCCGCAGGACGCGATCCTCCGAAGGGGCCGGGCTAGCCGACTGTTTGGAGGTGCAGATCTAGTGCTCTGCACCCATTCTTCGCGTCTCCAGCAAAGGCTTTTCTTGCCAGAGACGCGAAAGAAAGGAACCTCTAGGGAGCCCCGGGGATTCGTCTCCCCAGCAGCCGGTAGATAGACGCTGCTCAGAGAGCAGCTCCCTAAGTGGCCGGCGTTAGCGCAGACGTCAGCTTGGTGCCGATGGTGCCAAGAGCAGTGCTTATCGTGCCAGCGAGTGTACTCATGGCGGCCGTTGCGCCCAGAGCAATCAGCGCGGCAACCAGGGCATATTCGATGAGATCCTGGCCGGACTCGTCATGCAGGAGCCGGACCAGGGATTGTTTGCAATTTTTCACAGGAGTTCTCCTTGATCAACGTTGAGTGCAGGCTCTCCCAAATCCGAAGGGCACTGCGTCTGTTCCCCATATCGGCACACTGCGGGTCTGGAACGTCTTTTTTACGGGCATCTCCCGGTACTCTCGTAATGCTGGCAACCGCCGGCTTTAGCCGATGTATATTCCGAGAGCGTTTCTCATGGAATGGCAATCGGATCTATGACAGTTTCCCTAAAGCGCAGTGGCTGGACGATGAACGCGGCTCTCTTTTCAGAGCCTCATTCCGGGATGAGCGGAACGCAGCTTCGTGTCGCTGAGAGCTACATTAATGAAGATCCCGCGACGTCCCACAATCGGACATTTCATATCGTCATAGCCGCTTTTTCAGCTCTCTTCTTCGCGACGGGCGTTCTTTGTATCGAGTTTTTTCGCTGTAAATTGACCCCCGGCGGCCTCGCCGCGCTTACCGCCGAGGTTCTCCCTGTGGTGCTCTTTGCCCTCTATTGCCGGTTGAGAGGGGACGGAAAACTTTTCCGAGCCAGCCTGCTCCTCTGTTGGGCAGCCATTATGCTCACGTTGTTCAAGTTTCCGATTTATCTTGCTGCGTGCTTGCACATGCCGCTGCGAGATCAAATGCTGGCGCGATGGGACGGCCATTGGGGAGGGCTGCTCTTTGTCCATTTCGCCTTCCGCCATCCTCAAGCAGCCGCTGCGCTCAATGTTTGCTACAACCTGCTCGCGCCCCTGATGCTGCTGGCGGCAACCATCCCCGCGTTGCGAGGAGAGATTCGGGCGGCGAAAGAGTACCTAATCGGCACGTCTTTCGCCATACTCTCGGGCACGGCGGTCTTTGCGGTGCTTCCTGCTGCGGGACCCTGGACGGTGGAGGGTTTTGCCCCGTCGGCAAGACAGCAACTCTGCCAGCGGCTCTTGATGGAATTCCGATCGCCCGCGATTCACGCAGTTACCTTTAGCGATTCGGGGATCATCGGCTTTCCCTCGTTCCATGTGATCTTCGCGATTCTCTCCGCCGCGGCCCTCGCATCGATCAAGCCCCTGCGCATTCCCGCCGCAATCCTGACCACGTTGATCTGCCTATCCACCCTCACGACAGGATGGCACTATATTTCCGACGCCTTGGCAGGGCTTGCATTGGCTGCTCTTTCGCTCACCGCCGCCAAAGCATACAGCAGATATGAGGACTGGCTGGGATGCCGCCGCTGCAGACCGGAGCAGCACCCAAAAAAGGAGGGCCCCGAGAATGCAGCCCAGCGGAGAAGGTCCCGAAGGGGGGCTGGCGTTCTACCGGCCTTGGCGAAGAGAGGAGCTCTTTGGAGCAAGACCGAGGGGCAGAGCCTGATCGAAGTGGCGCTCTTTGTTCCCATCTTCACGCTGCTTATCTGCTACTCGGTGGACTTCGGGTATTGCTTTCTGGCCGCTGCGTCGATCGACGCTGTCAGCCAGAATGCGATCGACTATGCCATTCAGGGCACAAAATCGCCCGCCCAGTCCTCAGAACCTTCGGGCAGCTCGGTAGCTGCATTCGTCATCGCCGCGCTCGGCCTTCCGAATGCCTCTTCAGCCACTTCGGTTCAAGTCTGCTCCAATTCTGTTGGGACGCCGCAGAACAATGTCGCTCAGTGCCAGACATTCGGAGCCGACGCGTCGCTCTCCTACACCGCCGATACCGACCCCGAGTCGCCAATCTTTCAGTTGAACCGCGTGGATGTGGTCTATACCGTTTCTCCGCCTATCCCTTTGCCAGCATCCATTCTGCCTAGTCTTACATTCCATCGCTCCGCCGAAATGAGGGCCATCCAGTGAAATGCGCCCGAAGCCGGGTCCGCGAAGGACTTCATCGGGGCCTCCATGACGAAGCAGGCTCCGCGACGCTGGAGACGATGGTCTCACTATTGACCGTGGTCACCTTGGCCTTCGGGCTTTTCGAGCTCTGCCTGCTCACCTACACCGCGGTCGTGCTGAATTATGCGGCGGAGCAGGGGGTTCGCTATGCCATTCTGCATGGAACCGACAGCTCCAACTGCAGCGGGCCGGATAGCAGTTGCACCGACAAGAGTTACACCAATGTGAAATCCGCCGTCACCACCGCGGCTACCGCTTCGCTTCATGACTTATCGGAGATGACGGTCAACGTGAGCTATGGAAGCGGAACTGCAAAGCCCGGCAACCCCGTCACGGTGACGCTGAGTTACACCTATATCCCAATCGTCGGGATTTTCGGCTTGGACAACGCGATGACATTTTCATCCCGAGGGGAGATCCTCTTTTGACCGGCCACCCGACTCAAGGCGAGTCTGCAAACAGAGCGGTAGCGGCGAACCTCTCAAACGGAGAAGCCGGTCAAGCTGCGGTGCTGTTAGTGTTGATCCTCTCCGTCTTCCTTCTGGCCTCCGTGGCGTTCGCCATCGATTTCGGCAATCTATGGTTTCACCGCCAAGGGGTGCAGAACGCGGCCGACGCGGCGTGTGAAGCGGGAGCCATGGATATGCTTTACGCGACACAGGGGACTTCTTTGCCGAACATGGGGTTCACGCCCGGCGTTGCGGCGGACTGCTCCTCATCTTCAAGCGCGACAATGTGTACCTACGCCAAATACAACGGATTTGCTCCCAGCAGCGGGGGTTTCAGCTCAGCCGGGGAGACTGTTGGCGTCTCCTGGAGCTTTCCCGCCTCGGCCTCGGTCTCGGGAGTCAGCGCGGCGGGCGGGGTATCTCATCCGTTTCTCAATGTATTGATTGAGGAGAATGTCAAGACCTGGTTCATGGCGCTGTTGGGCAAAAACTACCAGGCGGTAGCGGCAAGCTGTACCTGCGGTCTGCTGCCCGGAGCGGCACAGGCTCCGCTGATAGTGTTAAATCCCACAAAATCCGGGGCACTATCGATCTCCGGCGGAACGCACATCACAATTGCCGGCGGCCCGCAAAACAGCATCCAGATCAACTCCTCAAGTAAGAGTGCTTTCAACTGCTCAGGCTCTGGACTGTTGGACACCAGCTCAGGAGGACCGGACGGCACCGGCGGAAACGTCACAATTACCGGAGGTCCAGGAGCCGCTCCGACCTGCGGTGGGGGAAGTTCATGGAGCGGAGGAAGCAGCGGTGTATGGACTGGGAACACGGCAGCGGTACCAGACCCTTATTCCGCAGTTCCAGCGATTCCAATGCAAACTGGACCGGTGGCCGCCGCAACTCCGGTTCCCGGCTATACCCCGACAATCGATCCGACATATGGCAACATTACGGGCACATGGGTCGCCACCGGGGTGGATAGCTGCCCCAACACTAATCCAACGCAGCACTATCTCACCTACAACAGCAAATACGGGAATGTCTACGGTAATTGCCTGGAGTTCAATCCAGGCTATTACCCCACCGGGATCAATACCAGCCAATTAGCCGGCTATGGCAGCGATGTCGTGATCTTTCAGCCGGGCATTTACTATCTCAACGGAAATCTCACGGTTGGATCGAGCACCACGATTCGCAACGCATGGCCGGCTGCCGAGCCTTCGACCAAGGGTGTCATCTTCTACTTCATAAGCGGAGGGCTGGAATTTTCCGGTGGTTCCGGTCAGCCCAGCGGCTATATTAATTCGGTCCCTTCCTATTATTTGAATTGCTCCGGCACGGCTACCCCGCACGGTATGCCCGCCTCCCTGACTGGAAATGTGTTGACTTCGCAGTGCAGCGCCGGAGGAACGTACGTCGGCTCTCCCAGCGCGGACAGCTTCTCCTCCTCCGGCGTTCGCGGCTTACTCTTCTTTTTGGCCCACTCAAACTCATTTGCGGGGACGGTGGTGGGGGCAGGAGCCACGCTCAGCTTCAGCGGCGCATTCTACTTCCACAACAGCTCCTATCTGGATACTCTGACCTGGGATGGCGCCGGAGCTTCTACGACCTATGCTGCCGGCAACATCGTAACGGACCAGTTGTCATTGTCGGGAAGCGGGACGATCCAGATGAACCTGAGCAGCAGCGGGAGCGGGGGCGGCGCCGCTAAAATTGGGCTTTTTCAGTAGGCCAAAAGCAAGCTGGCCAACACAGGCGAATACGTCATAGAAATCTCCCCGGCGCCTCCGGCAGGCGAAGCGGGCGCCAAGCGCGAGAGCAATTACGAGCCGGAAGACGCAGCCTGCCCTGGAGAAAGAGCAAGGGAACCGGTAGCGAAGACCTGCTGAAACTGTCCTTGGAGCACCCTATATATGGCGAACTGGCGCCGACGGCTGCTGAGGAGCTCAAACAGCAAATCCCCGCGGTTGTTTCCCTCTCCGTCCACCGCATCCACCAGTTGCATTCTTGGCGTCAGATCGAGCATGCCGTCTTCCGTCACCGAGGTAAAGATTACATGCGGTACGCCATAGAAATCCGGCTGAGCCACCAGGACGACATACTTCGTTTTGCCCGCGGCTCCTGCCGCCCGGGCGGAAAACACGACGGTGGCGCCGCTGTCGTAGGTTAGCTGATAGGCGGCAAAACGCTCGTTGGTAAGCTGGGGCCGCGCCACTGCCGGCGCTTTACGCGAGCGGCGCGCCACGACGGTACGCCGGCGCGAATGTGCCGCCGGAGCTTTTTCGGGAGTCTTGGCCGCCGGAGCCAGCGCTTTCTGCGCTAATGCCTCCATCTGAGTCTTCATCTTGGCGGCATCTTCGGGGTTCGCCCAGGAGTAGTCGAAGGGATGCGGCTCGCGATCTGTCGCGTCGGAAACCGCGACCATCCGCTGCAATCCCATCGGATTCCCGCTCAGCTT
>Ga0207933_1001641_pt1 | contig 16230 bp, 16 predicted proteins | sample NGESurdeep092012_4_FD_184488 | JGI IMG/M metagenome (GOLD analysis project Ga0207933, IMG submission 184488) | Arctic peat soil microbial communities from Barrow, Alaska - NGEE Surface sample F53-3 deep-092012 (SPAdes) | ecosystem: Environmental > Terrestrial > Soil > Wetlands > Peat ...
TGCAACGCCACCGACTACCGACGCCTCTGCGGCAGCCCGGGCGTATCCGAGCCACGCCCAATCGTGAGTCTGCCCGAGAAGGAGGGCGGCCACGAACGCAGCGGCCGCAACGATCAGGAGCAGGAGTGCGAATCGCTTCATGCGGACCAGCCGCTCTCGCTTGACCGCTTCGTCCGCGATTGGAGGAGCGGCCAGCTTACGTGGCGTCGGTTGTCGCACCCCTGCTGGCGGGGATAGAGGCTGCGTGGGGGTCGTCACCTCTGAATCTTAACGCGGGGTAGCGCCATTCTCATGTCACAATTATTGTATCCAGTATCCCGTGGCCGCGCCGGTGCGGCATAACACCGGGCGATCGCGACTCGCAGCCGCTGTTGGACACCGGTTGTGCCGGAAGCGCGCACTTTGGCAAAACGCTTGCACTTCGCTGCAAGGAATCGCGGACCTGTGCATTTTTTGTAGTCGAGTTCAACGCTTCACATCGGCGCAAACGGATGGCTGTCTCTCTCGTTCTATTCGATGAACCGTTGCTAAGTGCGGACGGTAGAATCTTCACGGCTCAGGTTCGAGGTCAGCAACTCGCGACTGGACTCTGGGAAGCGTGGCTTGAATTTCAGCCAAACCTCCGCGGTGAGACAATAAGGACGCCTGCGGAGACTGAACAGCTCTCGCGCGGCGACCTCCGATTCTGGGCTGCCGGAATCACACATGCGCACCTGGCTGACTCCCTGCGTACGGCCCTGCAGACGCAGTCGACGATTTTCCCGCAGACGCGCACACGTGCGACGCAATCCGAAGCGTACGTTGACGGCCCCGCAACAGATGTCGAACTGGAGGGAGATGCGCGTGCCGGCGTGGATCCGATAGCACTTTATGAGCGAACGGGTGAATACGCACTCCGCCAGGTGCTGCGCGAACTGGACGCGCCTCAGCTCGCCGACATCATGGAAGCCATGGGCCTCGATGGCGCCGACGTGCTCGACCTGGCTCCCACGTACGAAGATGCACTAGCCGAAAGAATTGTGGCGGGCGTGCAACAGTATGTTGAGTTGAATCGCACGATTCCGCGTAAAACTGATGTAAGGCTTACAGACTGACGGTCGTTCTCAGGTTCGCATAACGGCTCAACTTAAGCCGCGAGTTATCCACATCGCACCAGCACTCGAAGCGTTCCTGATCGTTTTGAAGTTGGTTAGTGCGACGCCGGACCGCCAAGTCTCACGTCGCCCAAAGAGATCGGAGACGCTGTACCCGCAGGCGTCGCGACGAAGAGCACGACCGCGCGCCCAGCCACCTCGGCGGTAGTGACCTTGACGGACAGACCTCGCCTCTCAGGCTCCATCGCCGTCACCGCCCGCTGAGCCAGCGCGTAGAAATTGGCCGCAGAGCTCGGCGTCAGCCAAACCGTGGCCCAGGCGATGGCGGCGCCGCCACGAGTTTCGAACGTCATGTAGCGATCGCCGTTCCAGCCGGAAGCCCCCTGCGCGGCCTGATCCGTGTCGTTGAGCTGCTGGTACAGAAAGAGGCGCGTTTCGAACTCTCCCAGGTTGTTCTCGTAGCTCGGCGTGACACCTTTGACGGCGTTGAACGACACGGGAGTCGGCTCAACACGTTTCCCGAAATACTCATCCGTGTGAAGGATCTGTGCTGTTGATATGGGTGGGTCAGTGAACGGCTGAGCGTTAGGCTCACGAGCTTTGAATGTGCGCACGAATTCCGCGCCGCTGAGATACGGAAATATCAGTGTCTCCTGAATGACCATCGGAGCGCTGGCGTAAACCGGCATCGCCGCTTCGTTGTTGCGGATTGTCTCACGCACGCGCTCCCAGCCTCCGGGTAGCCCGACCGCGATATTTCCCGGCCCGAGCATCGCCTGAATCTGCTCGTACACTGCCTCACCCTCGAACACCGCCTGCGCCGCGGTTTGTCGATCATTGTTCCCGGTCAGCTTCTGGACCGAGTCAAGACTCACATACTGATCTTGCAGCGCGTGCACGAGTTCGTGCGTTACAATGACCTGCGTTTCGTCCTTCGGTGAATCCTTGACAATGTAGAGGACCTTTGTTTCCGGATCGAAGTAGCCGACGATCTGTTCCTGCAGCAGGCGCGTCATCAAACCAGGCAGATTCAACGTATCGGGGATCATCCCGAGAAGTTTGTATGCGGTGGACTGTCCATCGATCTCGCGCCTCGTTGCCGAGTCTGTGATCTGCTTGAGCAGGTATGCTCGCACCTGATCCTTGCTGCGGACTTCAATTTTGGGCGGCGTCTTGAAGCGCAGGCCAACCGCTTTCTCGACCGCAGGGATAGCCTTGGCAACAATGTCATCGTACGGACCGCCGGTGGTTTTTGGCGGGCGTCGGCACGATACGACCGAAAGAGCAGCAGCTAACAGGACAAACGTTTGCAACACACGTGCGCGCGTTGCAGGAAGACTCAATTTCATGAAGCGATGAATCGGGAGAGGTACCAGTGGATCAGAGGGTTGCCGTAAAACAGTGTGAGAACTGCGGCGGGTGCCAGAAATACACCGAACGGCACAAGAGGTAACGAGTCGGCCTCACCATCATCTGGAGACCGGTTGTGTCCGCGCATTCGGCTGACAGGTAGCACGACACCAAGGAAGACAACAACCCCGAGAGCGGCACCAATGAATATCGTGAGCAGGGCGCGCTGAGGCCCGAGCGCCGCGCCGACTACGGCCATGAGAGTGACATCGCCGAACCCCATCGCCTCACGCTTGAGCGCCGCCTCGCCCAGCCACCCCGCGATCGCAATCGCACCTGCACCCGCGAGCGCGCCCATCATTGCATCGTACGGAGATGCGAAAGAGGAGCCGGACCGGGTAAACGCTGCAATCAGCGCTGTGATGATGATCCAGATCAAGCCGAAGATCGTGAAGCCGTCGGGAATCACATAATGCTTCGCGTCGGTGATCGCAATTCCTATCATCAACGTGATGAATACCGCTACGCGAAGCGCGAGGAATGTTGGACCGAACACAACGCTGGATGACAACCAGACGAGTGCAATAAGCAGTTCAACCAGTGGATACTGCGGTGATATGGGAGCCGCGCATCCTGCGCACCGACCACGGAGCCCAACCCAGCCGAGGATCGGGATGTTCTCGTAGGCTCGGATCGGCCGTTCGCAATTCGGGCAGCGTGAGGGCGGTCTGACAACAGACATTCCTGCGGGCCACCTTCCGATGCACACATTCAGGAACGAGCCGATACACGCACCAAAAAGAAATGCGAACAGGCCTGTGACCGCTTCATTCATGCTGCTGTGACCGCATAGAGAAGAATTCCGGTGGCGACTGCGACGTTGAGCGACTCGACACCGAGAATCGGAATCGCGACCGTGCGTGCTGCTGCGGCGACGAGTTCGCGCGATACGCCGGCTGCTTCATTTCCAACGACGATCGCGAGGCCTGAATCGCCACTCTTCTTGCCGATGCGCTCTCCGGCTGCGCTCGTCGCCCAGATTGGCATTTCTATTCCGGCGAGAAAAGTCAGCGTGTCTGCTGTACTCGCGTGGAACGCGTTGTGAGTGAACAGCGCGCCCATCGCGGAGCGAACGACTTTGGGGTTCCAGAGGTCCACGGTTCCCGGAAGCGCGATCGTCGCGCTGACCCCGAACGCCTGAGCCGTCCTGAGTATGGTGCCGACATTCCCTGGATCCTGCACACCATCCAGTACAAGCACTACACCGTCGGGAGCAATATTCCCGAACGATCGTTCGGGTTGATCCGCGATCACCAGAATACCTTGCGGGCTCTCAGTATCGGATATGGACGCCAGCTCCGATTCCGAAACTTCCTCAAGTTGAAAGTGCCGCTCGGGTGCGGCGGTGCGGACCAGATCGAGGAGCGCCTTCCCTCTTTCCGTTTCACTGATTCCGGGGGAAACAATCACTGCACGCAGCCTCAGTGACGCGGCCATCAGTTCTTCGACGCAGCGGACGCCTTCAGCCAGAAACTGTCCCGAACGCTCGCGCGCGCGCCTGCGCTGGAGATCGCGAGCCACGGTGAGCGACCTCACGAGAGAGATTTTGGGGCTTGTTGGGGTATACGCATGGAATAGCTTTTGCCTTTGACAGGCGAGTAATCTACAGCGAGAGCGTTGATGAAACGAATAGTGATCCTTGTGGCGGCCCTCGTGCTCGGCGGCTGCGCCGTGAGCCAGCAACAGGAAGTTCAGATGGGTCAGCAGTACGCTGCGCAGATATCGCAGCAGCTCCCGCTCATCAATGACCCTGAAATCGTGCGGTATATAAACGTGCTCGGCGATTCAGTTGCGAACGTTACGAGCCGTCGTGATCTGGACTGGCATTTTTATGTTGTGAACAGCTCGGATGTCAACGCGTTTGCGGTGCCGGGCGGTTACGTGTACGTAAACCGAGGTTTGATCGAACGCGCAACGAGCATGGACGAGCTGGCCGGAGTTCTGGGCCACGAAATCGGTCACGTGGTGCTCCGACACAGCGTACACCAGATGCAGCAGCAGCAGGGTGCGAATATCGGAATTACGCTCGCGTGCATTCTGACTTCCATCTGCAACAATCAGGCAGCGGGCACTCTGGTCAATGTTGGTACGTCCGCGGTCTTTGCGAAATTCAGCCGAACGGATGAGGCACAGGCGGATGAACAAGGCTTCAAGAACGTCGTGCGCGCGGGGATTTCCCCTGAAGGACTCGTCACAATGTTCCAGAAATTGATCGACGAACGCAAAGCAACGCCAGGTGCCGTGGACGCGTGGTTCGCAACGCACCCGCTTGAGGAGGATCGCATAGCGGACGTTCAGCGTTTGATCAACACACTCACACCGGCGCAACTCGCCGGCCTTACGAAGGACACCAAGAACTTCCACACATTCAAGTCGCGGCTGGCGAGCCTGCCTGCACCGCCGCCGACGCGGACTCAGTAATGTATCACCAGGGGCGGCTGAGCCGCCCCTGGTTGTTTCACGCAAGGCTGATAAACTCGCGAACGAGCGCTTGAAACTGCAGCGCCACACTTGCAGTGATTGCAAGCACTTCTGAATGATCGAGCGGTGTCTTCTCGATGCCGGCTGCGAGATTCGTGATGCAGCTTATGCCGGCGACGCGCATGCCAAGCATGCGTGCCATCGTGACCTCTGGAACTGTGGACATTCCAACTGCGTCCGCACCGAGTGTACGCAGCATTTTAACCTCGGCTGGCGTCTCGTACGCCGGGCCTGGTAACATCGCGTAAATGCCGCCTCGCAGCGTGAGTCGCAGTTTCCCCGCGGCCTTGTGGAGCGTGCCTCGCAAGCGCGGATCATATGCATCCGACATGTCAGGGAACCGAACTTCACCAGGCTCGGATGCTCCGGTCAGCGGCGACGCGAACGTCAGGTTGAGGTGGTCTTCAATAACCATCAGCTCGCCGGCCTTGAAGTCGGTATTCACGCCACCGGCCGCGTTTGAAACGAATAGCGTTTTGGCACCGAGCGCGTGAGCAACACGAATCGGGAACGCGGTGAGTTGCAGGGGATAGCCTTCGTACGCGTGAAAACGGCCTGCAAAGACTGCGACGACCTTTCCAGCAATCGTCCCAACCACGAGCTTTCCGGCGTGACCGGCGATGGCAACGTCGGGAAAGTCGGGAACCTGGTTGTATGGGATCGTCGCTGGTTGTTGTACGTCGCTGACCAAACCGCCGAGACCGGAGCCGAGCACGATGGCAAACTCGGGGATCGCGTCTCCGATGAGAGGGCGGATTACGTCTGCGGACTTCCGCGCTGCGTCTGCACCGTACGGTCTCATGCCTGATATCCCCAATCACGCTGGAGTTCTGCGCGCACATCTGCGACCAGCCTGGTGCGCTCGTCGAGCGGAAGGAAGGCAGCCTCGCACGCGTTGATCACGCAGGCACACAGATCAGCAATCGTGAGACCAAGTTCGTTGACAGCCCGTGCGTACTCATCGGTGAGTGTAACGCCGCTGATCAACCGGCTGTCAGTATTGATCGTCACGCGGACGCCAGAGTGGAGGTAGCGTCTGAGCGGATGCTGAGCGTAGTTCACCACCGCGTGCGTCTGTTCATTGCTGGTCGGACACATTTCAAGGGTGATGCCCAGATCGCGAATGTACTCCAGCAACGCGGGATCCTCCTCCGCGCGGACGCCGTGCCCGATTCGCGATGCGTTACAATCGAACAGAGCCGTTTCGATTGATTCAGGCCCTGCGGCTTCGCCAGCATGACACGTAACCTGCAGAAAGTGCTCGCGTGCGTATGCAAACGCCGCTGCGTGGTCAACGGCGGAAAACTCCGCCTCGGCTCCCGCGAGGTCGAACCCAACGACACCGGAAGCCTTGTGTCGCACCGCTGCCTGGGCCGCTTCGAGCGATCGCGCCGGATCCCAGTGTCGCAACGAGCATGTTATGAACCTCGCAATTGTACCGAACTCGGCTTCGCCGCGGTTGAGCCCGCGCATCGTCGCTTCGAGCACCTGATCGACCGTCAGGCCGCATCGGGTATTGAGATGCGGTGCATTCCGGACCTCGATGTAGCGGATGCCATCGAGGCTCGCATCCTGAACGAGTTCGTACGCGACACGCTCCAGCGCCGACTCAGTCTGCAGGATGGAGATTGTAGTATCGAAACGATGGAGATAGTCGGCCAGATCGGCGACGTTATCCGCGCACATGTAATGACGCAGTTCATTCGGGTTCTCGCGCGGAAGAGCGATGCCATGCTCGCGAGCGAGCTCGAGCATCGTCTCGGGGCGCAAAGAGCCATCGAGGTGACAGTGCAGTTCTGCCTTCGGCATGCTGCGTAATTCATCAGTAGTCACGCGTGTCACTTTAAGTCGGTTTGTGATCTGATAAATGGATTATCGCGCCGTGCCCGGCTTGACGAACGACCAGTTGTTGGTGCGATAGTCCACCTCGTGTATTTCGTGGAGGCGTTGTACCTCCTCGATAAGAAGCTGTCGGATGTCCTGTTGCTTGTCATAAACTACTGGCGCGTCGCGGAGCATGGCGTACCCACCGCCGCCGCTCTGCCGGTAGTTGTTCAGTGCCATTATTAACGTATCAGTTGGCGCTACGCTCTTGTCATGGAATGTAAGCGTGAGCACGCGTTGGCCGACTGGTCTGGTGACATCAACCGTGTAGTGAACACCGCTGACGACGTCAAAGTTGTAGCCGGCCACGCTCGTGTCAGGGACGAACCTCCCAGCGCTGTTCGTTTTGTAGTACCGGTTGCTGTACTCAAGATACGCCTTGAGCTGGGCACCTGTGATGCGAATCGCACGAAGGGTGTTCTCGTATGGGTATAGCTGCGCGAGTTGCGCCACCGTAATCGGTCCCGGCCCAAGATGCGCATGCAGATCGAATGCTGCCGTAGAGGCGATGTCCGCATGTGCAGCTCTGCGTTCCACGTCCATGATCAATCCGGTAAGCGCGGTCGGAGCCAGGCGAGCCGAATCGGACCGCCATGCATCGGGCGTCGTGCCAACGGTCGAGTTAACGTAGGCGAGCGTCTCGTCGTGCAATCGCGCCACCGCGGCCGCTACGGTATCCTGCTCCGGGTGGCCTGCGGCTTGGACGAGAGTTGAAGAAGCAGTTGAGGCGGTCCATCGCCCTGCGGCGCTGCATTCGACCGGCACACTCACGATGGCAACACTGGTTGCCCAGTTCTTTGGCTGAACCAGGAGCGTGCGCCCAATAATCTGGCCACGACCGCGTACCGGATCGACGCGATTATCGTAATAATCCCAGCCCATTATGTGGCCGTGGACATCGGTCGTAGCCGCGATTCGAAGGTTGACGGCCTTGCCCGGGATGCATTCCGCGGGCAACGGTGCAATGTCGGAAGGCCGCGAATTCAGAGCAAGCGGCGCTGCCGTCAGAACCAGTAGTGCCGCTGAGGTAAGTCCCAACATCACAATAAGTTACCCACTTCGCCGGAGGTCTGGCACTGTCGTCTGGTACCGGATTGTGACAATCTGGCGCTCCCGCTCGAGGAGCTATCGGGTGAACTTTCTGCACGATCATGATATCAGGAGAACAGACCGGGAGTCCCGCTGAGCGAATTCTGGTCGTCGATGACGAGCCAGATATTGTTGCACTCGTTGCATACCATCTAGCTCGCGCGGGATACGGCGTCTCGACAGCAAGCAGCGGACCCGAGGCGCTGGCCAAGGCTACCGCTGAGCTCCCGTCGCTAGTCGTTCTCGATCTCATGCTTCCGGGAATGTCGGGGTTTGATGTTTTGGAGCGACTCCGCGCAGATCCCGTGACGGCCAACATCGCAGTGCTGACACTGACCGCGCGCCGTGAGGAACCCGACCGTGTTCGCGGGTTGACGCTGGGCGCCGACGACTATCTCACCAAACCATTCTCGCCGCAGGAACTGACGTTGCGCGTAGGTGCGATACTTCGCCGCGTGCGCGCGCCCGAGAACGCGCGGCCGGATGTACTCCGTATCGGGCCGGTGCAGATAAATCGTGCTGCGCACGAAGTACGGATTGATGATGCCGTAGTTGATCTCACCCCCACGGAATACAAACTTCTTCTCACCCTGGCGGAGCGTAAGGGTCGAGTGCTCGCGCGCACACTGCTGCTCGAGACGGTCTGGGAAGCGGCACCGGATATTCAAACCCGCACGGTGGACATGCATGTCCAGCGGCTCCGCGCAAAGCTTGGCGCGGCGGGTGAGATGATCGAGACTGTACGCGGCTTTGGCTACCGGATAAACGTAGGAGCGCAGAAAGGTGCCTGACATATCCCGCGTTGTTGCACAGCTTCAATCGTCGACGGTCGTGATATGAAACTCGCAAACCGGTTGTTGCTCTCATCGCTTGCCGTGATAGTGGCCCTGACGATCACAGTGGCTCTCATCCTGGATCGCCAGCTACACCAGAGAATGGCCACTGAGAACGTCGCGGACCTGGCACGCGAGGCGCAGTTCGTCGCTGCAGAATGGACTCCTGCGGTGAGGCCGCTGGAGCTCGCGCACGTGGCCGGGCGATCTCTCGGCCACAGAGTGACACTTATCCGCCGCGACGGTGTTGTGGTTGGCGATTCACAATTCGACTCGGCGGGAGTTGCGGGCCTGCAGAATCATTCGCACCGCCCCGAGGTCATGGTCGCGTTCCGTGGCGAAGTCGGTTCGTCGCGCCGAACGAGTCCATCGGAAGGTGACGACGAAGTGTATGTTGCTGTTCCTGCCGCACTTGGCGTTGCGCGAGTTTCGCAGAACACTGCTTCTGCCGACGCAATATTTAACCACGCGCTCGGCGACGTTGCCTTCGCTGGCGCGGTCGCGGCGACAATCGCACTGATACTTGCGGCTTTGTTCGCGCGATCTGTTTCGCGGCCGGTCGTCGAGCTGCGTGATACCGCACGTGCCATCGCGGAAGGCGACCTATCGCGTCATCCGCCGATTTCTGCCTCGGGGGAGATAGGAGATCTTGCGGCGGCGCTATACACCATGTCGGAACAGCTGGGAGCGAGGTTGAAGGGGCTGGCCGCCGACGAGTCGCTTGTATCTGCAGTGGTCGAATCGCTGAATGAGGGCATTCTCGCTGTGAGCGCGCGGCGCTCGGTACTGCGGATCAACACGGCAGCTCGGACAATGTTGGGGCTGCGTGAAGCGGTTCCATTCTCCGCCGACCACATTCCACGCGAACGAGTGCTGCAAGACGCGCTCGATACCGCACTTCGCGGGCAAGCTGCCGATGACCATTCGGTGGAGGTAGCCGGTCGAATGATCGCGGTGGCTGCGCGCGCTCTTCCCGACGGAGGCGCGGTGCTGGCGCTCACGGATCTCACCGCGAAACGCAGACTGGAGGCGGTGCGGCGTGATTTCGTAGCCAATGTCTCGCACGAGCTGCGCACACCACTCACTGTGATCGGCGGATTCGCAGAAACGCTCGCCGAGCCGACGGTTTCTGACGAAAACCGGACTCGGTTCGCCGCGCTGATTCAAAGTAACACTGCCAGGATGCAACGCATTGTTGACGAGTTGCTTGATCTGTCCCGCATCGAGTCTGGCGGATGGGTTCCCAGGCCAGAAAATGTCGACGTCGCAGCAATGGCAGCCGAAGCCATCGCATCGGTCGCGCAGGTAGCGACCCTTAACGAGGTAACGACGGAAGCCCATGTCGCGAACGACGCGCGCTGGGTGTACGCGGATCGGACGGCACTTCGTCAGGTGATCGGAAACCTGGTCGAGAATGCGATCCGCCACACGTTTCATGGAACCGTCACAGTCTTCGCACGGAGGGACCATGATGGTTACACATGGCTCGGAGTCCGTGACTCGGGCGTCGGAATTGCGCCGGCCCACCTTCCACGGATATTCGAGCGCTTTTACCGAGCCGATTCGGCTCGTTCGCGCGCAAGCGGAGGCACAGGCCTGGGCCTCGCGATCGTCAAACACCTCGTCGAGGCACACGGCGGACAGGTGCGCGCCGAAAGCGTACTGGGGCGAGGTACGACGGTCAGCGCTTCGTTTCCTCCCGCAGTGATGGCCCGTAGCGACGACGTGTGACATAGCCGTTACCGAATCGCGGTGACTTCCGTGATGAAGACATGCGAACGTACGGTGTTCGCAAAAAACCTTTCACGGAGAAATCAGTGATTAAAGCAGTTCGTAGACTCGCGATCTCGGTAGCGATGTCGGGTGCAATCGTCTCGATTGCGTCTGCGCAGGGGGTAGACATAACCGGTGCCGGCTCGAGTTTCGCATACCCGATCTATTCCAAGTGGGCGTCGATGTACGCCGCGAAAACCGGCGCGCACGTCAACTATCAGTCCATCGGATCCAGCGGTGGCATCCGCCAACTCTCGGACGAGATCGTCGATTTCGGCGCAACCGACGGCCCGATGACCGATGAACAACTCGCGAAGGCGAAGGGCGGACCGATCCTGCACTTTCCGACGGTGCTCGGTGGTGTCGCCCTGACGTACAATCTTCCGAGCGTGACTCAACCGCTGAAGCTTACCGGCGATGTCATCGCAGACATGTTCATGGGGACGATTACCAAATGGAGCGATCCTCGGATCGCTCAACTGAATCCCGGCGTCAGGATTCCGTCGGCCGACGTCATCGTCGTCCACCGCTCCGATGGTAGTGGCACGACGTACATATTCAGCGACTATCTCTCGAGTGTGAGTCCGACGTGGCTGTCCAAGGTCGGCCGCGGACAGAGCCTCGACTGGCCGGTTGGGCTCGGTGGAAAGGGAAGCGAAGGCGTGATGGGCCAGGTCAAGCAGCTTCCTGGCGCAGTTGGGTATGTCGAGCTCTCCTACGCAAAGGAGAATCGTCTTCCAGTCGCGCTGGTTCGCAACAAGTCGGGGGCCTGGATCGCGCCAACGCTGGAATCCGTAACGGCCGCCGCCGCCGGCGCAGCTGCAAAGCTCCCGGCGAACACCGACTACCGCATATCGATCGTCAACGCGCCGGGCCGCGCCGCATATCCGATCTCATCGTTCACATGGATCCTCGTGTACCAGCATCCGAAGAATCCAGCACGAAGCCAGGCGCTGGTCAACTTCCTGCGGTGGGCATACAACAGCGGCGAGTCTGTCGCCGGCTCGCTGGATTACTCGCCGCTGCCGGCAGCCATGGTTAAAAGGCTGGACGCTCGTCTCTCGACCGTTGGCGGACGCTGAGAAATGCAAGCAACTACAATACTTTCCCGGCTGGCCGGACTTCTTGTGATCGTCCCCGTTGCGCTGGGAGCACAGGCGCCAGCGTTCGGCCCGAACGCGATCCTGGCCAGCGCAATGAAGGATTCCACAGGCGCTTCCGTATCGGTCGCCGCTCGTGCGAGCGTCGCGACAGACAAGGACAGTCTCGGACCATCTTCGTTCAGATACAAGGGCGTCACGATTTCACCGATTGCCTTTTTCGCGATGGAGGCGCTCTGGCGCCAGCGAAACGAGACTGCAGATATCGGCTCGTCATTCAACGGAATCCCGTTCAACAATTCGACCAATGGTCAGCTGAGTGAGTTCCGCGCCACAGCTCGCCAGTCCAGGCTTGGGCTCGCGGTGCAGGGTACGACGGGCGGCGGCGTGAAGATAGGCGGATTCTGGGAATCCGACTTTCTCTCTTCCGGAATCACATCGAACTCCAATGAGAGCAATAGCTACACGTTCCGCGTGCGGCAGTTCTTCGGACAGGCACTCTTTCCGAGCGGTCTCGGAATAAGCGCGGGCCAGATGTGGAGCTTGATCACGCCGGACAAGAGCGGGGTGATGCCACGCGCCGAGTACAACCCGGGGACGATCGACGCGCAGTATGCCGTCGGGTACAATTGGGCGCGCCAGGCGGCACTACGTGTCACGCAAAAGATGAACGACGTGGTATCCGTCGCCGCAGCGCTCGAGGAGTCGCAGATGACATACTCGGCACGTAACGCGCCGGCGAACGTCTTCATCGGCAATACCGGCGGCAGTCTGCTCAATGGTACCACCAACTATTCGACAGATCTCGCCCCGGATCTCGTCGGCAAGATCGCGTTCGATCAGAAAGGCTTTGGTCACTTCGAGGTGAAGGCCGTGGGTCGCGTATTCAGGGACAGGTTTGTGGATCCCGCTGGAACCGCTGGGGGCAGCCACACAAATACCGCGTTCGGCGGCGGCGTTGGGGCTTCCGCATTCCTTACATTCTCCAAGGCGTTCGATCTGGGAATCAACGCGCTAGTCGGAAAGGGGATCGGGCGGTACGGAACGTCAGGGCTTCCTGACGCCACGATCAACCCGGACGGCTCGCTCGCGCCCATCAAGGCAGCGCAGGCACTTGTCACGCTGGACGTGCACGCGACGCCTCAGCTTGACCTGTACGGGTATGGCGGAGTCGAGTACGCGGATCGTACGTCTGACACGAGCAGCACTGGTAAAGGAATGGGGTACGGCTCTCCGCTGCTGACGAATGCGGGCTGCGACGCGGAATACGCTCCCTCGGGCGCGTACTCCGCGGGAGGACCCGGAGCCACGTGCAACGCTGACACGCGTACAGTCTATCAGGGGAACCTTGGGTTCTGGTACCGCTTCTATCGCGGACCAGCGGGCACGTTCCAGTGGGGAGCGCAGTACTCGTACACGGCACGTACGCCGTGGACCGGTGCGGGCTTCCAGCCGAAGGCGACCGAGAACATGGCCTTCACCTCGGTGCGCTACTACCTGCCGTAGATATTCCTGTAGCGACGCATCTTTCGAACACACGACCCTGGCGGGGAGTCCGCCAGGGTCGTGTCATGTGGAGGGGAAAGCTCGTGCGGGGTTGCACTTCACATTTCCGTCCGGTCCATGCACCATGCGTCACACACTCTTCGGCCCTATCGCACCCATGAGCGGCCTGATCAGATCCAGCGGCAACGGGAATACAATCGTCGACGATTTACCGTTGCTCGCCATGTCGGCCATTGTCTGCAGATATCTGAGCTGCATTGCCTGTGGTTGCTGTGACAGCATCGCTGCAGCATCACGCAGCTTCTCGGCGGCCTGCATTTCTCCTTCCGCATGGATGACCTTGGCTCGACGCTCGCGCTCTGCTTCAGCCTGACGTGCAATTGCACGCACCATCGTCTCATTGATGTCAACGTCCTTGATCTCGACGTTCGCGATCTTGATTCCCCACGGATCGGTGGCCTCATCGAGGATCGTCTGCAAGACGTGATTGATGGAATCCCTCTGAGAGAGGATTTCGTCAAGCTCGTGCTGGCCCAGAACCGAGCGTAGTCGCGTCTGAGCGAGCTGGCTTGTGGCCTGATAGAAGTCTGCGACTTCGAGTACGGACTTATCCGGATCTACAACGCGAAAATAAACGACGGCGTTGACGCGAACAGAGACGTTGTCGCGGGAGATCACGTCCTGAGGCGGAACATCCATGACGTTGACACGTAGGTCAACGCGAATCATGCGCTGCGCAACCGGTAGAAGGAGGACGAGGCCCGGCCCCTTTGTGCCCGTATAGCGGCCGAGTGTCAGAACGACGCCGCGTTGAAACTCCGGGAGAATTTTTATTGACGAGAAGAGCAAGAATGCCAAGATGACAATCAGTGCACCGGTGAATCCCAGCATGATGATTTCTCCCTAGAGTGACAAAGATTCTGGAATTACCCAGAGCTGCAGGCCGTCGCGCCGGACAACGCGGACGTGGCTACCGGCAGCGAGCGGAGAATCCGCAAACACCTGCCATTGTTCGCCGTTGATGCGCGCCCATCCCTCGCCGCGAGCGTTTGTGGGTCCGAGGAGCACACCAGCTGCACCCAACATCCCCGGGTCGCTAGTCGCTCGCCCCGCGCGCCGCGCCCGCATGACGAGCCAAAGTATCATTGCCAGCACACCGATGCCAGCGAAGGCAATTCCTGCTATAAGTCCAAGATTGACTGAAAAACCCGGAACATTCGTGTTCATGAGCATGACCGAACCAAGTACGAAAGCAATGACTCCCCCGACACCGATTACCCCGATAGTGGGCGATACCATCTCGGCGATAAGCAGCCCGACCCCGAGAGTCATGAGTGCCAATCCAGCATAGTTGACTGGCAGCATCTGAAGGGCGTACATCCCTGTCAAAAGACAGATTGCACCCGCAATCCCCGGAAACAATGCACCCGGGTGAAACGCCTCAAGGATCAACCCATACAGGCCGGCGAGAAGCAGCACATACGCAATCGTCGGATTGGTTATGATCGCGAGAAAATTCGTGCGCCAGTTGGGAGCATAGTTGTGGATCGGCTGGTTCTCCAGCGCGAGCGTTACCGGTTGTTCCCCGACGTGAACCTGGCGCCCGCTCGCCTGCTTGAGTACATCAGCCGCATCTGACGCAACGAAGTCGATCACGTGAGTTTGTGCAGCTTCCGTCGCGGTCAGAGTCGATGCACCGCGAACAGCCTGCTCTGCCCAATCGGCATTACGGCCACGCAATTGCGCTAGCGAGCGAATGTATGCCACTGCGTCGTTGAGAACCTTGTTCGCTTCCGCATCGCCTGTGGCTGCTCTTGATGTTGCAGCTGAAGGTGCGGGTGATGCAGCAGCCGACTTCCCCGTGGAATCAACCGTCGTCGCAGGGCGTGGCATGGGCGTCGAACCTGTAAGTGATACAGGCGTCGCTGCACCAAGATGCGTAGCAGGCGCCATTGCTGCGATCTGGCACGCATAAAGGATGTATGTACCAGCAGACGCCGCGCGCGCTCCACCCGGCGCGACGTAGCAGAGCACCGGAATTTTCGATCCGATGATCGTACTGATTATTCGTCGCATCGACTCCGAGAGACCACCTGGTGTATCGAGCCGCAGAATAATCGCATCGGCGCCATCCCTGGCAGCTCGCGACGACGCATCGTCGAAATATTCGGCCGCCGCCGGACCGATAACGCCGTCCAGGCTGACCTCCGCAACGAAGCCTGCCGGACGTGCTGTCTGCGCGGCCGCGATACTACCGGTCGCTCCCACGGCCAGAATCACCGCGGAGAGTCCAGATAGCATTCCCGTTACTGCCTTCCATCGTATCATCGCGGACACCCTCCCGCCGCGGCCCTGTTCGCCGCGGAGTTGGCTTCGATCGTGCGTCCATACAAGATACTCAATTTCACGACCCGCCCGCGGCAGAAATTGCATCAAAAACGACTGGATAATTGCCAGTTTCCCTATGCCAGCTGTTTTTCGCGCCGTGCTGGGCCCATCCGAGCGGAGTGCCGCCAAAGTTCCGGTCCGTTGCGTGGACATCCGCGCCATTGCTCAGCAGACCACGAACCATTCCAGCGTTACCGTGAAACGCAGCCCAGTGAAGCGCGGTGACACCAGCGTCACTTGCGGCTCTCGAGTCCCAACCGGCGTCGAGCATCAGTTTCACCCCGCGCGCATTGTTCAACTCAGCTACTTCAGGAAGTCTTGCAAGCAGATCGCCAGCAAGCTGGGCACTGATATCCCGATTTGCAGCGATGATTCGCGCAACTCCCACCTCGTCCCCGGCTTCGCAGGCCACCGCGAGCAGCAGAGGCGCCGGCGTGTTTCCCATCAGAAGCGGACCGAACCGCCGGTGTGGACTCCACCGAACGCCTCGACCGCCGCGGGGACGCCGTCGAGATACCGACGCAGCAGACTCTTGGCCTGCTTCTGTACATGCTCGAGATCGGGATGTGCAGGCAAGCTACGAGACATTATTCCTCCTTCCGTTACGCCCGATGTCCGCTTGATCCAGGCAGAAGAGAGGTTAACGCTCGGTAATACGCGAAGCGTTCAGGT
>Ga0207933_1001642_pt1 | contig 16229 bp, 14 predicted proteins | sample NGESurdeep092012_4_FD_184488 | JGI IMG/M metagenome (GOLD analysis project Ga0207933, IMG submission 184488) | Arctic peat soil microbial communities from Barrow, Alaska - NGEE Surface sample F53-3 deep-092012 (SPAdes) | ecosystem: Environmental > Terrestrial > Soil > Wetlands > Peat ...
TCTTGACTAGCAAAAACGCCAAACCCCAACGGACTAGCCTGTGATTGTGGCGGGCAAAGCGGTAATCTTGCTTTAGTTCGGGGGGTAATAAATTTATCACGATAAAACCTCTTCCGGATTTGTGATAGCCAGGCCGGCGGCTGTAACGTAGGACATGTGATCAGCGTTATAAAATTTCTTAAGACGCCCAAAATCAATATACAGGACCGGATCGAAGGTTCGTGCCGGCAAATACAACCGTTCCGTCAGAAATTCGACTAGACCGGGCATATTGCCGCCTCCACCCATAACGATTACTTGTCCAATCGGTGGTTCAGTTTTATAGCGCTGCTCATAATAGCGCAGGGCGCGCCGTATCTCTTTTATGAGTAGCTCTAAAGAGGGTTCCAAGGCTGTCTTTATTTGTTTCTGAAGTACGCTCGCCGAAAGGCCGTATTTTTCCTTGACGATAGTTGCCTCGCGAGTAGTAACATGAAGTGTCTTGGCGATAGTTCTGGTGATATGATCGCCACCGAATACTACTGTTCCGGTAACAACCAGCCCATGACTAAAGACTGTAATATCGGTACTCTCAGCCCCGAAATCAACCAGCACTGAAGGGATGTCGCTTCGATTGTCGCGAGCGAATAATCTAGCACTTGCTCCAATCGCCGTATCAAATAGTACAGCTTCAAGCCCCAACATACGGGTCAGCACCAGGTATGAGTCGACGATTTGTTTGGGCATCGATACGACGAAGAATTCTATCCCATCTTTGTCGTCCTTGAGAGGAGTGTAGTCAAAATACAGATCATCGGCGCTAATCGGTATGTATTGCTCGGCCTCAGTTCTAACGGCATCGTCAATGTCCTTAGCGTTCATATGAGGGATTTGTATAACACAGGTTAGAGCTCGACTGGCGGGCAGGGAGATAGCCACGCGATTGGTACTAATATCACCGGTTAATCCTTTACTGAATAGCTTGAGCACGGCTTTTGCTATTAACTCAGGTTTCACAATTACGCCATCAACGACAGCCTTTGGATCAAATTCAATCGCGCCGTAAGCCTTGAGCACGGGGGTGTCATGCCCCATGTCAAGCTGCACAACTCGTAACATCTCATGGCCAATATCCAAACCAAACAACGGCTTGTCGACGAAGAAATATGTCTTTGGTTTTTTTATGATTCTTTTCATGCTACCCACTTATAAGCATAATCTGTTCTGTGAATGAGTATATCATTATTTATAGAGTGATGGAATGTCATTTATGGCCCATAGTACGGCTGATAGCTGGTAATCGTCCAGGTTTCTGATCCGGAGGATAGGGTGGTACCAAAAATAATAGTTCCGGCGCCGCTTAAGTTTACTGTCTGGCCGGCGGCTGCGCCAAGTTTGCCGCTGCCGGCTAGTGTTACCTCACTCCAATAGGCATCAAAGATCATCCCTGGCAAATTTACCGCTCCGCCGACGGAAATAGTATTTAAGTTTTGGGAATTATATAGGTCGGTACCTGTTACGGTAGTGCAATTCGGATTGCAAGCAGCGGTACTTTTAAAGCTAATAAACTCGATACCAGTCCCGCTACTATTGGCAATCATAACAGCTGAACCACCGACGGTAATCGTGCCATCAACGATAACAACTGGCCGAGTCGTACCAAGGGTATTGCTAACGGTAATTTTTGATGCCCCACCGATAGTCAGGTTGCCAGTAATATAGGCATTTCCATTCATTGTGACATTACAACTACCGCCGATATCTACGTTTCCGGTTAACTCAAGGTTGCCGGGCCAAGTTCGATTAAACGGGTAACTGTTACAAACATAGGTATTGCTGGTGCCCGATGCCGTAGTGGTAACGGCACTGATCTGGGCTTGTCGATTATAACTAGGAGGCGAAGCACTCGGTGCGGTGCAGCCAGCTTGAAGACCACTACCGCCACTACCGCCTTGTATATTATTGTTAGGGCCAGTGCTGGTCTGTCCGGTTGCGCAGACCGTTCCATAGATATTGGTGCTGTATGCCATAGAGATTGGTTGAGTGCTAGTACAGACCTGTGGATAGCTAGACCCCGGGTTTGCCCCAGTGGGGCAGGCATCATTTGCTACATTCAAAGTAATTGGGTTGCTGTAGGTACCAATTTTAGATGCTCCGCTTAAAGATATAGTGCCACCAACGTAGACGTTGGAATTGGTAACATTGGCGCTGCCGCTAAGAATAAGCCCTCCGGGCCCGCTGAAGACCGAATAACCACTACTGCCAGTACCAACTACTGTTACCCGTACCTTGCTGGTGAGGTAGGGGGTGGTGGTATTGCCTAAGTGGTATATATTACCTTTTGAAATAATGGTTTTCGATGTTCCGTCGGCATTGGTTGTGATAGTAGAGGTAAAGCTGCCTAGGCCCTGAGTGCTGTTATTGAAAAACTGTTGAGGGGATGTATAACCGGCGAATGAATTATTACTGTTGAGCTCATACACCGATTGTTCGATACCGGCTTCGGCCACCAGCTCGGCGTTCTGTACGTAGGCTTGGCGGACGGTATGCTGATACTGTTGAGAGATTAAGCCGCCAATAGTTAATCCGATTGCTGTCAAAAACAGACTCATAACTATCGCAGATACCAAGAAATAGCCGTCTTCTGGCAAACCTTTTTTGGATTGATTTATAGATCCATAGAACTCTTTAATAATATTAGTCATTCCTAAATACCATCCTTGTACTATAACTAGCACTAATTGTTTGACTGTCGAGCGGAGCAGATAGCGTGATTGAGACCTGTATCGAACGAGCGCTGGTAGGGGCGACCAGTGACTCGTTAGCGTCGTAATAGCTAACCGACCAGCTCGTTACCCCGGTAGCGACCGTTTTATCAGCTGGACAGCTAGAAGTGGCAATCGCCGGTGGGCAGGTGGTTACTGCGGCGTCGTTAGAACTATCTGAGGTAATTGTCCGCCGATATAGTGTGCTGCCGGACAAATAGTAGATTTGATTATCCTTTTGAGGAATATATTCATCATCGTCACTAAAGATAACATTATTATTCTTATCGGTGGCTATTTCGGCCAGTACTAGCGTTTGGCTATTGGATTGCCAACCGAATTGGCCGCCGGGAGCATTAGGGTCGGCCCAGCGGTTATTTTGGTCGGCATTGCCGGAGAGTCGTATATCAGTGGTAACAGCATCTAAACCATACTCGGCGTTGATTAAGAGATTTGTCCGGGTTTGAGCCGTAGACGAGGCCTGCAACCAATCAGTGATAAAGTTGGCTAAGGCCAGAGATAAGATACTCATTACTATCATGACCACCAGTAGTTCAATAAGGGTAAATCCAGCTTCGGCATGTTCACTGCGGCCCGTCATGGTCATTCGCCTTGCCCTATACCGATTACTCCAATGTCGGAGCTTAATATAATCGTTTGCTGTTTGCCGTAGTCGGAATAGGCCACTGTTACATCAACTCGCCTCAGGCCAGGCAGAGGCTCGCTAACCGCTGCAGTACCTGTTCTGCCTTTCGGTAGGCTGGTTGGTAGGCTTGCCGTAAAATTAATGTTTGTTCCTGGAGTCAAGGCGTTGTAGCCATTATTGCGCAGATCTTCGATCTCGGTGCGCGCCGCCCGGACAGCTAGGTCATAGTGTTGGGATTGAACACCGGTGATTTCCATCAAGTAATATAAACTGCCAAGGCTGGTGATAACTACCCCAAGTACGATAATAGTTACCAATAGCTCGACAAGGGTGAACCCTTTATCATCAAGTGTCCGATTGGAGGCACGACAGTCTTTTGTAGTCTGGAACATACTCTTATGTATTATAAAACCGCTTGAGCTTTTTACCCAAGCGGTTTTAATGTTTATCGATTAGTAGTGCTAATTAGTTACTACTATATCATTAGCTGGAGATGCTCCCCCGAATAGCGTACCTGCTGCGGTTGCAGTGTAGCCAGTACATGGAGTTGCGCTGTTATCACAGCCACTTGGAGTAGCTGCGTAGGAATAACCGGCGCTACCGAACGTTGCCGCCAACGTTGTGTTGTTGCCGCCAGTTGAGCTAGAAAGCCATGTGTCGAAGGTCGCTTGAGTGTTTGGGTAGTTACCACTACTGGCATTGTACTCACCCAACTTATTCCTGACTTCCGCTAGGGTCGACTGGGCGCTAGCCTTGTTGGCTTTGTTAGTCGCACCACTATATGCCACAAACGCGATAGCAGCCAAGATTCCGATTATTATAATCACAATCAACAGCTCGATTAGTGTAAATCCTTTTGAATTAATTTTTTTATGCATGTTTTTTGCCCACTCCTTCTAAGTTACTTTATTAATAGGTTTTTTTGAACGATCTAACCATAAGCACATTATTTATTATGGTTAACGTAATGTCAACAGTCTTTATGCTAAAATAGCATCTTCTCGAGTACGTCAAACCGCTCAAGAAGGAGTTAGCCAGAGACATGTGTGGAAAGTTGAGATATTGGACCGAAGACGCTGATAGCAATCAGACCCACCATACTGCCCAGCAGAACAATCATTACCGGTTCGATAATTGAAGATATTGCGCCGACAGCGGTATCGACCTCTTCCTCGTAAAACTCTGCGACCTTCACGATAATTGTGTCCATTTGGCCGGTCTCTTCGCCGACGGCTAACATCTGCGATACAATCGGTGGGAAATGTTTACTTTTTTGCAATTCAGTGGACAACTGGCCACCAGCTTGGACGGCTTTGGAACAATCCAGTAATTCTTTCTCTATTACGGCGTTGCCCATTGCGCCTGCCGTCGTTTCTATAGAAGAAATAATAGACACCCCAGCCCCCATCAGCGAACCAAAAATACGGGCAAAACGGGCGATTGCCGTCTTAGTAATAACTACCTTAACGGCCGGAACTTTTAATAGAAATGAGTGCCATTTATAGCGTCCTGACGGAGTTTTTATGTATTTGCGGAACAAGACTATAACTATCGGTAGACCGACAACTATAGAGAAAATAAAGGCCGGTTGTTTCATTAAGTGACTTACGGCAAGCAATCCTCGAGTGTAGATAGGTAATTTAGCGGTGCCATTACTGAGCGACGTGAGGATCGAACCAATCTTCGGTACAATGAAGGTCATAAGAACAAAAAATGCTCCTATTGTAACCGTGAAAATGACGGCAGGATAGACCATCGCGGCACGGATTTTACCCCTCAGCGCCATGTCCTTTTCTTGTTGATGGGCCAAATTGTTTAACACCTTATCGAGGATACCGCCTGTTTCCCCGGCGTGTACCATATTGACGTAAATCGGTGAGAATACCTTTGGGTGCTTGGATATAGCGGTACTTAAATTCGCTCCGCCCTGAACATCGGTTATTACTTCCTCTAGTACCTTTTTGAGTGTTGCCGACTCGCTTTGGTCCTTGAGCAGCGTAAGTGTTCGCATAATCGGCACGCCGGCATTAACCATAGTAGCGAATTGTCGAGTGAAAATTACGATAGCCCTGGGCTTGACGGCATTCAAACCGGGTATTTTAATCTCCATACCCAGACCGCCTTTGCCCTTTACTTCCTTAACCATTATCGGTTGTAGTTGTTTGGCGTGTAAAGCAACTAATGCACTCTCCCTGTTGTGGGCATCGATGGTGCCTTTTTGGACTTGTCCATTCTTTTGGCGAGCGGTAAAGTTAAAATTAGGCATAGTTTAAACCATATCAATGCTGGTAACGCGCATTATTTCCTCTAGCGTTGTCTGGCCGCACAGAGCTTTTATGAAACCGTCTACGTGCATAGTTACCATTCCGTTTTTTATGGACTGAATTTCCAAATCTTCGCTAGTAGCATTGCTGACAATGGCCTTTTGTATAGCTTGATTGTTGTCTAAGATTTCATAGATTCCTAGACGGCCGCGGTAGCCGGTATGACTGCAATTATTACAACCTTGGTCATGAGCTTTCCATAGTCTGACGATATTATCAGGAGTGCTGCTTAGCTTGGCGGTGGATTGTTTATCGGCTGCAGCGGCACCGTTGGCACCAATACCAGCCTTTAAAGCGTTTTTCTCTAGTTCGTGGATTCGTTTGAAGGCAGTCTCATCTTGTAAGCTAAAGGCGGTTTTAATCCGTTGCAGCACACCGTCGTCCGGCTTATATTCTTCGCGGCAATCTTGGCACAATCGGCGTACCAGCCTTTGGCCTATGACTACCCGGACGGTACTGGCGATTAGGAATGGCTCAACTCCCATATCAAGCAAACGGGGTAGACTGGTTGCTGCATCGTTGGTGTGCAGAGTACTGAATACTAGGTGACCGGTCAGGGCGGCCTGGACAGCTAGGTCAGCCGTTTCTCGATCACGAATCTCGCCGACCATGATGACATTAGGGTCTTGGCGCAGCAAGGAACGTAGCCCACTAGCAAATGTCATGCCGGCGACAGGGTTAACTTGCGTCTGGTTGACGCCGACGATTCGATACTCAACTGGGTCTTCAACGGTGCTAATGTTGACTGTTGGGGAGTTTAGCTTACTGAGTATACTGAATAGAGTAGTCGATTTACCCGACCCGGTAGGGCCGGTGATAAGTATCAGGCCATGTGGTTGTAGAATGGCTTCCTCGACACTCTTAAGCGATTCACCCCAAAAACCAAGTTCTTCCAATGTGTCAGCTTTACCTGATTCGTCGAGAATACGTAAAACTATTTTTTCACCGTCAACGACCGGTAAAGTCGAAACCCGAAGCGCATAGACATGATCATTTATGGCGATTTTAAAACGGCCATCCTGTGGTGCGCGCCGTTCATCAATCTTTAGGTTGGCTAATATTTTAATACGTGAGACTAAAGCGCTGAGCACTTTGCGAGGCAGTTTATTAGCTTCTGACAATACCCCGTCGATACGGTAGCGAACGATTACCATGTCCTCGCGTGGTTCAATATGAACATCACTCGCGCGGTTCTTGATGCCATAGCTGATGATAAGATTTATAGTTTGGGCTATGGGTGAATCCTCAGCAACATCTTCCTCAGCAACATCTTCCTCAGCCGCCTCTTTATTTTCAACTGCAATAACTTTGGCCAACTCGTTACTAACAGTGCTACCGCTATAAAGATCTATAGCCGCCTGAATAACGCTTGATGAAGTAATGTATATTCGGACAGGCTTGCCAAGCTTCCTTCGTAAGAAATTAATGGCTTGAATATCATCAGGGTCTTCCATAGCCACGGATATTACGCCATCAGCATCTATGTCAAACGGTACTGCTTTATACTGCCTAGCAATATTCTCGGAAATAAGCTGGAGGGTCTCACGTTGTAGCTTATCGAGACTAAATTCCGCGACTGGCACATCAATCTTCTGGGCGTATAGTTTCGTGAGTTCCGCTTCTGTCAGCATATTTGTTTGCGTAACAATATCCTGCAGGGGCCTTCGCTCTTTGTCTACTTGCTCATGTAAGGCTTTAAGCTGGTCTTCGCTGAATTTACCAGATTTCTCGAGCAACTCTTCTACTAATGCATCAGATACGCGCATACTTACTGGACAGTATACACGAAAAACACAAGCATTTTATGATTTACATTTAGAAGATGTATAAAGTACTATACAATTGGATATAGAATATTAAATTGGCCCAAACGGAGCAACTAAAGTGCCTAACAAATTGAATCGAAGCCAAAAGAAAAGAAAAGCTAATACAGCTGCTGAAAAGCAATCGTCAGCAGATGCCCCCAGCAAACTTCTCATACCTAACCGACCAATGCTCGGTCGCGAAATAATGGTCAACATGCCAATTGAGGATAGCCCCCAGGAAGAGCCAATTCTATCCAACACTAAGCATGTGGTAATAGCCCCGGCTGAGCCTAAAGACACCTCAGATTCTGAGAAGGTTGTAGACCCCCCAGAGCAGAATACTGCAGACGAAGCTCCAGAAAACACCAATAATCAATCACAGGCTACATCAGGTGAAAACTCGGCTCCTGAGGAAGATGCTACAGGCCCACAAACGACTCCAGAGCATACCCCAACGGAGCATAAAAACGACAACTTTTCGTCTCCAAAAGCTGTTTTAGCTGATAAGGCGCCTGCAGGTCCGACAACCGAGGCCCAGAAAGCACTACAGGAGATAGTCGAGCAGGACGAGCGCCAAGCTCAGAAGGATATTAATAGTCGCCAGTACTTTGTGCCTATAAATGCCGTTGCCCACAAGCGCTCAATCAAAGTAAGTATCACACTAACTCTGTTAGTGCTTCTTCTCGGTTTTGCCCTCATTGACCTAATGTTGGATTCGGGCACAATCTTACTTTTGCAGAAAATCCCTCACACCCATTTTTTTATGAACACTATCTATCCATAAGATATAGCGCTTAATTAGAAACGCGTATATGATGTCTAAATATCTTAACTAGCTAAGGTATTTCTTAGCTTAGATTCGGTTACTAGGACGTAAACTTAATGATTATTGTATTATGACTGAGATTAATATACTTATTCTTCGCAAGCGCCCAACGACAGGCTCCAAGCTTTGATGAATTGCAGACCACTCCATTTATGAGATTAGCAGGTTACTAAACAAAGGCTAAAGTCTTAAAATTTAGCAGTAGTTACCCTTGTACTTAGCTGTCCAAGGGTCTATTATAAGCTTAAGAATAAAAACAAAAAATGTTACTAACAAAAAATAAACTAAACTCTAAAGGCTTTGGCCATATAGGATTAGTCGTGCTGGTTATTGCAGTTACCGGTATATCTGGAGTCGGTTATTCTGTCTATAAACACATGTCGCCCAGTACGGTAGATACCTACACAACCTTAACGGCCTTTGTGGCTAACGGTATACCATTCACCGAAAAAGCCTGTATAGCCTCTCAAAGCGGGACAGCTCCTAACCAGATAGATACGGTAACGGCCTTAATATCTGTCAATCAACAAGCTGGACCGAAGACTGAAGTTGTTAAGAGCGGCCAGCCTGTAAGCGGCACCGGTTATAACCCACTGGCTTACTATAGTATTGACGGCATTCCTCCAATAACAGCAGATAATTGGGTAACTTCATCAACATCAACAATTAAATTTAATCTAGTACCAAGTATAGCCAGTGCCAGCTTCAACCTAGGCATAGAAGCATCGCTAAACTCCACTGAGCCATTCTCCGGGTCATCACAAACAATCGGTTCATTAACTCTATGTAACGCCCCATCTAAGAGCCTTACCACCGCAAAGGCTAAAGCTATAGTACCGGTGGTAAAGACCACTAGCTCGGGGCCAATAACAACTACTACGACGACTGTAGTTAACCCAGTGACCAATAAGACAACCGTCACTACGACTACAACTAACTCAGCCACTAAGAAAACCACAATAACCACCAAGACTACCGCAACTACACCGAGCATATCAGCTCCAACTATTTCTCTAAGTGCAGCACCAACCAGTCTTGTTTCCGGCAATAGCTCTACCCTAACTTGGAGTACGACCGCTGCCACTAGTTGTACTGCTTCTGGAGCCTGGAGTGGTAGTAAATCATTGACTGGCTCAGTCTCGACCGGAAGTTTAACCAGTACCATTAGCTATACACTAGACTGTATCGGTGCTGGTGGTAATGTATCGGCTCATATAACGATAACGGTTAGCCCAAAACCACTCTATAGCGGCAAGTTACTAGGAATGAATACTTCGCTTACTGCTACCTATAACTCACAAACCACCGAAACCGGTATTTTCAACCAGCTTGGCGTGAACAGCGAGCGAGGTGAGATCGATTTCAATGGAACCTCGTTTGGCAGTCCGAGTGGCGATGGGACGATTGCTAATTGGCTTGATACCTTAACCAGTGCTGGAATTGTGCCGTTACCTTTGATGAACCAGTACGTAGAACTATCTACTCTCAATGTTACTGGCTTTGCCAGCTCGCTGACCACCTGGTGCGAAGCTTACTGTGCTGGTGGTTCATTCTATGTTAATAACTCATCTGCTAATGCAACTTATGCACCACAAACCTTAGAAATATTGAATGAACCCTACGGTAATTGGTGGGGCTATCCCGGCCCATCAAATGCAGATGTGGGAGCATATGCCACTCTGCTTAAAGATATTAGAACTGATCTTAATAACGCAGGGTTAAGCAATATTGGTATCACATCGGCGGCCAGTCCTCAATCATTTGGAACAGCCAACTGGGATAGTGCTTTATTGGCCGACGGTGGTTTCGCCGTAGCCCAAGGAATAGTAGTCCACCCTTACGGTCTCGTTGATTTATCAAGTCAGACTGGCGGCACCAGTACCAACGGTTGGGGCATAGTTTACGAGGAACACGATATGCTAGTTAACGCTGGTCTGTCGGCGAATGCTAACGTCTATGCCACAGAAGACGGTTGGTGTACTAACCAAGCAGCTGAACCAGCCGGCTATACCGTAGGTGCTGACTGTGTCGATAATTATTTTCTTACTGAAGCTCAAAAAGATGCTGATATTACGACAGTTATCGGCCAGCTCGGATCGGTCTCTTGGCTTAAGGGCCTGTGGTACTATAATCTTTACCCCTATTCTATATCAGGTCAATGGAACAGCTTTGGCCTTTACGAACCGGGTACCTGGAACGGCAACGGTTTATATGTGTCTGGAGCAGCGACTCCAGCCTGGGGAGCATTCCAAGCAGCGGCTCAGGCTAACGGATTTTAGGCATTCTACCCTGTACGATTATTGTATCTGCTTAATCGATAGGGTTTAACCTTTATAGAAAATCCGACGTTCAATCAGTTTGGCTGTCAGTAATGCCAATTAACTTATCTTTATTGTTATCGAGGTCGAATAATTCCATACTTAGAATTTGAGCTCTTTTAGTTTGTCCAGGTCGATCCCATATTTCTTATATACACCCTTAGTGTTTAGCCCAGTAAGCTCGTAGACTTCGAGTTTTAACTTCTTAGCACAAGCTTCCACCGCTTCTTTATTCTCCCCTTCGATTTCCAAATAAGTCGGAATCTCAGGCCAACTATCTATAGAGACAGAACAGCTGTCTAGTAGATAGTCCACTCTTTTGTTTTCTTCGTATCGGTTTGGGCTAACACCAATTTTTTTCAAAATCTCAAACGTAACATTGAAATCCGAAACCACCACCTCCCATTCATGCGTACCCTCGATAGAGTCATTAGAAATTTCTTTAACGGCTAGGGTTGTTTTTTCACCGTTAGTTCTAAGGCGTATCCATTTATTTTGATCATAGGGGATTGTGTCAAAAACATATCGTCTCTGTAAGAACTCACCAAGGAATTTAGCTCCCGCTAGCTCAAGGTTTTTCTTAACTTTATCAACGTCAATCTCAAGTATTTTGCCTTCATATTCTATATTGTCGCCCATACTTGAAGTCATATTAGCACTACTCGCTTAGTGGTTCAAAATAGGAAGTCATTTCGCTCAGCTCGCGCTTACGATTTTGGACGATCTGAGCAGGTAAGTCGCTATCCACGAATTTATCTAAGTCCATACTAAGATCCATCCTTTGGATGCAGACCCCAACTTTATATGTACCGTTAGTATCGACATACAGACGTAATCCATATAAGCCTTCTTTGCAGTCATCCGGGTTATTAAATTGACAGTTATTGCATATTTCTGGCAGTCTGGCTGGGCGAATTTGTTTGAAGTAGACTTTTCTCCCGTCTGGTAAGATGTAGGACACCCGGGTCGAGGAGCTGCCGGCAGTCATTATTCGCTCATTTGGTTCAGCGTCAAGTTCAGACAATAGTTCATAAATCGCATAATATGACCGATCGCCGTCGTCTAGAGAATTTAGAATCTTAACACCTAGTTCTGGGTTGAAACCATCTAAAATATTAATCACTTTCTGGGTATGATCAATGTTGGGGACTACGATATTAGCACTTACCCTAACTTTATTTTCTAGTGCTATGTCGATTGATTCCTTAAGACTTTGGATTCGTTTAGCGGCGAGATCAAGGTTATCTCCGTATTTTGGTCCTTGAGTAGTAGCTAGTTCCTCGGGCGTAGTCCCAAAAATACTAAAAGTAATGTTGCCCAAGCCCCTTAGCGCTGACTCACGGATTCTGGCTCCGCCATTCTCACCATTAGAAGTCATATTTACTCGGTAGCCAAGTTGAGACGAAACGTCTACCAGAGCTGGTAGATTAGGATGTAGAGTTGGCTCACCACCAGTAAGGTGGACTTCCTCTAGACCAAGGACCGTTTTAAGAGAGCTGAGCGCCAAGCTAAAGTCGTTATTTGGCTCCATTCTTCCAGGGAGAAAATCAACACCGTTACGTCTTACGAAAATTGATACTCTGCCCGATCTACCGGGACCGATATCCGGTGCTTTACCTAGTATATTATCTGTGCGAACTGGAGTTCCTTCGTTGTGGCAAAAATCGCAGGTCATCCCACAAGCGTCAATAATTTTTGGTCTTAGAGATAAATCTTCATTAATTCTTACGGGGACAGTTCGTTCGGCAATTAATAATTCATGGGCTTTGGGGCTTATTTCGTCATGCCCAGGCTGGAGATACCATGACAATGGCTGATAAGGGTCTAGTGAACTAACTTGATTAGATTCGGGATTACTCATCGCATTACCCAATACTCTCGTTATATCTCAAATACACATATATTATATAACAAATTCTTGACAATTCAATAGTTCGTACTATTATTTAAGTAGTATTACTATGAAGACCGGGTCACTTATATTGGTCGGTGGTGTTGACGGAGTAGGAAAGTCTACCCTGATTAAGCATTTGGAATCGACTGAGGGATTAAATTTGGTTGGTTCTGAACCGACCAGCACTCCAGAGTCTCAAGTTTTTAAAATAAACAACCTAGACACAGTTGTTAGTACTGAATTTGTTCATGAGCGCGAGGGGTTTTATTTAGACCTGCAGAGTCTAACCGACCAAGACATAGACGAAAAAATGTCCAAAGGCTTTAATGTAGTGACCTCTGGGAATTGCCTGACAACATATATATCGCACACGGCGATGCGCGGAGTTTTAGGAATGGAGTATAGCCCAGACGATATTCTCAGTCGATACAACAGCGGAGAACACTTAACGCCGGATTCATTAATTGTTTTGCATGCTCCACTTAGTGTTATGCGTGACCGAATAGGCGATCGCTTAGCCGCTGGAGACAAAAGCGAAAAGCCTTGGGGCTTTAACTCGCCATTCTTCTTAGAGAGATATCAAGAGGCATGGATGGCAGTAGCAGATGTTTTACGAACAGATTTAGACTGGCCAGTTCTCTCATATGACACATCAACGACTCGACCCAACGAAATAGTTATTGACTATTTATCGAAGGCTGAATTGAATTAACTCTCCGATTATGTTTTAATAACACTATGACATCAGGTGAACATCATCGAACCGGTAATTCCTCGGAAAGCGTGGCCGACCAACCTCATCTTATTAGTTCTATTAACCAACTTCAAGATGGCGTATCCTACATACTTCCCCATGAACTGAAGAGGGTTAAGGGAATACTGGGAGATACCGAAAAAGAATTAAAAGCACTTGGAGATTTAAGGTTTGAGGCGATGCACCAATCTTCTGAAACATGGCATGATAATGCTCCTGCCGAGGCTATACAGCACTCCAGTGAGGTGCCGAGACGAAAACGGGAAAGACTTACTAATATATTAAAAAGCCAGTTTGTTCTGGAATATCCAAGCGCAGACACTCCCTTTGTAACAATTGGCTCACGGGCTTTAATAAAGCTGGGGACGGGCGATGTCGAGCCATTCACGATTGATATAGTCGGCGTACAGTCTGAAACACCGAGCGAAAACCCAGACATGGAAGTCAGTACTTATAAGGCCCCTTTAGCTCAGGCTATTATTGGGAGAGTGGTTGGCGATAAACCAACGGCAATTATAGGTGATAGAGAACTTGAAGTTGAGATTATCAGTATAGATCAAGAAGCCCAACGGCTTGAGAATATCTAATTTTTTTCAAGTCCGACAATACCCATTCAGCGACGCTTTTACTAAGGTTCGAATCTTTAATTCCTAGATTGGAAAGACGCCAAAGGTGATTCGGCTATTTTGGCAATATGGATTCGAACCTGGCTTCGTCTGTTAAGAAGACTTTATAAAAAAATAGTCCATGATATAGCAGTACGGCCTACGTCTGTTAAATAGCTACTGGCTGGCCAAACGGGATTCGAATCTTTGTTATATCCCAACTCTTGTTACAATAATCGGGTGAGTAAATTCAAATTAACCAGTGATTTTAAACCAACCGGCGATCAACCTGAAGCAATTCGTCAACTGACTGAAGGTCTAAAGCAGGGTACAACTCACCAGACACTGCTCGGAGTTACCGGCTCAGGGAAAACCTTCACGATGGCCAATGTTATCCAGAGCGTTCAACGACCAACTCTAGTGCTCTGTCATAACAAGACCCTAGCTGCTCAACTCTATGCCGAGTTCAAAGCCTTTTTTCCCGAAAATGCCGTTCACTATTTTGTAAGCTACTTCGATTACTATCAACCAGAAGCCTACATGCCGCGTAGCGATACCTATATCGAAAAAGACTCTCAGATCAATGAAGAAATCGATCGTTTGCGTCATGCTGCCACAGATGCCCTGTTGACCCGAGAAGACGTCATTATAATAGCTAGTGTTAGCTGCATTTATGGCATTGGTTCGGTTGAGGACTACTCCAATTTAAGCATTAAACTAGTCCGTGGCGAGCGTCGATTAAGAGACAAATTACTGCGTCAGCTCAGCGATATTCAATATCAGCGCAACGATGTAGACTTCCACCGTAGTACTTTTAGGGTTCGCGGCGATGTTGTCGATATTCATCCTGCTGGTGAAGAATTTGCCTACAGAATCGAATTCTCCGGCGATCAAATAGAGCGAATTTTGCAAATTGATCCGCTAACTGGTGAGATTCTAACAAAACCAGAGACAGTCACTATTTTCCCAGGTAGTCATTATGTAACTCCCGGCGACAAACTAAAGGGCGCCTTGGTAAAGATCGATAAAGAGCTTGGCGAGCGACTGATATTCTTTAAAAAAGAGTCTAAACTTCTTGAGGCTCAACGGCTTGAGCAGAGAACCCGCTTTGACCTGGAGATGCTTGAGGAAACGGGCTTTGTAAAAGGAATCGAGAACTACAGTCGTTATTTAACTAACCGTGAACCTGGTGACCAGCCGGCAACGCTGATGGACTATTTTCCCGATGATTATTTACTGCTGGTTGATGAAAGCCACATGACGATACCTCAAGTTAGGGGTATGTATAACGGCGATAGAGCCCGCAAGGAAGTTCTAGTTGAATACGGATTCCGTTTGCCCTCAGCCCTGGATAACCGGCCATTAACTTTTACCGAATTTGAGCGCCACGTTAATCAAGTCATCTATGTTAGTGCAACCCCGGCAGAGTACGAACTGAGCCGCAGCGATAGTCCTGTCCAACAGGTTATTCGTCCGACCGGTCTGCTTGATCCGATTATAGAAGTCCGCGACGTTAATGGCCAGGTTGATGATTTAATCGCCGAAATCCGTATTAACGTTAAGAAGCATCAGCGCGTGCTAGTTACCACTCTAACCAAGAGAATGTCCGAGAATCTGGCTGAATATTTGCAAGAACTCGGTATCAAAGTGGCTTATTTGCATAGTGACGTTGAGACACTGGAGAGAACCGACATTCTTAGAGATCTTCGACTAGGTGTTTATGATGTGTTGGTTGGCATAAACCTGCTAAGAGAAGGCTTAGACTTACCAGAAGTTTCCTTAGTGGCAATTCTAGACGCTGATAAAGAAGGTTTTTTGAGGAGTGTGCAAGCCCTAACTCAGACTGTTGGACGAGCGGCTCGACACATTAATGGCCGAGTAATTATGTACGCCGATCATGTAACTGCTAGCATGCAGCACACTATCGATGAGACTAATCGACGCCGAGCAATCCAGCAAACTTATAATGAAACCCACAATATTACTCCTAAAGGCATTAAGCACGGCGTGTCAAAAGGCATGCGCCCAGACCTGCCGGAAGAGGCTAAACGTGCCAAGCTCGACCTCAAGAAGATACCAAAAGACGAATATGGTTCATTAATAAAAGACCTAACCGCCCAAATGGAACTTGCTTCGGCCAACTTACAATTTGAGACAGCCGCTGAACTGCGCGATATAATAGCCGACATCAAAGCAAAATCTTGAAATCGTTAGGTACAGAACAAATATTACTCTGATATACTAGATAGAAATGGCAGAACTTACCCGCGATGATGTTATTCATTTGGCCTCGCTAGCCAAATTAGCGCTTAA
>Ga0207933_1001645_pt1 | contig 16208 bp, 10 predicted proteins | sample NGESurdeep092012_4_FD_184488 | JGI IMG/M metagenome (GOLD analysis project Ga0207933, IMG submission 184488) | Arctic peat soil microbial communities from Barrow, Alaska - NGEE Surface sample F53-3 deep-092012 (SPAdes) | ecosystem: Environmental > Terrestrial > Soil > Wetlands > Peat ...
GCGCGCTTCGGCGGCGAGCGGCGTGCTCAAGTAACGTTCGCCCGTGGACGGCGCGATGGCGACGATGAGCTTGCCTTTGTTTTCAGGACGCTTGGCGACTTGAATCGCCGCCCAGACATTTGCGCCCGTGGAAATGCCGACCAAAATTCCCTCTTCCTTCGCAATCCGCCGCGCCATGTCAAACGAATCGTCGTTCGTGACTTCCACGCATTCGGTGATTTGCGGATTGCCGCTGGAATCTTTCAAATGCAAATTCTTCGGGATGAAGCCTCCGCCCAATCCTTGAATTTTATGTGGACCGGGTTTCAGCGGCTGGCCGGCGAGCGTCTGGGAAATGACCGCCGAATCCTTCGGCTCAACCGCGATGGCCGCGAACGACGGCTTGCGCGGCTTGATGACTTCGACGCAGCCGGTGATCGTGCCGCCCGTGCCGACGCCCGCGACCAAAATATCAATCTTGCCGTCCGTGTCCGTCCAAAGTTCTTCCGCCGTGGTTTTTTTGTGGATGTCTACATTGGCCGGATTATCAAATTGCTGCGCCGTCCACGCGTGCGGCGTTTCCTTTGCGATTTGTTCCGCGCGGGCGATCGCACCTTTCATGCCTTCGGCACCGGGCGTCAGAACCAGTTTCGCGCCGAGCATTGCCAGCAAAGTGCGGCGTTCGAGCGACGCGGTTTCGGGCATGGTCAAAATCAATTTGTATCCTTTCGCCGCCGCGACGAACGCGAGCGCGATGCCGGTGTTGCCGCTGGTCGCCTCGATGATGACGGTGTCCTTTTTGATCAGGCCGCGTTTCTCCGCATCTTCGATCATGGACATGCCGATGCGGTCTTTGACGCTGCCGAGCGGATTAAAAAATTCGCATTTGAGCAGGATGGTGGCGTCAATGCCGGCGGTGACTTTGTTCAGTTTGACGAGCGGCGTGCGTCCGACGGTTTCGATGATGTTGTTGTAGATGTGTCCCATAAAATTATTTTTTCAGTTGGTTGATTGACTTTGCTCCCAAAATCTTGGCGAAAAGCGTTTCGCGGGCAAGCCTTAATATCGCAGATATTTTGCAGACGAGGCAAAAAATATCTTTTCTGCCAGCGACACTTCGGTTAAAAGCAATTGTCCCAGACAACAAAACCGCCAGCGTTCTGGCAACCTGAACCGATGAAAAACAAAAATTATTTGAACCGCCGACAATTTCTAAAACGCGCCGGAGCCGCTGCAGTCTTGCCGCTGGTGCTTCCTGGTTGTGTGTCTGGCCCAAATTCACGCAACCGTCCGTCCAATAAAATCACGCTTGGCGTAGTCGGCTGGGGCATGCAGGGACCGAGCGACACCAAGTCATTTCTGGCCGAGGCCGACTGCCAGGTGGTCGCCGCTTGCGACTTGGACAAGATTCATCTGCAAAGCGCGGTGGACACGATCAACGATCATTATCAGAACCAGGATTGCCGCGCGCATCATGATTACCGCGAAATGATCGCGCGCGACGACATTGACGCCATATTGGTCGCGGTGCCGGATCACTGGCACGAACTGGTGGCCACCGAGGCGGCGCGGCACAAAAAAGACATCTACGGCGAAAAGCCGCTCGCCAAAACCATCGCCGAACAGCAGTCCATCGTCCGCGCCGTCCAGAAAAACAAAGTCATCTGGCAAACCGGCTCGTGGCAGCGTTCGCAGCCCACTTTTCACAAGGCGGCGGAAATCGTCCGCAACGGCCTCATCGGTGACGTGACGCATGTCGAGGTTGGTTTGCCTTCCGGCCATAATGATTTTGCGCACAATTCTCAGGAATTGCTGAATAAACTTACCCCGCTCGGAATCGGTGACCTCTCCAAAGTGACGCCCGGCACGGACGCTTGGAAAATCGCCGTCAGCGATCCGCCCGCCGATCTGGATTATGAGACGTGGATCGGGCCGTCAAAAATGGAAAGCTACATCAAACAGCGCGTCCACATGAACTGGCGCTGGAATTACAACACCGGCGGCGGCCAGTTGATGGATTGGATCGGCCATCATTGCGACATCGCGCATTGGGGATTGGGTTTTGACAATTCCGGCCCGTCGGAAATCGAAGGCCGCGGCGACTTTCCAGCCGCCGACGCTCTTTGGAACACCAGCACCAAATATCGCATCGAAACCAAGTATGAAAAATCTGTCACGAAGTATCCCATAGATGTCAGCATGACCATTGCTGGCGGCTATGATGACATCCGCAGCGGCGTCAAATGGATTGGCACCGAAGGCTGGGTCTGGGTGGATCGCGGCGGATTCGATGCCTCCAACCCGGATTGGAAAAAAGGCAAATCACTGCCGGAGGAACTTCGCAAAATAAAATTGTATGAGTCACCCGGCCACTGGCGGAATTTTCTCGATTGCGTCAAGTCGCGCAAGCCAACCATCACACCGGTGGAAACCGGACATCACTCGGCCATTCCCGGCCATCTGGGGCTAATCTCCATGCTCACCGGCCGGAAAATAAACTGGGATGTCAAACATGAGAAAATTCTCGGCGACGCTGCCGCCAGCGAACTGTTGACGCGGGCTTACCGTCCACCGTGGAAAATGGCTTAAAGAAATAATTTGCCTCGCTTCAAAATCGTTGCTGAAAACAGCAACGGTTTTTAGTTTTTTATCCGCAGATTGCACAGATTTTCGCAGATGATTTAATAAAAATCTGCGCTAATCGGCGCAAACTGCGGATTCTTCTTAAATGCCAAAAAATGAATCCCTGAAAAAAATAAGTCCCCGCCCGACCTTTCGGTCGGACAGGGACAAATGGGGGATGGGAGTTCGCCACTCTCTTTCCCGGACTGACATTCGGCGCGCACCTTTTCAGGAGCCGTCAGTTTCCCGACGCCATTCTCCACGGCAAGCGGAGTTTCCGGCCTCGTAGCAGGGCCGTCCAGCGCCTTGCGGAGTCTGGATTTCGAGTGAGGCTTTTCAGCCCGCTTCAACTGGTGGTTGCGCCACCAATCTGCGGACCAGGTTGAGACACGCCTATGATTTCTTTCGCGTCTCCACCATTGGCACCGGGTCAGCCGCCGTTTTTGACAGCGCGTTCGCCCGACGCCACGGGTCTCGCCTCTTCACTCTCAAGTTGCTTTTCTTTCACAGCCCGGCGGTGTCGTTTTTAACATCGCCGACGCCCGGAAGTTTTTCACGCGGCCTGCCCAGCCTGCGTGGCCTTCCCGGTCCGGACTCTCGTTTTGTTCCGCCTTTCGACGTTTTTCTTTTGGCAGACCCAAGTTTTTATTTTTGAATCCCGCCAGAGTCGTCCGTCCGTGCTGATGCGCAGTAGCAACCAATGCCTTTTGGCAACTGCGATTCGTCCAGGCTCGAAACCTGCCCGGACTACTTGACCCGGTTTGGAACGGTTTCTAATCGTCCCTCGCCGCACGGTTCCGTTTTTCGCGTTACTGGCGCGCGCGAACGCGCCAGAGGAACCGGTGAATTATGCCTCGCCAAATCTTGCGATCTGGTTTCAGAGGAGTCGCGCCAACCAGCCTGACCCGACTTTTCCCCAGTCACCCGGGATTATCCTGGAAACGCACAGCTTCAATCTTTCGACCGCCACTGCCCGCCTCGTTCATTCAATGAACTGTGAACATCATAACTTAAAATTCCTTTCCTACAACGATTTGATATGCACAGCTTGTTCACCGAAACGCGCGTGTGAACAACCTGTGAAAAACTCAAAACAGCCCGTCAAATCAACGCGATTCCAATTTCACGGACGAGAATTATTCACAGCTTTTTCAGGCCAGAAACGGCAGCAGTGAACAAGTTTCGTTTGTTAAGTTTTGGAAATATTTCATTCGACAGGAAAAAATCGTAGCGGTGCGTCGGCAGACCGCCGCATTTTTTAGAAAACAAAAACGGCTCTCTGCCGAGAAGCCGCTACGCCGTCTTTTGTCGCGGAGCGACGAATGAGAATAGGCCGCCGTTTCAACGGCGGGAAAGCAAACCAAAAAATGCAAGTCCCAACGGGACGAAAGAAAATATTTTCAATTTTTGCGCCCAATTTTCTGCCGCTCCTGCGGGGCTTGGAAATTTTTGCGATTGAATCCCGCAGTTAAAACTGCGGGCTATTTTCAAATTGTCCCGTTCGGGACAAAAATCTTTTTCCGCGCAATTCACCAGCGCCGTAGGCGCGACATATTTGTAGAAACGAAAGTCAAAATGTTTTCAGCTCCGTCAGGAGCGGCATATTCCGCCTTTGTTGGGGTTCACGCTTCAGCGTGTCCGCCGCCCGCACAAGCTAAAGCTTGAACTCCAACCTGCGATGCCGCTCCTACGGAGCTTTATTTTTAACGGCGACAATTCTACAAATATGCCGCGCCTACGGCGCTGATTCCGCTCGACAGGAAAATTTTGAAGGCGCAGAATTTATTTCGCAATAATTGACCTGACGAATTCCATGCAACGAACATACAAAGTTCCGGCGAGCACTTATTTCGGACTTGGGTTATTTGCATCTGGCTTGGCCTTTGTGTGTTTGCTCGCGCCACTTTTATTTGCTTATCCAAAAGATTCACCAACAAAAATTCTTTTGCTTTCAATTACAGCCGTTGCAATTCCGGCTGCAACAATTTGGTGGCTTTCGCGTTTTGTAATTACCATCACGCCTGACGCTTTGATTTATTCGAGTCCTTTTTGCAAAGGGCAGCCTGTAAATTTGACCGCCATTACAAATTCCAGAATCATAATGCGATTGGGAATAAGTGGAGGTCAGCCGTTATTGGAAGTGCAGTCGAAAGAAAACACATTGAGAATTAACTTCAAAGTTTTTTCACACGAAGCGCGCAAGGATTTATTTCAGACCGTCAAAGTTCAAAATTAGTTTTGAAACGCCACCTTCCATTCGCGCTCACCACCTTGCGGCTGCTGCTCGGCCCAATCGCCCTGGCTTGCGCGCTGACGACTGTTCCGCGCTGGATTTATCTGCCCATCCTCATCACGGCCACGCTTTCGGATATTTATGACGGCATCCTCGCGCGGCGTTTCGGCGTGGCCACGCCCGCGCTCCGCCGCTACGACAGCATCACGGACGTGATTTATTACCTGTTCATCCTCGCCGTCGCGTGGCGGCTGTGCAAACCCGTCCTCGCGCAAAACTGGATTTTGATCGCGCTCATCCTTTTTTCCGAGGCGGCGGTCATCCTCGTCAGCTACGTCCGCTTCGGAAAATATCCGGCCACGCATTCGTATCTCGCAAAATTTTACGGCCTGTGCCTGCTCGCCGCGCTCGCCGCCCTGCTCGTCTTCAACGCCGGAAGCTGGGTCATCATCGCGCTGGCAATCGTCGCGCTCGTCACAAATCTGGAAATCATCGCCATCCATTTCCTGATGAATTCCCCGCCGGTGGATGTAAAATCTGTTTTTTCGATGCCAAAAAAGCAGCGGTGACTCTTGGAAAGATTCCTGCGGATTAAAATTTACGGCAAATCTGTCGCGCCCATCAAATAGCGATCGCATTCGCGAGCTGCACCGCGGCCTTCGTTGAACGCCCACACGACGAGGCTCTGTCCGCGACGACAATCGCCGCAGGCAAAAATGTTCGGAAGATTTGTCGCATATTTTTCAAATTCCGCTTTAGCGTTCGAGCGCGCGTCGCGTTCGATGCCGAGCGATTCGAGCAGCGGCTGTTCCGGCCCGAGAAAACCCATCGCAAGCAAAACGAGCTGCGCGGACAGAACTTTTTCCGTGCCGGGAACGTGTTTTGGAATGAACTGGCCTTTGTCGTTTTGCGTCCATTCAATTTGCACGAGATGAACAGCTTTGACATGGCCGTGCTCATCGCCCTCAAATTTTGTCGCCGTCGTCAGATAAGTGCGCGGATCGGCGCCGAATTTCGCGGCGGCTTCTTCCTGCCCGTAATCCATTTTATAAACTTTCGGCCATTCGGGCCACGGATTGTCCTTCGCGCGTTCGAGCGGCGGCATTGGCAAAATTTCCACCTGCACGAGCGACTTGCAGCCGTGGCGCATCGAAGTGCCGACGCAATCCGTCCCGGTGTCGCCGCCGCCGATGACGACGACGTCTTTGCCGGTCGCGTCAATGAAATCTCCATTTTTGTGCGCATCCAAAAGGCTCTTGGTGTTCGCCGTTAGAAAATCCATCGCGAAATGGATGCCTTTGAGTTCGCGTCCGGGAACCGGCAAATCGCGCGGTTTGGTTGCGCCCGTTGCTAAAATCACAGCGTCAAATTCCTTCAACAATTTTTCCGCCGGAAAATTTTTCCCGACTTCCATGTTGCAAATAAATTTTATTCCCTCGGCTTCGAGCACTTTGATGCGGCGCAACACGACTTCGTTTTTGTCGAGCTTCATGTTGGGAATGCCATACATGAGCAAACCGCCGGAGCGATCGGCGCGCTCAAAAACCGTGACGAGATGGCCGGCTTTGTTCAATTGTGCGGCAGCCGAAAGTCCAGCCGGGCCTGAACCAATGACAGCAACTTTTTTGCCTGTTCGCTTTTTTGGAATTTCGGGAACGATCCAGTTATTTCCCCAGCCGTGATCGGCGATGGCCTGCTCGATGTTTTTGATCGTGACTGGCGGCGCGTTGATTCCCAAAACGCACGAGCCTTCGCACGGCGCAGGACAGACGCGCCCGGTGAATTCAGGAAAATTATTCGTCTTGTGCAGGCGTTCGAGCGCTTCGCGCCAAAGGCCGCGATAAACCAGATCGTTCCATTCGGGAATCAAATTGTGAATCGGACAGCCGCTGGCCATGCCGCTGACGAGCTGGCCATGCTGGCAGAACGGAACGCCGCAATCCATGCAACGCGCGCCTTGCTTTTTCAGGTCGGCGTCCGTCATGTGATGATGAAATTCGTTCCAGTCGCGGATGCGTTCGATGGCCGAACGATCCAGCGGCAGTTCGCGCAGATATTCGATGAATCCAGTTGGTTTGCCCAAGTTATGCTCCTATCAGGTTAATGTTCTTTATTTCATCCGCAGAATTTTTATTCGCAGATTGCGCCGATTCACGCAGATTAAAGACAAGGCGTTTGTATTCCAAACTTGTTGAACCAAAATTCACCAGCAATCCGCGATTAAATCCCGTGGCTTTGAGTTCATTGATTACTTGAGCGTCATCAACGTCGGTAAGCTGCTTGATTGCCTTTAGTTCAATAATGATTTCGCCAAAACAAATAAAATCCGCGCGATAACCGCATTGCAAAAGTTGCCCTTTATATCGGATTGGCAGAATCACTTCGCGTTGAAACGGAATTTCGCGCGCCGTCAGTTCCACCGCCAAAGCTTCCTGATAAACCGCTTCCAGAAAACCATGGCCCAACTGCCGATGGAGTTCCATCGCCGCGCCTATGATTTCATAAGTTTGCGGGTCTCTGCTTGTTTTCTGAAAATCTGCGTCCATCTGTGTAATCTGCGGATAAAAATCTTTAATCAAGTCAGTGTCCGCCCTTCACGTTTTCCTCGAACGCGGCCATGATCGCATCCGCGCCGCTCAAGCCTTGCGACTGCACTTTCTTCAGCGATTGCAGCACGCGCTTGTAATCCTGCGGCATCACTTTCACAAATTTCGGCGCGAACGAACTCCACTCCGCGAGAATTTTCGCAGCGCGAGTGCTTTTGGTGTTGATCGCGTGTTCTTCGACCGCCGACTTGAGCGTGGCCAAATCCTCGTCATCGGGCTTTTCGATGCCGACGAGTTCCATGTTGCAGCGCATCGCAAAATCCCCGGCTTCGTCGAGAACATAGGCGATGCCGCCGCTCATGCCGGCGGCGAAATTGCGCCCGGTTTTTCCCAAAATAATCACGCGCCCGCCGGTCATGTATTCGCAGCCATGATCACCGACGGCCTCGACGACGGCGTTCACGCCGGAGTTGCGGACGCCGAAGCGTTCGCCGGCTATGCCGCGCACAAAAAGCTCGCCGCTCGTCGCGCCGTAAAGAGCCACGTTGCCGATGATAATGTTGTCCTCGGCAACGAAGGTGGAAGTTTTCGGCGGATACACGATGATTTTTCCGCCGCTCAAACCTTTGCCCAGATAATCGTTTGCGTCGCCCTCGAGTTCGAGCGTCATGCCGCGCGGAACAAACGCGCCGAAACTTTGCCCGGCGCTGCCGTAGAATTTCAACTGCACCGTATCTTCCGGCAATCCGTTCGGGCCGTGCTTCTTCGTGATCTCGCTGCCGGTGATCGTGCCGACGACGCGGTTGACGTTGTGAATCGGCAATTCGGCGCGGACTTTTTCGCCGCGCTCTATTGCCGGTTTGCAAATTTCCAGAAGCCTCGTCACGTCCATGGATTTTTCCAGGCCGTGATCCTGATCCTGCGAACGAAAACGGCCAATGTCCGCGCCCACTTTTGGCTGATACAAAATCGGCGTGAGGTCGAGGCCGCGCGCTTTCCAATGTTCAATCGCTTTCCACGGAAATAATTTATCAGTGCGGCCAACCATGTCTTCGAGTTTGCGGAAACCGAGTTTTGCCATGATCTCGCGCAATTCCTGCGCGACGAACTTCATGAAGTGAACGACGTTGTCCGCGCTGCCCGCGAACCGCGCGCGCAGGCGCGGGTCTTGCGTCGCGACGCCGACGGGACAAGTATTCAGATGGCAGACGCGCATCATGATGCAGCCGAGCGAAACGAGCGGCGCGGTCGCAAAACCAAATTCCTCCGCGCCGAGCAGCGCGGCGATGGCCACGTCGCGTCCGGTCTTCAACTGTCCGTCCGCCTCGACATAAATGCGGCTGCGCAGATTGTTCAGCACGAGCGTCTGGTGCGCCTCGGCGAGGCCGAGTTCCCACGGGCCGCCCGCGTGCTTGATGGACGAGAGCGGCGACGCGCCGGTTCCGCCGTCGTGACCGGAAATCAAAACCACGTCCGCGTGCGCTTTGGCGACGCCCGCCGCAACGGTTCCGACGCCGACTTCGGCGACAAGTTTTACGCTGATGCGCGCGTCGCGGTTTGAATTTTTCAAATCATGGATCAACTCCGCCAGATCTTCGATGGAATAAATGTCGTGATGCGGCGGCGGCGAAATAAGACCAACGCCCGCCGTCGTGCCGCGAACTTTCGCGATCGGCGGATAAACTTTTTTGCCGGGCAATTCGCCGCCTTCGCCGGGTTTTGCGCCTTGCGCCATCTTGATCTGAAGCTCCTTCGCGTGAACGAGGTAGTCGCTCGTCACGCCGAAACGCCCGCTCGCGACTTGTTTGATGGCGGAATTTTTCGAGTCGCCGTTCGGTTCGGGAATGTAACGCGCCGGGTCTTCGCCTCCTTCGCCGGTGTTGGAGCGGCCACCGATGCGATTCATCGCGACAGCCAGAGCCTCGTGCGCTTCCTTTGAAATCGAGCCGTAACTCATCGCGCCGGTTTTGAAACGCTTCACGATTTCTTCAACCGGTTCGACTTCTTCAATCGGAACCGGATTTTCCGCAAACTTGAAATCCAGCAGGCCGCGCAGCGTGCAGAGATTTTTCGACTGGTTGTTCACCAGTTCGGCGTATTCCTGAAAAATCTTGTAGCTGCCCGTGCGGCAGGCGTTCTGCAATTTGTGAATCGTCTGCGGATTAAACAGATGGAATTCTCCGTTGTCGCGCCATTGATACTGGCCGCCCGTGTCCAAAACGCCGTTGACCTGCCGGTCGGGAAACGCGTGGCGATGACGTTCGAGCGCTTCCTCGGCGATCACGTCGAGGCCGACGCCCTGGATGCGCGACGGCGTCCATGTGAAATATTTTTCCACGACTTCGCTGTTGAGGCCGATGGCTTCAAAAATCTGCGCGCCGTGATAACTTTGAACCGTCGAGATGCCCATCTTGGCCATCGTTTTGACAACGCCTTTGACCACGGCCTTGACGTATTTTTTGATCGCGGTCTTGTGGTCTGCATTCGCGAGCAAACCCTGCTGGATCAAATCGTCGAGCGTCGCGAACGCAAGATACGGATTGATGGCCGTGCAGCCGTAGCCGATGAGCAGCGCGAAATGATGCACCTCGCGCGGTTCGCCGGATTCGAGGACAAGGCCGACTTTCGTGCGGGTGCCGCTGCGGATGAGATGATGATGCAGGCCGGAAACCGCGAGCAACGCGGGAACCGGCGCGAGTTTCTCGCTGATGCCGCGATCTGACAAAACCAGAATGTTCACGCCGTCGGCGACGGCTTTGTCCGCGTCGGCAAATAATTTTTCCAGCGCGGCTTCAAGATTTTTTGCGGGAGCGCGACCGTCCCGGTCGCTTTGTTGCGCGTCTCGCGCAACAGCGGACACGTGGGAATTTTCGGCCGGCGGGACGCCAACCGATGCGCCCGAGACGGGCGCGGCCCCTGCTTCAAACAAAATAGGCAGCGTGACCGCCTTGAAACCGGGCCGGTTGACGTGCCGCAGTTTCTCCAATTCGTCGTTTGACAGAATCGGATGCTTAAGCTTGATCATCCTGGAACTTTCCGGGGTCGGTTCGAGCAGATTGCCTTCGCCGCCGAGCATGGTTTCGGTCGAGGTGACGATTTCCTCGCGGATCGGGTCAATCGGCGGGTTCGTGACCTGCGCGAACAACTGCTTGAAATAATTGTAAAGCAACTGCGGCTTGTTCGACAAAACCGCCAGCGGCGTGTCCGTGCCCATCGAGCCGAGCGGCTGCACGCCGTCCGCGCCCATCGGCGCGACGATGAAACGCAAATCTTCAAATGTGTAACCAAACGCCTGCTGCCGTTGCAAAACTTTCCGGTGGTCCGGCACGGTCGCCTCCGCCGGATCGGGCAGGTTTTCGAGCAGGACGTGGTTTTGATCCAGCCATTTTCTATACGAATGCGCGCCCGCGTATTTCTTCTTCAACTCCTCGTCAGTGACGATGCGGCCCTGCTCAAGGTCCACTAAAAACATCCGTCCCGGCTGCAAACGGCCTTTGCTCGCGATGCGTTCCGGCGCGACCGGCAGCACGCCCGCTTCCGACGCCATGATGACGAGATCGTCTTTCGTGACGTAATAACGCGACGGGCGCAGGCCGTTTCTGTCCAGACACGCGCCGATCATTTTTCCATCCGTGAACGCCATCGAAGCCGGGCCGTCCCACGGCTCCATCAGGCAGGAATGAAATTCGTAAAACGCGCGGCGCTCCGGATCCATGCTCTCGTGATTTTCCCACGGTTCGGGAATCATCATCATCATCGCGTGCGGCAGTTCGCGTCCCGCCATCACGAGCAATTCCACGCAGTTGTCGAACTGCGCCGAGTCGCTGCCGTCGGTGTTGATGACCGGAATCAATTTTTTGATGTCCTCGCCGAAAAGCGAGCTGGTGAACAGCATCCGCCGAGCCTTCATCCAATTCACGTTGCCGCGCAGCGTGTTGATCTCGCCGTTGTGCGCAATGCAGCGGTTCGGGTGTGCGCGGTCCCAGCTCGGAAAAGTATTTGTGCTGAAACGCGAATGGACGAGCGCCAGAGCCGTGGTCACGGCGGGATTCCGCAAATCGTCGTAATACTTTTCCACCTGCTCGGACATCAGCATGCCCTTGTAAGTCAACGTGCGCGACGACAGGCTGGTGACGTAAAACCAGTTTCCGCCCGGAATTATTCCGGCATAACGGATTTTTTGCTCCGCGACTTTGCGGATGACGTAAAGTTTCCGCTCGAACGCCGCGTCGTCCTTGACCGCCGGATTTCTGCCGACAAAAACCTGCGCCATGAACGGCTCGGCGGCGACGGCGGTTTTGCCGAGCGAAGAATTGTCCACCGGCACGTCACGCCAGCCAAGAACAGTCTGGCCTTCGTCGGAAATGATTTTCGCCAGTTCTTTTTTGATCGCCTCGCGTTCGCCGGGATTCTTCGGCAGGAACAACTGGCCAATTCCGTATTGGCCGGGCGCGGGAAGCTTGAAACCGAGCTTCGCGGCTTCGGCTACAAAAAATTCATGCGGCACCTGGATCAAAATGCCCGCGCCGTCGCCCGTGTTCGGTTCGCAGCCAACCGCGCCACGATGATCCAGGTTCACCAGAATTTTTAGCGCGTCGGAAACCAACTGGTGCGACTTCCTGCCCTTCATGTCAACAACGAAACCCAGGCCGCAGGAATCGTGTTCGAATTGCGGGTCGTAAAGCCCCTGTTTAGGCGGCGCGGAAATCATCGTTTGCGCGTGCCGGTCATTAGTTTTATTCGTCAGGTTGCTGGTCATCGTTCGGCGGATTAGCCTGCGTTCACTTATTTTTTACTCGATTTTTATCCGGGCGCAATAAATGTTTTCAAAAATCACGAACATTTTCAGATTGAAATTTAATGTTTTCAATTCGTTTGCATTAGCCGGATCAAGCCGCCCGCTGCAAAATAAACCGTTACTTTTTCGCGCCGGCGTAAATGTATTGATGAAAGATAGATGAATGACGACTTGAACCTGCTGCGGGAATACGCCCGGAACAATTCCGAGGATGCCTTTGCCGCGCTGGTGTCGCGTCATGTCAGCCTCGTTTATTCTGTGGCGCTGCGGCAGGTGCGCGATCCGCATCTGGCCGATGAGATCACGCAGGCCGTCTTCATCATTCTCGCGCGCAAGGCCGGTTCGTTTGGCGACAAAACCATTCTGCCCGGCTGGCTCTGCCGCACGGCGCGATACGCCAGCGCGAACGCGCTGACCATTCGACGGCGGCGGCGGCATCGCGAACAGGAGGCTTTCATGCAATCGCAACTCGAACAATCTCAAAACGACTTTTTGCCCCGAAGCGAAACGGAGGCGGAAACCTGGCAACAAATCGCGCCCTTGCTGGACGGCGCGATGGAACAACTTGGCCAGAAAGATCACGACGCCGTTGTGCTGCGATTTTTCGAGAACAAAACTTTTGCGGAAGTTGGCGCGGCTTTGGACGCGAGCGAAGACGCGGCGAAAATGCGCGTGAACCGCGCGCTGGAAAAGCTGCGGAAATTTTTCACGAAACGCGGTGTGCCACTTTCCAGCGTGGCCATCGCCGGAACGATTTCAGCCAACTCTGTTCAAGCCGCGCCCGTGGCTTTGGCAAAAACCGTGACAGCCGTGGCGATTGTAAAAGGGTCAACCGCCGCAGCACTAACCCTAACCCTTGTTAAAGGAACCATGAAAACAATGACTTGGATAAAAATTAAATTCGCGCTTGGCGTGAGCGTGGCAGCGTTGCTTGCGGTCCTCGCTACGACGGTGGCGATTTCCCAAACCAATAACAGTGACGATCTGGCGGCACAGGAAATCATCAACAAATCGCAGGAAGCTTATGCTGCATTAACAAGTTACAGTGACGAAGGAAAAGAAGTCGGCTCCATGGGCACGTTTGATGTGCCGCCGCACACGTTTTCCATCAAGTTGGCGCGGCCCAATCTTTATCAAATCAAGTGGACCCAAGACCTGGGTTTTTCCTCTCAAACCGGTGCAGTCTGGTCGGCAGGGAACGGCGATTATGTGAAAAATGTCGGCAGGGCGCAAAAATATCCGAACCCGGAGGCAGCTTTAAGCACCGCTATGGGAGTTTCAGGAGGCGCATCCGGCACCGTTCCAAAATCATTTTTCAATCTGAAATCGGGTATGATTGGTGCGCTGCAATCGGCCATACGAAAGCCCGATGAGAAAATTGGCGAAACTGATTGCTATGTTTTGACTCAATCAAAAGGCGGTCGCGCCGAAATATTGTGGATTGGAAAACAGGACTTCCTCATCAGGCAGATTGAAAACGACACCAGCGCTGCTGTTTTGAAAGCAACGCTGGAGGACCAAGCAAAAAGAAATCCTGAAATGCACCTCCCGACAACCGTAGGTGGTGACGTCAAATTAGTGCAAACGCACAAGAACATTGCGGTGAACCAAGCAATTCCCACGACGGATTTCGCGCCTTGATTAAAAACCCTTTCTGGTTCACCGCAGCAGTGCTCACGGAATATCACGCCCCATCTTCGCGCCAGCGTCTGGGGTGCGGCGACCCTCCGCCGCTTTGGAAAGAATCCGCAAAATAGTCTGTCCCTTTATCGCGGCTGCGTAAATGTATAGGTAAGATGATGACCAATGGCTGTCGTTGATTTTTACGGATGTTCAAGTCGAATCCATTTTCTTTCACAGGGCAATTCTGTCTTATTCACGGCATGGACGCCGCATTGCCGCCGCCCACCGCCAGCACGCTTTACCGCGTCGCCACGCCCTTGCGCTGGCAAAAGAATTCAGCGATAGTTTCGTCATGAGAAAAAACGGCAAGCAAGAGTTCAGCGTGGTCGTCGAGCGCGACGAGGACGGTTATTACGTCGCGAGCGTTCCGGCGTTGCCGGGCTGCCACACGCAGGCGCGTTCGCTGGACAAACTTATGGAACGCATCCGCGAAGCCATCGCGCTGTGCCTCGAAGTTGAACACGAGTCAACGAAGAACGAATTCATCGGCGTGCAACGCGTCGCCGTCTGATTATGCCGCGTCTGCCCCGACTTCGCGGACGTGAAGTGCTGGCGGCGTTGCGCCGCGCGGGCTTCTTGGTTTTACGCGTCAAAGGCAGCCATCATTTTCTCCGGCATCCCGACGGACGCAGAACTGTTGTTCCGATTCATTCCGGCGAAACCATCGGGCCGGGGCTGTTCAATAAAATCCTCAAGGACGTGGAAGTTGAACTTGAAGAATTTGAAACTTGGCTGTGAATTCACCCGTTACAGAAAATCTTCTGCCGTCGCTTACCGCCAGCACGCTTTACCTCGTCGCCACGCCCATCGGCAACCTCGAGGACATCGCGCTCCGCGCGTTGCGCGTGTTGCGCGAGTGCGACGTGGTCGCCGCCGAGGATACACGGCGCACCGGACAATTGCTGAAGCATTTCGGAATCTCCAAACCGCTCTTGAGCTATTTTCAGTTCAACGAGGCGCGGCGCAGCGAGGAAATCATCGAACGTCTCCGACGCGGCGAGAAAGTCGCGCTGGTCACGGACGCCGGCAGTCCCGGCATCAGCGATCCCGGCGAGCGCGTGGTGAAGGCGGCGATTGCGGCGGCCTTCCGCGTCGAGTCCATTCCCGGCGCGTGCGCGCTCGTCGCTGCGCTCACGGCGAGCGGGTTGCCGACGGATGAATTCCATTTCGCCGGTTTTCTGCCGCATAAATCCGGCCAGCGAAAAAATAAACTGGAATCGCTCAAACCAATTCCCGGCACTTTGGTTTTTTATGAATCGCCGTATCGCATTGAAAAACTCCTCGGTGAACTCAACGAAGCTTTTCCCGGCCGCAAAGTCGTCCTCGCGCGCGAGTTGACGAAGAAGTTTGAGGAATTTCTGCGCGGCAATCCGACGGAACTTTTGGAGATTGCCAAAAAGCGCAGCTTGAAAGGCGAGTTTGTGGTTTTGGTTTCGCCAGAGTTGTCTCAAAAAAACGCAAAGAGCGCAAAAAGTTTTTGAACTCTTTGCGTTCTCGTGTGGCGAAAACGATCCGGCGATTTTACTTCGCCTTGGCGGCGTGGAATCTCGCCCAGCGCGCCTTGGCGGCCAGGGAGATTTTCTGGCGTGCGGCGGCACCCATGGTGCGCTTTTTCTTGTGGGAAACTTTGGCGGCTGCTGGTGGCTTCGCTTTGTTGCTGCGAACTTTCGCCCAACGCGCCTTGGCCGCGAGGGAAATTTTCCGGCGTGCCGCCGCGCTCATGGTGCGCTTCTTATGAAGCGTTTTTTGGGCCGGCGAGGGCGGGGTATTTCCCGCGAGAGCTTCCAATTGCGATTGAAGGCGTTCGATTTGCGTCTTTAACGCCACGATATGTTTCAGCTTTGCAGCCGATAGGTTAAGAATGTTCATTCGCAACAAGTCTAATGAATTAAAAATAAAAGCAAGAACAATTTACTAAAAAAGAATTGCCGCAAAAGAACATAAAAGGCGCAAAATTTTCCACGTTGTTGCGTCCTTTTGCATTCCTTCAAATAAATTTGCCCGGATTCAAAATGCCGTTCGGGTCGAGCGCCTTTTTCAATGCCCGGTGCAATTCCTGGACTTCTTTGGAAACGGCGAGCGGCCACCAGCGTTTTTTGGCAAGGCCAATACCGTGTTCGCCAGTGATTGCGCCATTCCACGCAAGAACCTGCGAGAACAGTTCGTCGAGCGCGTCTTCGCCACGTTTGACGGCGGCGGAATCGCCTGCATCAAGCATGATGTTGACGTGGATGTTGCCATCGCCCGCGTGGCCGAAGCACGCGACGGGCAGTTTGATTTTCTTTTGCAGCCGGGCAGTGAATTGGAACAAATCCTCCAGCCGTCCGCGCGGAACGACAATATCCTC
>Ga0207933_1001646_pt1 | contig 16195 bp, 14 predicted proteins | sample NGESurdeep092012_4_FD_184488 | JGI IMG/M metagenome (GOLD analysis project Ga0207933, IMG submission 184488) | Arctic peat soil microbial communities from Barrow, Alaska - NGEE Surface sample F53-3 deep-092012 (SPAdes) | ecosystem: Environmental > Terrestrial > Soil > Wetlands > Peat ...
ACGCTGCTCCAACGATACATAGCTGAACATCCCATCCTGAATCCGCTCGTCTCCACGCATACCTGTTAGACGAACAGAACTGGTGCAACGCCGCACACCGTGTACCTATTTCAACAAGTTCCTAGAGCAGACCGGTTACTCTGGTTCCCGGTCCGACGGGATCCGCAGATCGCCTCATGATGGGTTGACTCATCCATCGAGCCTCAGCGCGAAACCAGTTGGTCCAACAAGTCGCGACGACGGCTACGAAATCACCGACACCTGTGCAGCGGTAAAAGGCAGATGCGTGGCCGGAACCGGCCCTATCGCTTGAAATATCTATGGCTTGTGATGGTCGGGGCGGAGGGATTCGAACCCCCGACCCTCTGCTCCCAAAACAGATCAGATCGTTTATGGAAACTTGTTGAAATTTGGTGAAAATAAGTGCTTTTGATTGAATTAGTTACCAGGCAACGAGCGAAGCCTGTTGATCCTTGTGGCTTCTGGGTGCTTTGACAGTTACAAATTCGACTACAGCCGCTGATGGACCGCGAGCTCCGTCAACGGAACATTTTCGCACCCTCAGATGGCGATTTGTCGAAAGACCTGTCTTAACCGTCGGAATATATCTCAAAAAATGCAATGTGTTTTGACCGGATGGCATTTTGGCGAGGGACAGCAGCAGAACGGAAGGGCTGCAGAGTCCCCGTCGATCTTCGCGACGATACGTGGCTCTTTGGCCTCTTGTTCTGTGATTGGGCGAGACTTAGCATCCTGAAATCTAATCCGCGACCGTCGACGGCCTGGCCGTGACCTTTAAGCTGTCGGCCGGTTTGTTTTCCTGCTTGCCACTCTCTTGCTTTCCTGCTTGTCGCTCTGGACGGCCGCGGTCCCGGCGCTTTTGGTGCTGCTGACTGCATACAGAACCAGCTCGACGCGCGAGGAGACGCCAAGCTTTTCGAAAATATGAAACAAATAGTTCTTGATTGTATGCTCGCTAAGCTTAAGTTCCCTAGCGATCTCCCGGTTTTGCATTCCCTCGGCCACAAGACGTACTACTTCATCTTCCCGCTTGGTCAGCAACCGCATTCCGTCAGCGTTCACGACGCGAATCGGCGCAAGTTCTGAAAATGCCTGAATGACCTCCGAAAGCTCAGCGCAATTTCCCCAGATCTGTCCCGAGTAGACCTGCTCCACGCACCGGCAAAGCGACTTGAAGTCACCCTGCGAAAGGCAGAAGACACCCTTTGCACCCGCCCGAAATGCGTCCACGACCAGATGGCGTTCGTGGGTTTCGAACAAAATTACCGATCTCGCCTTTGGAGCGCACTCACAAATCTTCCGTAATAGCCCAAACCCACTCAGCGGACCGTCAGCTAGGGTCACTCTGATTAGGGCCACATCCACCGCTGTCGACCGCAGTGCCTCGATCGCGTCCTCTTGGTTTGTTGTCGTAGCGATTACATGAAAATGCTTATGCCGGCTCAGTGCTTTCACAACCAACTCGCGCGTCAGTGCGTGTGGAGATGCGAAAAGAACGGAAATGTCACTTCGCTTGGGAGTCATGACCCACACTCTTTACGAATGACAGGAATCCCCTTACAGGTGTGCGCCGCCCTAGAAAGAGCCAAAAGGCACACTCCTGCCACTGCCGCCGACAGCCACGCGTAATGGAGGTATAACTCCATCCCCACTCTCGTTTCTCTGCGAGCGATGGATCGATTTACTAGGGGAAGAGGGGCAGCATTCTGAGTGAATTCAGGCTCGCACAGTGATCACGAGATATTCCTGCAACCTGGATTCTTATGTTGCTTTTACGTCTACCGATCAATATAACCCCGTTTTGCCCCTTCGCGCGATCTTTCTTGAAAATCGATTTATGGGCGACGGCGCGGGCTGGTCCCCCTGCAACTGCTTCCGGAGCAAGAAAAGCTTCATTTGTTTCACCCCTAAACGCCTTCCCGGATGGGCTCCCACCATCTCGCTCCGCGGCCCAACTTATTCTCACCTCCCCAAAAACTCCAACCTGCTTGGCAACTGCGCAGCCCCATCCGCATCAGCGGGCGTCCGAACAGGACAGCATGAGATGACATCCCGCTTTTCTTCGCCACGTTCGTGACCGCATTAACATTGGCGATTGTAACGATTTGGAGACTCGCAGTTATCACTCAGTTCCGCGCGAATACGTCGCTTCGAAGACATGACTTGGGAGCACTTCTGGTTCATTAGTCTCAGCTAGCAAGCCCCTGACTACGCCGAGTCGCTAGAGAAGAACGACTCTAACCCAAGTCGAGTAATCTTTCTCTATTTCTTGCCATGGCCGAACGTCCGCCTCATCAACCTGGGGTCGATCAACAACTTAGACCTTTGTCTCTGGTGTGGCACTGCGCAGGCGAGAAGGACCGCTCCGGGTTGTTCAGTTTCTTGTGGGCATTTTTCGTTGCGCGTACATTGGGAATCTCTAACTGCAGTTCAGCATCCGCCAGTTGCGGATGGATTGAAAGTGGTATGCACATGCACAGTGTCATTGAACTGCGACGCGCCAAACGCTACCGGTTGAGCGTTCCGGCACTCTTCACATGGGCGCCCCAAGAGGGGAAGCCGCGAAGCGGCAAGGGCGTTACTTGTGACATCAACGCTTTGGGGGTTTACCTTCAGACGGATTCATTGCCACCAGTCGGAGCACGGGTCCAGATTGAGATTGTGCTCCCAAAATTGGCGGATTCTAGCCCCGGAATGCACTTGCAAGGCGAAGGCCTAGTTCTTCGCTGCGAGAGCGACCCGGCCAAACGTGGTTTTGCCGCCTCGGCACTGTTTTACCCCGAAGCGACAGAAGCAGTTCTGTCGCAACTCAAAGCTTCCGGCCAGATTGTTTAAGCCAGGTTGATAAGCTGGCGCGCAATGTTCGACGCGCCTCATCGGTAGGCAGTTTTTCCTTCGAAGAGGCTGTGGAAAAAGGGACTTTCCGAGTAAGGATGGCGAAGCCTTGTTTGAAATTGTCCAGCCAACGATAAGCGCAGAGAACTATGGGGCAGTCTGCGCCGATCCGAACACTTCGCTGCGGTGGTTTGCACTGTACACAACCCCCCGCCATGAAAAGCATGTGTCAGAAATACTGGCGCACCGCCAAATAGAAACCTTCCTGCCCCTCTATCGAACGACCCGGCAATGGAAGAAGAGCCGGCCGATTGATCTCGAACTGCCTTTGTTCCCGACCTACGTTTTTGTCCGCATTGCGCAGCAGGCTCGGAGCACCGTCTTGGGTACGCCGGGAGTGTTGTCGATTGTGGGTTCGGCGCGAGAGCGGTGGGCCGTCCCCGATTTCGACATCGAAGCAATCCGTCTCGGCTTGCAAACGCGCAAGATCGAGCCGCACCCATACCTAACTGTGGGCGAAAGAGTGCGAATCAGGGCCGGAGTGATGACCGGAGTCGAGGGAGTCTTGGTCCGCAAGAAGAACAACCTCCGCGTGGTCCTTTCGCTAGACGCAATCATGCGCAGCGTAGCGCTGGAAGTGGATGCCGACGATATCGAGCCGGTTTGCGCACCACTCGTAAGAATTGCCTGCTAAGTAAAGAGCTATATCCCCTCTCCCAAACCATAAGATGGCACCGCAACGCGGTGACTACGAGAGATAAATTATGGGTTCCGTCAAGCTGATAGATTCGGCTACACCCTTCGAGGGGTCCTATGCTTTCCGGGCCGCGGCGATCCCAAAAAGGTATGAGCGGTTTGAGATCGTCACCGCATTCATCGAGCGGATCGCCGACCTGGGTGCCGTCATGGCCGCGACAACGCTCGCGTATGCAACCTATGAAGTCATGCAGATGGGCAGACAGCTTCATTATTCTGCCGGCACTGTCTTTTTGGCCGCCTTCGGTTTCGCGGCATTGTTTGTGTTGATGCTGGATCAGGATGGGGCTTATAGGCGGGCGAACAGCCTACTGCGCATCCGCGAGACCGAACGCATCCTGCGAGTAACCCTGCAAGCCTTTGGCTTTGCCTTTCTGGTTACCTTCTTCTTTTCGCATCTGTTTTCGCGCTGGATAGTCATGCTGGCGGTTGTTTTCGTGCCGCTGCTGGTAATCGTCGAAAAGCAGTTTGTGTTTGTATTAATCAGGAATCTGCACAGCCGCGGCTATGGTTTGCGGAACGTGCTGGTATACGGTGCGGGGCTCACAGGTCGGCGCGTGTTTTCTGCAATCGTCCGCTCGCCCAAACTGGGACTGAACCCGGTCGCGATTCTCGACGACGATGAAAAACTTACCGGCAATAAAGTTTACGAAGACGCCTACAAGCACGAACGCTCGGCTCGAGTCATTGCCGGCCCAGTGACTAGCGACCTGATCCAGGAATGGAACATCAGCCTCTTGGTAGTCGGAATCCCATCTTTATCGAAGGAACGCTTCAAGGAGATTACGGACGAAGCCTTCGCAGCTGGGGCCAACGTCGCTTTCGTTCCCCAACTCTCATATAGCGCCGAAACGTCGACAGAGTACGTGGACATCGACGGAGTGCTCATCGCTTCCCTTGGCCTGCCCGAACGCAAGCGCTTGTATGAAATCAGTAAGCGGATTGTCGATTTTGGCGCCGCAGTTGTCTTGCTGGTGCTCACTTTGCCGGTATGGGCGGTTCTTGCTGCTTTCATCCGCATGGATTCAAAAGGCCCGGCGTTCTTCCGCCAAAGGCGGGTAGGGCGGGGGAGCAAGCGGTTCGAACTGTACAAGTTCCGAACGATGCGCGTGGATGTGCCAAAATTTGGGCTGCACCCCACCGCTGCCGATGACCCCCGTGTCACGCGAATCGGCCGGTGGCTCCGCAAAACCAGCCTGGACGAATTGCCGCAGCTAATCAACATCCTGAAAGGCGAGATGTCGCTGGTTGGTCCTCGCCCGGAAATGCCGTTCATCGTGGAGCGATACAATTCCCGTCACCGACAGCGGCTACAAGTAACCCCCGGATTGACGGGCCTCTGGCAGCTAAGCGCCGACCGCTCGTTCTTGATCCACGAAAACATTCAGTATGACCTCTACTACATCCGGCACCGGAACTTCTTCATGGATCTGGCCATCCTCCTGCATACCGCCATGTTTGCTATGAAGGGAATGTAAGATGCGGGATGGAAGAACCTATCTTAATTAATTCCGATGCCAGCAAAGTCTCTTGCAATCCCAGATTGGCCCTGAGCAACAAGGAACAGAATAGGCAAGTTCGATTTCACAACCCGAGGAATCTTAAGGCATCGGGACCACTCAACTGCACCTGAGAGGTGAGGTTCGAAATGAAGTACTCAATCATCGCATTGGCGGCAATAATTGTGACAGTGGCGAGTCCATTGGCCGCCCAGGGCGCTATATCTCCCGCCACGATACAGGCTAGTTCGTCTTCGAATATTGCCGCCTCGACAAATACGGCCCCGGCGCTTCACGAACGGAATCCACGCTATCAACTCCGAAGAGGCGACACCTTCGATCTCGATTTTGAGCTGTCACCCGAATTCAATCAGACCGTAGCGGTGCAACCAGACGGCTACGCAACTTTGAAGGGCGTTGGCTCGATTTATATCGAAGGCCAGACAGTGCCGGAGCTGACGGAAACCGTAAAAACCGCCTACGCGAAGATTCTGCACGACCCAGTCATCACAGTTGGCCTAAAGGACTTCGAGAAGCCTTACTTCATCGCAGCCGGCCAAGTGGGCAAGCCGGGTAAGTACGACCTCCGCAGTGACCTTACAGTCACAGAAGCGGTTGCAATCGCAGGCGGCTTTACCGACAAAGCCAAGCATTCGCAGGTGGTGTTGTTTCGGCCATTGCCGGGTGGCGGCTATGAGGCGAAGCTCCTTAACGCGAAGAAATTGCTTGCCACGCGCAATCTTTCCGAAGACATTCAATTGCAACCGGGGGACATGGTGTACGTTCCGCAGAACGAATTGTCGAAGATTCGCCCCTTCTTACCGACCTCAAGCATGGGCGCGTACTATAACCCCGCGATGTTTTGAGCATTTCTTTCAAGTTTTGAGTCAGCAACCATAGTCCTCGGAAAGCTCGTCACGGCGCAGTCGCGACAGACATATCGCGGAGAGCAGTGCCCAATGGGTGAGATACAGGGTCGTCCATTTCAGTTTGCCGTCAATGCATGTCCTGAGGTAAATCTCCAGGATTCTGGCATAGCGCCCAGCGGCGGTCCGGTCGCGCAGCGTAAACGCGGCAAGCGCCTTGGGTTCTTTCGACCACTATTGACAATCGCGCGCCAGGGAATAGTCTGGTCGCCGCTCAAGATCGCGGGAGAATCTTGGCGTGGCCTTATTAGCATGAGCATCTGGCGTGAGATACTTGATCTCCTCAAACTTGAGCCATTCGATGAAATTATTGAGAGCAACCCTGCATTGGCCTTCAAATATGTCGTATCAAACTACATTGCCCGAGGCTTGACATTAGCTGAACGTGCATCCTGCTTTTTGCATCACTACAATTGCATACGTGTTGCACTACCGACGGAAATTCTGCGTCAAATTCTTCAAGGAGATGTTGAATTCCATCGGATCTCCAAAGGCGACAATTGGTTTGCGCTGGTGATCGGCTTACCGAAACCACATATCGATAGAGAGGGTGAACTGTGTCTAAGTCTAGTAGTTAATGACCAGAAAGTCTTCAACCTGTGCTTTACCATCGTCCCAGGATCGGTGGTGAAATCGGAGTTTACTGAGGCTCTATTGATTACACACCTTCAGGGCGTAAAGGGGTGCAATACTCAGATCCAACTTGCGCGAAAGGCCTTCCGTGATTATTCACCACGGGTGCTGCTTCTCGCGGCCTTGCAAGGCGTAGCAGACGCCCTCGGGATCCTTAGAATTGAAGCAGTATGCGCAACGAAGCAAAGGTCTTACACAAAAGAATGCTCATACACGTTGATCAGAGGCTATGACGATTTCTTTACCAAAGCGGGTATGGTCAAAACTGCAGCCGGCTTTTATTCTAGTCCGGTTCCAATTGAGGGCAAGCCACTAGCTTCCTATAGGGGGCGAAACAGAACGCGCGCAAGAAAGAGACGGGCAATGAGGAAACAAATTCAGTCTGCGTGTACCGCCCTCCTCTCGGGACCAGCTGATCGAGTCGCCCTCGCTTCTTCGGTTGACGTGAATTCGATCCCGATCCCAGGAGCTGTTGGCCACAGCCAGACCCCACTTCTTGCCCCAGACCGAGTCGCGATCTAAGTTTTTATAGTGATTTACAACTGCCAGACTGAAACAAGCTCACTGGCCGATAACACATTCTGTAAACAATCTGCAACGTGAGGCGCGACATGAACACCGAAGATCCCGCAATCATTAGAGCTGACGACCTGGCAAACCAACGGTACGCTCGGCAACCGTTGCCGACCCCGCGCGATATTATCGCTGTGCTGTTTCGCCAGCGCCGGCCAATGCTGATCGCATTTGCCTTGGTTGTGATCGCGGTCGCCGTATCCGGTGTGTGGGTCCCAAAATATGAAGCCCAGATGAAGATCCTCGCTTTGCGCCAGCGCTCAGACGCGATGGTAACCCCGTCGGCCAATGCACCCGATCAGTTCAGCAATGACCAAGTCAGCGAGGAAGATCTGAATTCCGAAGTCGAGCTGCTTAACAGTAATGATCTGCTGCGCAAGGTCGTTTTGACCACGGGATTGGCTGGAGAATCTGGTTTGTCCCCCGACAGTGGCAGTGAGGTAAGGATCGCGAAGGCAGTACGCGAATTAGGCAAGGATCTGAAGATTGAGCCCATCCGCAAGACTAATGTGATCTCGGTAAGTTACAAAGCTCGCGATCCGCAAAAGGCGGAAGAAGTCCTTAAAGCACTGGCAGCAGCATACATGGAAAAGCACCTCGCAGTGCATCATCCATCGGGCGAGTTTAAGTTCTTCGACCAACAAACTGCACAATACCAGCAGGGGTTGAATCAGGCGCAAGAAAAGCTGACCGACTTCACCAAGGATACCGGCGTTGTCTCAGCTGATCTCGAACGCGACTCAGCACTAAGGCAAGGGGAAGATTTCGACGCCACTGCGCGTCAGGCCCAGACGGCTCTCCTTGAAACCGAGCAACGTGTTCGCGCTCTCCAGGCTCAACTGGAGTCGATCAAACCAAGAATGACGACGGTCGTGCGCAACTCCGACAACCCGCAGCTCCTTGAACAGTTGAAATCGACCCTGCTAAATCTTGAGCTTAAGAGAACCGAACTTCTCACCAAATACGAGCCAACTTATCGATTGGTGCAGGAGGTCGGCCAGCAGATCACGGATGCAAAGGCTGCCATCAGTGCAGAAGAGACCAAACCAATTCGCGATGAAACGACAGACCAGAATCCCGATTATCAGTGGGTCCAGGCTGAGCTTACGAAGGCTCAAGCAGATCTCAGCGGTTTGAATGAACGCGCGGCTGCCGCAGCTGCCATTGCCACGAAATACCACAAAGAAGCCGAAAGTCTCGGCCAAAACGAAATTGAACAAGACAATCTTCAGCAAGCCGCAAAAACACAAGAAGCAAATTATCTCCTGTATACGCAAAAGCGCGAAGAAGCGCGCATTAGCGACGCCCTTGACCAGCGCGGCATCTTGAATGTTGCGCTCGCTGAGCAACCAGTCGTTCCGGCACTGCCCAATCGCTCGCCCGTGGAGATTGCTCTCCTTACGTTGCTCCTGGCCGGAACCTTTAGTCTTTCCACGGCGTTCGTGCTTGACTTCATGGATCCAACCTTCCGCACACCGGATGAGTTGGCCGGCTACCTGGGCACTCCGGTGCTCGCGGCGCTGCCAAGGGGCGGAGAGTAGAACAATGTTTTTACAGTATTTTGAATTTCGTCAAGATCCATTCGGAACCACTCCTGATTCACGGAATTTGTATTTCAGCCAAACGCACCGGGAGGCCATGGCATCGCTGAATTACAGCTTTATCAGCAATCGTGGGTTTACCACTTTGATTGCGCCCCCAGGGATGGGGAAAACTACGCTATTGTTTCGCTTTCTTAGCCAGATTCGAGAGTCCGCTCGCACTGTGTTTCTCTTCGATATCGATGCCGAGTGCGAGCCTCGAGAATTCGTCGGCTACATCTTGCGTGACATCGGTGTTACCCCGGCCCAGAGCAGCTCCGAGATGCATGAGCAGTTGACTGAGGCTCTCGCGAAAGAGAATCGAGCGGGCCGGAAGTTCGTTGTTGTCATCGACGAGGCGCAGAATCTGTCTGACGCCGTTCTGGAAAGAGTTCGTCTCCTCACCAACTTCGAAACGTCGACGGGCAAGCTAATGCAAATAGTCCTCTCAGGGCAGCCGCAGCTATTCGACAAGTTGATGCAGGCTTCCCTGGTACAGCTTCGCCAGCGGATATCGACTTTATGCCGAATTGAACGACTTACGAAAGATGAAACCGCTGCCTACATTGACCACCGGTTGAAACAAGCTGGCTACACCGGGGAGCCATTGTTTACGCAGGATGCACTCAAGCGAATCATTGAGAACAGCCAAGGTGTTCCCCGGATCATTAACAATCTGTGCTTTAATTCGCTGTCGTTGTGCTGTGCTTTGAAGAGCAAGAAAGTGAACGAGAGCATGGTGTCCGAAGTAATCGCAGACCTGCAATTGATTCCGCAATCTGGAGAGTCCGCCGCGGCCGTAGGCCACGCGGCAGCTGGAGAGATTTGTAAGCCTAAACGACGCAAGAGGCCTAAACGAGCGTTGAGAATCTGGATTCCAGCAGCAGCCATGGTCCTCGTCCTGTGTGCGCTGGGCGTAGTTGGGCGCACCGGTTCTCGAGTTCTCTGGTCACACGCCGCGGCCGAATATCGCGCCCTCAGCCAGAAGGTTGCGCGCGTGTCAGGCGCTGCGACACCTGGGAGCGGCGCCGGGGATACCGGGACCACTCAAGCCGCTTCAAACGGCGCGCCATTTGCAATCACGGTCGAACCTGACCAAACACTTCAAGATATCTCCGTTCAATACCTGGGAGGCTACGATTTGCAGCGCCGGAATAAAATTCAGAGGCTCAATCCAAAGCTGACGGATCCAGACCATATTGAGGTTGGACAAAGGATCTGGCTTCCGGGGCCGCCTCCGGTGCGAATTGCAACGAATGCGACGCCTCCAGCCAATGCGAGGAACCTCCAATGAGCCGTAACTTTGAATTGATGACGCAGCTCGAGCTTGAAGCCGGGGTAATTGACAAACCCAAGCTGGATACGACCGATCGTGCTGCGGCGAGGGATGTTGTCCCCATTCTGTCGAGCCATGCTAGCAATGCCGGTGGAGAGGAGATCTTGCGCCTCATTCAGCGCATCTTTTTGTCGGCCAACGGAAGTGCGCCACGGCAAGTCGTTCTCTGCGGCGTGGACGATGAGAATGGCAGCAGTTCCGTCTGCGCCCGCGCAGGACGGACTCTTGCCGCCAACAGTTCGCGGCCTGTTTGCCTTGTCGACGCCAATGTGCGTTCACCGCGTCTTTCGGGTCTGTTTGGCATCGAAGGAACGAACCCCTTCGCCGGCCCATCCGCTCCGCTGCGCGATCGGTGTGTGAAGATTGGCGGCAACCTTTGGTTGGCCGGGCCCAGCATTCTGGCCGACAATAGCCGAGTACTCCTACCGCCGGTTCAGCTCAAGGAGCGTCTTGCGCAACTGCGCGACGAGTTTGAGTACATGCTGATCGACGCCCCCGCCACAAGCGTTTGCGGAGATGCTCAGTTACTGGGCCTCGTTGCCGACGCTGCCATTCTCGTAATCGAGGCCAACTCTACGCGCCGGCTTACTGCGCGTAATGCAAAGAACTCCCTTGATGCAGCGGGCGTTCGGCTGTTGGGAACCGTCCTTCACAACCGATCGTTCCCAATTCCGGAGAGCCTCTACAGGGCACTCTAATTCTCATTGTGTAGGCAATCTCCGAGAGCTAAGAAGGATAATTGCGCAAAAACGAGGAGCACCTGCGAGTTGATGACACCTTCTGCTGAGACCGAGGCCACTGTGATCGCAGAGATCGAAAAGGCCGGTATATTCCCGATTACTTCGGCCAAGCGCCGAACGTCATTACTCGGCCACCTCTTGTCCCCCGAAACTGCGGTGCATCAGAGCGTTGTTTCCCTGGCCGACCAAGCCGTTGCCAGTGCCACAAACTTTGTAACTGGGGTCATCATCGCGCGAAGCTGCTCCAAGGAGGAATTTGGCCTCTACATGTTGGGCTTTACAATAATTCTGTTGGTAACGGACTTTCAGACGTCACTGATTACGACACCTTATATGGTTTATGCACCACGCCTAAAGGGAAGAGCACACGCTCTGTATACTGGCAGCACCCTGATTCATCAGTTGGCATTCTGTCTTGTCGCGATTTTCGCTTTGCTCTGTGCCGCGTTTGCGGTTACGATCGGATTTGGATACCGAGGCTTGGAACCGGTCTTGTGGGCATTAGTTGCCGTGATTAGTTTGATCTCGTTTCGCGAATTTGCTCGTCGCGTATGTTTCGCCCGCCTAAAACTTATCACAGCCTTCCTTTTTGATACTTGTGTTGCAGTGGTTCAGGTCGGCGGCCTGCTCGTTCTTGGTCATTTCGGCCTGCTATCGGCAAGCCGTGCGTATTGGGTGATTGGATCTGCCTGTGGGATCGCAGCTCTGTGGTGGCTTTGGTCGGACCGGGAGTTCTATCACCCCCGGGTCTCAGAATCACTTGCCGACCTCAAAAAGAATTGGATATTTGGAAAGTGGGTTTTCGCTAGCGGTTTGGTCTGGACAATCAGCATGAATCTCTATCCGTGGCTTCTGGCGTTCTTCCACGGCACCGGCTCGGCGGGAGTCTGGGCTGCGTGCCTAGGCGTTGTGTCGGTAGGCAATCCAGCACTGTTAGGAATACAGAACCTTGTAGGCCCAAAGATCGCCCACAAGTATGCAACAGAGGGGCCGACGGAGTTGCGTCGATTGGTGCTCAAGATTAGCGCTGCTCTCGCCCTCCCTTTGTCGTTGCTCTGCTTGGTACTGATGCTATGGGGAGGTCGTCTTGTAGCTCTGCTTTACGGACGCCAATATGCGGGTAACGGCTTGGTTGTCGCGATCCTTGCAATAAACCTCTTGGTCACTGCTGAGGCGTTTTCGTATTCTCGCGCGTTGTTTGCTATCGAACGCGCCGACCTGGATTTTCGAATTAACTTAGCGGCTCTATTCATCATGGCAGTTTTGGGGCTTTGGCTGGTGCGCGTCCTCGGTCCACTTGGCGCGGCGTTTGGTTTGATGGGAACGACTCTTGTGACATCGGGAGTACGGGCGGGAGCCTTCCTAAGGCTTCCAGCCCGCGCCTCTTTGGAGCAAAATCCATGATGGGAATAGCAGCGACACCGTCTCTTAGCCCTCCCAGGACCAGGATGCCTTGGCGCTGGTCTCTATTCTTTGTGGCGATATTTGTATTTGCGAATTCACTCTCTCCGTCACGTTCTGGCCAGGCACTGGAATTGGATGAAGTCATGCAGACTGTCGAAAAGGGGAGTGCCCTTCGAGAAGTCGCCTTGCTCTTTCTCGGGCTGTTTGCACTTGTTACCTTTATGAGCAAGAAGCACTGGCGATTGCGGGTAAACGGGCTTCTCGGGTGGTCCATGCTTTTCTATATCAGCTTGGCTCTCGCTAGTCCTGTTTGGGCCGAAGACCCATCATTAACACTGCGGCGATCTGGTGTTCTCCTACTTCTCTTTCTGGGTGCCTTGGCAGCGGCAGTCCGATTCTCACATATACAAACTGTAGCCCTCGCTGTCTATGCGTGTAGCTTTACACTCATCATATCGCTCGCGGTGGAAATTAGCATTGGTAACTTTCACCCGTTCGACGGGTCCTGGCGTTTCTCTGGCATGATTCACCCCGTTATCCAGGGCTGGAATTGCGGTATATTGGCAATTGCCAGTCTGGCACTAGCCGCTGACTCACCACGAAGCCGGGGGCGACTTATATTCTTGGCATTGACAGCTTTCCTGTTCCTTAGTCTGACACGTAGCCGGACGCCCCTTGTAACTACTATCCTAGCTACTGTCATACTTGGATGCTTAATGTCGATAAGAATGCGCAAGTTAACATTCATTCTCACCTATGCTCTTACAGTGTGTATAGGTTTTCTCTGGCTCGCTCTGCTTGTCCTAGGAACAGACTTGGATAGGACTACGCGAAACGTTGCTGCAATGGGGCGTGGATACGACACAGAGTCATCGCTTGATACATTCACTGGCCGACAGGGGCTGTGGAATGACGAACTCAGCTATGTTAGAGACCGCCCGGCTCTAGGGTACGGATACAACGCGTTCCTCAACGCTTCGAACCTAGCTTCTGTCTCGACCGCAGCCGGGTGGGTACCTACGGCAGCGCACTCAGGTTACATAGGAACTCTTCTTGGGCTCGGATATGTCGGAGTCTCATCGTTTGCTCTTGTCCTGGCGTTGGCGCTAAAGAGATCACTGAGTTTGGCTCAGGGAAGCCCGAATGCTGCATTTGCCGCTGCTGTCATAATATGGCTGTGCTGCAACTTATTCCTTGAGAGTGGGATAATTATGGACCCCTCTTTCCCAACATTCTTTTGTTGGGTAGTCCTTTGCTCTCTCGCCTTCACGGATCCGTCGGATGCGCATCAGTTCTACCGTCGCCCCTGCGGTGCCGAAGTCTACCACAGTTAACACTATAGAGTTCCTCATCATGCGTTGGTGCATCCGTGCCAGAATTGCGGATCGCGCTTTCACGCGCTTCAGAAACATCGCGCTCGACATTTAAGTCTTGGAAGCTGCGACGATGTTCACATGCATATTCAGAGCACCGAGGATGTCCGATGAATCCGATCGTCAGTGCAGTTATCCCTACACACAAGCGTCCGATCTTGGTCCAGCGCGCCATACGTAGCGCGTTGAACCAGAGTTATTTGAATCTGGAAGTGATCGTGGTGGTTGACGGACCGGAACCGGACACAGTGAAAATTCTAGAGGCATTCGAAGAGCCGCGTCTTCGGATTGTCGAGCTTCGGCAGAACGTTGGCCCTGCCGAAGTTCGAAATATTGGGGTGCGTGAAGCTAATGGTGAGTGGATTGCCTTTCTGGACGACGATGACGAGTGGCTACCCGCAAAGATCGAAAAGCAACTGAATCTGCTTGCATATGCAGATCCCCGCACAAACTTTATTGCATGTCGTAGTCAAGAAGTTGACAGCGGAATTGATAAGATTATTCCACGCAGGTTTCCTCGCCCCGGTGAAGACTGGAGTGAATACATTTTTTGCAGTGGAGGGTTCCTACCTGTACCTGGATATCTCATCAAGAGGGAACTCATGCTTTCCGTGCCTTTCCTAAACGCAGCCGCCTCCTTTGAGGATGTTGATTGGCTTTTACGGGCCAGGGCCGCAAATTCGCTCGTGCCAGCGTGGGTCGACGAGGCATTGGTCATCTATCACAACGGTAGCGGGGACACGATTCGGGTTAGCCATGATCCAGAGTGGGATCGCTTTTATAAGTGGGCCCGGAGCAATCGCGGGATTTTGTTGACACCTAAAGCATTTTCCTACTGTCTCCTCACGCAGGGTTCACAACGCATCAAACGCTCCAAAGGATTTACCCAGAACTTTGCTTCTTTGATGTATCGGGCGATATCCGAGGGTGAAATAGACTTTCGCTTTTGCCTCTCCTTGTTTTTCTTTGCCTTTCTGGATGTTCGTTCAAGAAGCATCCTGCGGCTCATATACGAACGTACTCGGCGAGAAGTCCGAGCAATGGCAGGGATAAAGCGATAGTTAATCGAGTACTCACAAGGCGCCCGTCGCACGTGTTTGTTCCAGGAAAGCCTCGATCGGTTTGTGAATTCCTTCAGATCACAATTAGGTCGAAGTGAACCAAGGGTGAAGGAGATGGCGCTGTGCTCGGAAAGTGAGAGAGGCAGCGCTTTCGTCCTAGGGAACCTCTGCACAAGTCAGCAACCCGCGTCATTATTGATTAAACTATAAGTATGAAACGAATGGCGGGGATTCAGCAGACACTGGCATCGCAGGCGAGTTTTGAGAAGTATGGCCGCAAGAGCAAGCGGGAGCTGTTTCTTGACCAGATGAACGGAGTGGTTCCGTGGTCTGAGTTATTGGCACTTATTGAGCCCGTTTATCCCAAGGCGGGCAACGGCCGGCAGCCGGTGGGTCTGGCGATCATGCTGCGGACTTACTTTCTGCAACAGTGGTTCAACCTTTCGGACCCCGGCGTGGAAGAAGCCTTCTATGAGTCGGCTGTGCTGCAGCGGTTTGCGGGAGTGGATCTGGGCGTGGCCGCGGCGCCCGATGAAACCACGATCCTCCGCTTCCGCCACCTGCTTGAACGGCACGATCTATGCGGCGAGATGCTGGACACGGTGAATCGCTACCTGGAAACGAAAGGCATCCGCATCTCGACGGGCACCATCGTAGACGCGACGATTATTCATGCGCCCAGTTCGACCAAGAACTCCAGCGGCAAGCGCGACCCTGAGATGCATCAGACCAAGAAGGGCAAGCAGTGGTACTTCGGAGCCAAGGCGCACATCGGCGTGGACAGCAAGGAGACGGTGGTGCATTCGGTATGTACCTCGGCGGGCAGCGTGGCGGACAAGCACATGCTGCCCGACTTACTGCACGGCGAAGAGCGCAAGGTATGGGGTGATCGCGGCTATCAAGGCCAGGGCGAGGCGATTCGCGCCGCCGCGCCGAGGGCGCAGGATATGACTTGTCGCCGGACGAGATACAAGGACTATTTGGATGAAGAAGCCAAACGCAAGAACGCCACCAAGGCTCGCGTGAGAGCCAAGGTCGAGCATCCATTCCGTATTCTCAAACGCGTCTTCGGATTTACCAAGGTGCGCTATCGGGGTATCTGGAAAAACCACCAGTGGCTGTGCGCGGCCTTCGCGCTGGTCAACCTCTACCAGCACCGCAACCGGCTCGCCCCGCAAGGGGCGTAGTGTCTCTGGAGGCCGAAAACGGCCTCACACAGACCAAAAAGACAAGAAGCAACGCACATTTTCCGACAGAAGCCTGCTTCACAATCAAGAAATTATCTGCCGTCGAGTCGCCGCTACAAAATCACGCACCTGCGCAGAGGTTCCCTAGAGCCTGTTATTAACTTTATTCCTTTGAAATCATCGGTCTATCGGAGCGCTTTGGGATCGCAGACGATGGAAGGATGGGAAACAAAGGGCAAATCGGTTATCCGAGCGATGTGAGGGACGAGGA